>ERZ1740062.825-NODE-825-length-14220-cov-4.959336_pt1 | contig 14220 bp, 12 predicted proteins | sample MGYA00581741_ERZ1740062 | MGnify/ENA primary metagenome ERZ1740062 (study PRJEB43018, sample SAMN04849747) | marine metagenome | isolation source: floating plastic debris | place: Pacific Ocean | collected 2008-09-01 | study: EMG produced TPA metagenomics assembly...
TACCAAAATTGAGCAAACAAATGGATTGGAGCTAAGATTTGAATAACCTGAGTTGGCACCCCTATTAAAGCGGCCGGGAACAACATCAAAGAAAAATAACCCACCAGATTTGAAATCGACTGACGAAGACCACAAGCCAAATTGAATTCTTCACTACTATGATGGATAACATGCTGGTTCCAAAAAAGATTGACATGATGGTTTAAGCGATGGTTCCAATAACCCGCAAAATCCAACACAACGAAACCAATCAACCAAACCGCCCATGTTGCCTCAATTTCCATCAAGGCCAAATGCTCCACCAAAAAGGGATAACTCACTAAAACAACAGCAAGGCCCAACGAATCTTTCACCACATTGGTCAAACCGGAACTTATGCTGCTTACCGTGTCCATCACATTGTACATTTGGTTTTTCACAAAATGACCGTAAGCGATTTCAAAAAGCACTAGACCGACAAAAAAAGGAATGGCATATAACAATGCCATGGCATAGGTTTCCATATACCTAAATGTAAAAAAAAGAATGAAAATCAGCCTTTTGAATATACGGTTAGCCTATTTCGATTGATTAATGGATAAACAAACTCAAGATGGGCTACACTAATTTTTCTTTAAAGAAATCCATAGTGCGCTTCCAAGCCAATTCAGCCGCGGGTTCATCATATCGCGGTGTGCTGGTATTGTGAAAACCATGGTTCACATCAGGGTATTCGTAGGCCACATAATCCTTACCGTGCTCTTTTAACGCGGCTTCATAGGCGGGCCATCCGGCATTTACCCTCGTATCCAAACCGGCAAATTGCAGCATCAAAGGTGCTTGAATTTTGTCAATATCTTCTTTAGGTTGTCCACCGTAAAACGGAACCGATGCGGCTAACTCTGGTAAACGAACGGCCATCATATTCGAAATCCATCCGCCAAAACAAAAACCAACAACACCTACTTTTCCATTACAGGCTTTGTGGTCATTTAAAAAACGATAAGCCGCGATAAAATCTTCCAACATTTCTTGTCGGTCCCGCTGGCGTTGCATAGTTCTACCTTCATCATCGTTTCCGGGATACCCTCCCAATGGGGTTAACGCATCCGGGGCCAAGGTAATAAAGCCATCTAGAGCAGCACGTCTGGCGGTATCTTCAATGTAGGGATTCAGTCCTCTGTTTTCGTGCACCACAACGATACCGCCCATAGCAGTTTTGGGGTTTGTTGGCATCGACAGCAGTCCTTTAATGTTACCTCCACCTTTAGGCGAATCATATTCGATATAATTGGAATTCAACTTGGTATCCTGTGGGTTGACCAACCAAGTATCCGTGTAATTCGGCATCAAAAAACTCATCAAGGCCGGAACAGTAATGCCCCCAACGGCAAATAAGGAAAGCTTTTCCATGAATTCGCGACGCTGTAGCTTGTTGTGGGCATAGGCGTCGTAGAGGTCAAAAACTTCTTGTTTGATGTCTTTTTTGGTGAGTTTTTTCATTGCGTTGGATTTAAGAACACCATACGTAGTGTTCGTTTCAAATTACGCAAATATTGAGTATTACCCTAAACTCGCCAGGCTCTTCTCCAAGGTTTCAATTTTGGCTTCGGCGTCAGCAGCCTTCTTTCGCTCGATAGCGACTACTTTCTCGGGCGCATTGTTCACAAAGCGTTCGTTGCCCAACTTCTTTTGAACGGATTGTAGAAACCCTTTGGTATAGTTGAGTTCTTCGGTGATTTTTTCGATTTCAGCTTCGATATCTATCGCTCCACCGATGGGAATAAAGTACTCGTTGCTCTTTACCCGAAAACTCAAGGCTCCATCCATAGAATCCTCGATGGTTTCCAATGCGCTGATATTCCCCAACTTCGTTATGATGGCGTCCATTCGGTTGCTAGCACCTTCATTATTTTGAACGAAACAGTCTAATTCATCTTTCTGAGCAATATTTTTCTCTTTTCGAATCGTACGAATTCCAGAAATCACATCACTTGCAAAATCAAATTCCGTTATCAGTTCCAAATTGGCCTCCTCTACTTTGGGCCATTCCGAGACGACCAAAGCTTGTTCAGGAGTTCTTTTGGAAATATGCTGCCATACTTCTTCGGTTAAGAAGGGCATAAACGGATGTAACAGTTTCAAATTTTCCTCAAACCAATACATCACCTTCGCTCGTGTGCTTTGGTCTATGGGATGTTGGTATGCAGGTTTCGCAATTTCCAAAAGCCAAGAACAAAAATCATCCCATACCAATTTATAGATTGCCATTAAGGCATCGGAAATACGGTATTTGGAAAAATGATCATTTACCTCTGCAAGCGTCTGATTGAACTTCGCTTCGTACCAATCCAAACCAATTCGTGCGGCTTCGGGTTGCGGTAAATCTGCTATCTCCCAACCCATTACTAAACGAAAAGCATTCCAAATCTTATTGGCAAAGTTTTTCCCTTGCTGACACAGGGCTTCATCGAACAACAAGTCATTTCCGGCAGGAGAACTTAGCAATAGACCCACTCGAACTCCATCGGCTCCAAAATCTTCCATCAACTTTAATGCATCAGGAGAATTTCCGAGGGATTTGGACATTTTACGCCGTTGCTTATCCCGTACCAGACCGGTGAGATATACATTTTCGAACGGACGCTCCCCTCGATATTCATATCCAGAGACAATCATACGCGCTACCCAGAAAAACAGAATGTCTGGGCCCGTAATCAAATCACTGGTGGGGTAATAATAATTGACTTCTGGATTGTCAGGTTCCAAAATTCCACCAAATACGCTTATTGGCCAAAGCCAAGCTGAAAACCAAGTATCGACTACATCGGGGTCTTGTCTCAATTCTTCTTCCTTGAGACCAGGCTTTATAGCCTTCGCTTTTTCAAAGGCCAAATCACGAGACTCAGCCACAACAAAGTCTTCTTTGCCATCCCCGTAATAGTATGCGGGAATTTGTTGTCCCCACCACAGCTGACGAGATATATTCCAATCGCGGATATTTTCCATCCAGTGACGATAGGTATTTTCGAACTTTTTGGGGTGCAACTTCACATCTCCCGAATCCAGCACCGCTTCCAATGCAGGCTTTGCCAAACCTTCCATTTTCAAAAACCATTGGTCTGAAAGGCGTGGTTCGATAACGGCTTTGGTTCGTTCTGAAGTACCAACCTTGTTAATGTGTTGCTCAGTTTTAACCAAAAAACCGGTTTCTTCGAGTTCTTTGGCAATTTCCTTTCGAACTACAAAACGGTCCTTGCCTTCATAATGTAAACCATAGGAATTTAAGCTAGCATCTTCGTGAAAGATGTCAATTACTTCCAAATTATGTTTGTCCCCTAAATTTTTATCGTTTTCATCATGTGCGGGAGTAACCTTTAAACATCCGGTTCCAAACTCCATGTCTACATATTCATCTTCGATAATGGGGATTTCACGATTGGCAATGGGCACAATCGCTTTTTTTCCTTTAAGGTGGCGATAGCGTTCATCATTTGGATTGATACAAATGGCGGTATCACCCAAAATAGTTTCGGGACGTGTGGTAGCTATGGTTACTTTTTCATCAGAATCTTTGATGGAATACGACAAATAATAGAGTAGTCCCTGTCTTTCTTCATAGATGACTTCTTCATCAGAAAGTGTAGTTTTAGCTTGTGGGTCCCAATTTACCATGCGAAATCCGCGGTAAATCAGTCCTTTTTCATACAAATCCACGAAAACTTTCGTCACAGAGGCTGACATATCGTCATCCATGGTGAATTTCTTCCGTTCCCAGTCTAACGAACAGCCCAATTTTTTGAGTTGTTCAAAAATGACGCCGCCATATTCATGCGTCCAAGCCCAAACATGTTCCAAAAACTGTTCGCGGGTCAGATTGGACTTTTCGATGCCTTCTTCCTTGAGTTTTGCAACTACTTTGGCTTCCGTGGCAATCGCAGCATGGTCGGCACCTGGGACCCAACAAGCGTTTTTACCCATCAATCGGGCCCGGCGAATCAAAACATCTTGAATCGTGTTGTTCAGCATATGTCCCATATGCAAAACCCCGGTAACGTTGGGTGGCGGAATTACTATAGTATACGGTTCTCTTTCGTCAGGTTTTGAGCTAAAAAAATCATGCCTCAACCAATAGGCATACCACTGTTCTTCAACAGTTTTAGGGTCATATTTGGAGGGAAAATCCATTTTTCGGTATAGTTTTTGTCCTTCAATGGTCGAATTGGTCAAACGTAAGCTTTTGAGTTTTAAATTTGCGTAAAACCTTTGGTGAAAGCCAATTCTGAAATACGAAACAAAAATAAGTAACGTTATAAGATAACAAAAGAATTCTTGGATGCATCCGTAGCTTAGGTTACATTTGGAATTCACCCAAAACTAGTAAATGATGAAAAAAACTGTACTCATGTTATTTGTTGGCTTGTTGTCCGCTGGTCTTTATGCCCAGGATACAGCTGCCAAAATCGAGTTTAAGAGCGAGACCATTGACTATGGTGAAATTGAGAAGGGCAGTGATGGTATACGAGTATTTGAGTTTACCAACACTGGTACAGCACCTTTGGTAATTAGTGATGTTAAATCAAGCTGTGGTTGCACTATTCCAAAGAAACCTGAAGGACCTATCATGCCCGGTGCTACTGGACAGATTCAAGTAAAATACGATACAAAGCGCGTAGGGCCGATTCGTAAGGCCATTACCGTTACTTCCAATGCGGATACCCCTACTAAGATTTTGAAAATCAAAGGAACCGTAAAAGCGGAAGGTGCTAAGTAAAGTGCTTTGAAAATAGAAAGAAGAACCCTCCTTTGTGAGGGTTTTTTTATTTAGAACAATTCCTTCAGCACAAAAGAAAACAGCAGGTCGCGGTTATAGCGCTCAATCAATAACTTGACGCGTTTTCCCTTCTTCGCATTAATCATTTTGATGATTTCCTGCAGCTTATACTGGTGTACTTGTTTTCCATTGACTTCCAAAATCACATCTCCTTTACGAAGTCCTACCTCTTCGGCTGGGCTACCAGCCCGTATGGCCGAAATCACTATTTCGGGTACAACACTAATTTTTGTTCGGGTTGGGGATACCATTTGAGCAGAACCAATAGCTGTATTTCCCCGCTCCTTGTTGCCTATGGGAACACTGATGATATTGGCGATGCGCTCGGAAATGTAACGAATACCGTTATGCTGAAGGTCTATTCCGGATAAATTGTATTCAAATGGCGTATTGAAGTTCCCGTTTTTACGCAAAGTCATCGTATGGTTACCGTAATCAAAAACCACGTTGAAACGCTTCAGCAATTCCCCGCCAATACTTCCATTTCGGCTGCCATAATTCTTTAAAAACGTTAGGGATTCCCGATGGGGGAATGCAACCTTTGCATCAAGCATCTCAAACCTAGCGATTTTAACACCGTTTATCTTGGTACGTTTCCCAAATACATCACCACTGAGACCCCTTCCCAAAAAATCTTCATAGTTCTTATCTGGAACAAGCAGGCCTTTTTCTGGCTGGTTGAAAAGCCATAAGGCGTCGCTACTACCCGTGTCAATAAGCAACTTTACAGGAACATTCTTTCCTTCTTCCAACAATACTTCAGCATTCAGAAAAGCTTTTGTATTCTTTATATCCAATACTAAAGAAACATCCTTCTTTTTTCGCTTTGGCTTGTAGAACTTTGGGTTGTGGAGTTTTAAATATTTGTTGCTGTAATTGATTTCAACCACAAAATCACGAAAAAGGTCATATCCGATAATCCCGTGAACAGGAACTCCTAAGGCCGGTGAAAAATTCAACGCCTCATCCATGACCACAAAAAGCTCTTGATTAAAGTTTGTTGCTTCTCCAATTCGAAAGCCATTTCCAAGGGATTTCAGCGCAGTGATAGCTTCGCCATCTCCCAAACCTTTGATTTGAACTTCCGAAACGTTTCGAACTTCAATGGAGTCCTTTCCCATCATATTAAATAACAAAGGCTTTCCTACTCCAGAATCCAAAACAAAGGTCAATTCCGTTCCATTCACCTCAACGGGAATGAGAATCAAATTGTTCAAAAATTCAAAAGAAATACGTTCGGATTTAACTTGTTCGGGAAGGAAGAAACGCTGCGCGGATAGGAATCCCAAACCAAGAATCCAACAAAGAAAGAAACCTATAAGCGACTTTAATTTCAAAATACTGCTTTGGATTTCTCCTTAATTTAAGGAAAAACGTCCAAAATCCAGATATCTTTAACGTTTTCGAAAGAGGTAAAATATTTGATTTAAAGTTGTTTGGGAAAGCGGCTTTTATGATTTTTGCTCAAAATCTTTGCGATGCCTGAAATTTCGACCAAGGGCTTGAAAATGCCCGAATCGCCTATCCGAAAACTGGTACCTTATGCCGAGGACGCCAAAAAAAGAGGGATTGATGTCATTCACCTTAATATTGGCCAACCCGACATTAAAACCCCACAGGTAGCGCTTGACGCAGTGCGGAACCATTCCATAGATGTGCTCGCCTACAGTCGAACCGAGGGCTCGGAAACTTATCGTGAAAAAATAGCAGGCTATTACGCCAAACATCATATTTCTGTAGGCGCGAAGGATATCATCGTTACCACAGGGGGGTCAGAAGCCCTATCCTTTGTTATGGGCACTATTGCCGATGCAGAGAATGAAGTTATCATCCCAGAACCCTTTTATGCCAATTATAATGGGTTTGCCACGGCTTCGGGGGTAAAAGTCGTTCCTATTGTCTCGGATATCGACAAAAACTTTGCGCTTCCGCCTATCGCCGCTTTTGAAGAAAAAATAACCCCACAAACCAAAGCCATTCTTATCTGCAATCCAGGAAATCCCACAGGATATCTGTACGAGAAAGAAGAATTGGAGCAATTGGCCGCTTTGGTTAAAAAACACAACCTTTTCTTGGTTGCTGACGAGGTTTATCGCGAGTTCAGCTACGATGGAAGTGTTCACCACTCTATTTTGACTTTTCCAGGTCTGGAAGAACACGCTATTATTGTGGATTCAGTCTCAAAACGCTACAGCATGTGTGGCGCACGAATTGGATGTTTGGTATCACGAAACAAAAACGTAATAGCCACAGCCCTTAAATTTGCGCAAGCCCGTTTGTCCCCTCCCACTTTTGCCCAAATGGCGAGCGAGGCAGCATTGGACACTCCAGAATCCTATTTCAGGGAAGTAAAGGAAGAGTATGTGGAGCGCCGCAATCTTCTGGTTGAAGCGCTTGAAAAAATTTCGGGAGTTAAAGTAGCGAGACCCAAAGGAGCCTTTTACTGCGTAGCGGAACTGCCTATTGAAGATGCGGATGCTTTTGCCCAGTGGTTGTTGGAAACTTTTGATCTCAATGGCATAACAGTGAAGGTGGCCCCAGCAGCGGGATTTTATGCTACACCGGGATTGGGAAAAAACCAAATCCGGATTGCATATGTTTTGGAAAAAGAACAACTTCTTCAGGCCGTTGAAATCTTAAAAAGCGGATTAGAAATTTTTGCAGCAAAGTGAACATTCAAGAAAACATTTCACTAAAACCGTATAACACCTTTGGCATTGATGTCAAGGCGCGGTTTTTTGTTGAAGTGCAATCGCTTTTACAACTCCAAAAAGTATTGGAGCTAACCGCCTACCCCAATCGGTTCTTTTTGGGAGGCGGAAGCAACATGCTTTTGACACAAGATATAGACGCTCTCGTCATTTTGCTCAACCTGAAAGGAATTGCAGTAGTTGAAGAAAAGGAAGACCACGTTTGGGTTGAAGCCAAAGCGGGCGAAAATTGGCACGATTTTGTACGTTGGTGCTTGGAACGTGATTATGGCGGACTCGAAAACCTTTCCTTGATTCCCGGCAATGTAGGAACAGCGCCCATACAGAACATTGGTGCTTACGGGGTGGAGTTAAAAGATGTATTCGCGCATTGCAACGCCATGGAAATTGCCACCACTGAAATGTTTGAATTTGATAAGGAGTTTTGCCAATTCGGCTATCGTGATTCCATATTCAAAACCAAGGCCAAGGGCAAATATGTAATTACCTCAGTGGTATTCAAGTTGACCGCAAAAAACCATTCGGTAAATACAGGATACGGTGCCATAGAAAAAAAATTGATTGAAGACGGTATTGTGCACCCTACAATTCAAGATGTTTCACGGGCAGTAATCGCCATCCGCGAAAGCAAATTACCCAATCCAAAAGTGATTGGCAATAGCGGGAGTTTTTTCAAAAATCCCATAGTGACTCTTAAATTGTTCAACAAACAGCTCAATCGTTTTGGTGAAGTTTGGAGATGCGAAGGGCTCTGAAATATGGGAATTGGCCCAAGAAATACAGGCTGAAGTGAAAAAGACCTTTGGAATTGTGTTGGAACCCGAAGTTAATGTGCTTTAAATAAAATAACCCCCGCCTTCAAGAGAATGACGAGGGTTATACCAAACCAAACTAACCAAACTTTATATACTTTCTATGTCGATTCCTTCAAAGCTTTCAGAAAAGCAATCAAAGGCATTTTATTTCATTTGTTTGATATATATACGGCATAAGCACTAATTTAGATTTTTGAATATTCAAAAATTTGGATAATCAACCGAAATACTATGGCCTCACTCATTGAAAAACATATTGTATCGCTATTGGCCGAAAAAGATGATAAGGCCATTGCGTTACTGTATGAACACTATGGGGCTACGCTCTATGGGGTCGCCTACAAGGTGGTGAAAGATGAAGATTTGGCGCAAGACATTCTACAAGAGAGCTTCGTGAAAATTTGGAAAAAAGCCGATTCTTACGATGCCACTAAGGCCAAACTGTTTACCTGGTTATTCCGAATTACCCGTAACACCGCCATAGACAAACTGCGAAGCATTACCAACAAATCCGATAAAGAAGTCCAAATCGACGTTTCAGACGTATATAACGTAGGTGTCGCAGGACTTAATCCCGATTTTCTTGATGTAAAAGAAAATCTTGGGAAAATAGAACTGAAATACCAAATCGTTTTAGAAGCCCTGTTTTTTCAGGGTATGACACAGCAAGAAGCAAGCGAAGAACTTGATATTCCGCTAGGTACGATTAAATCAAGATTGAAAATCGGACTAAGGGAATTGGGAAAGATTTACGGTACCGTAACGTTGCTTCTGCTTTTGATAAAAGTTATTCTATGAAAGAAAAAATACAACGTTTCCTAGAAACCGATACCCTTGAAAAGTATCTTTTGGACGATACTACCCGCGAGGAGTCTTTAAAGGCCGAGCGATACATCGCCATGTATCCTGAAGTGCGCAAGGTATACAACGAGCTTCAAGACAATCTTGAGATTTTCGCGAAACAATATGCGAAAAAGACCCCTGAAGGACTCAAAGAAATCATATTACACAATGTTGGGCGCAACAGAAAGGCTACAAAACGCTTGTATCGCTATGCCGTAGCAGCAAGTGTTGCCATAATGATGCTAGCTGGTTCAGCGGTGTTCTTCTGGAATCAAAACCAAAGTCTGCAACAAGAAAATACTTTGGTCACCAACAAAATGAAGAATTTGGAGATGGATATGAAAACCCAATTGGAAGACGTCCGAAACCAATTCATCGTACTGAACAATCCCGATACCCGAAAGTATGCAGTTCGCGGTAAAAAAGAAGGAAAAGAACTCAAGGCCATAGCTTATATCAATCCTGTGAAGAAACTATCCTACATCAATGTGAGCAATGTACCGGAATTACCTGAGGACAAATGTTTCCAGATGTGGGCCGAGGTAAATGGTGAGTTGGTCAATATGGGTGTTATCAAGCAGTTTGATGACAAAGACAAGCTGTTCGCCCTTCCCTATGCGGATGATGGGATAGGTTACATTACCGTGGAGCCTAAAGGAGGGAATGTATCCCCGACGGTACAGAACATTGTTGCCAATATCGCCTATCAATAGGTTTTCCTTAAAGTTCACACAAAGGATAATCACCATCGCTTCGTATTTTGTATTTTTGCTTAAAATTCGAATATGAAATTGGCGTTATTGACTATTGGTCTTTTGTTGTTGGCTTTTGCTGGAATCGCCATCAAAATCTGGTCAAAAAAAGACGGTAAGTTTGCTGGAACTTGTGCAAGCCAAAATCCGTACCTCAACCAAAATGGCGAGGCCTGTGGTTTTTGTGGAAAATTACCCGATGAACAAGACTGCAAAAAAGATTCGATAACCGAACTTTCTTCATAATCAGGAATCTCTCGCAACCCAAGTCTTTGAGTACTTCAGACCTTATCGCGGAGCATATTAAAAAGGCCAAAGAGGGGCGACAAATCGCTTTTAGTTTTTTACTCGACCACTTTTGGAACGACGTATACGGTTTTCAATTGCTGCGTACCCAAAATGAGAATGACGCTGAGGACATCACCTTGCGTTCGTTTTCCAAAGCCTTTGATAAGATTGATACCTACAAAGAAAAACATTCCTTTTCCACATGGCTTATTGCCATATCCAAAAATCTTCATGTTGATTTGATTCGGAAGCGAAATCGACAACGCGCAGATGAAATGGAAGCGGATGCCGAAATGGTCAAAAAAGTAGTCGACGATGCTCCTACTGTGGAAGACCAACTTATCAACGAGCAGAACCTGGCCCATCTGCTACGGGACATCAAAAAACTAAAACCACACTACCAAAAAGTCATCAATCTGCGGTATTTTAATGAAATGAGTTTGGCCGAAATTGCTACAGAATTAGATGAACCCATCAACAACATCAAGGTAAAACTGCTTAGGGCACGTAAACTCTTGGCTGAAATCATAAAGGAGCGGTAGTTTAGGTCATCCGAATGGTTACTCCTTTGTTTCTTATCTTTGTACTTCAAAAAAATTGTAATGAGCGTTACCCCCGCAAATAGTGTAGCACCACCGCCAAAAGGAAAACCCAAATGGTTACGGGTAAAACTTCCCACAGGTAAAAAATATACGCAACTTAGAGGTTTGGTCGACAAGTACGATCTGCATACCATTTGTACCTCTGGTAGCTGCCCTAATATGGGCGAATGTTGGGGTGAGGGTACGGCTACCTTTATGATTTTGGGTAATGTTTGTACCCGTTCCTGTGGATTCTGCGGTGTGAAAACCGGTAGACCGGAAAGCGTTGACTGGGCTGAACCGGAAAAAGTTGCGCGTTCCATTAAAATCATGAATATCAAACATGCAGTGGTCACCTCTGTAGACCGCGATGATTTGAAGGATATGGGGTCCATCATTTGGGCTGAAACCGTAAAAGCCATCCGAAGAATGAATCCAGAAACTACCCTGGAGACTCTGATTCCAGACTTCCAAGGTATCGAAAGTCATTTGGATAGAATTCTAGAGGTAGCACCGGAAGTGATATCCCACAACATGGAAACGGTACGAAGACTTACTAGAGAAGTGCGCATACAAGCCAAATACGACAGAAGTCTTGGTGTTTTGGAATACCTCAAGAAAAATGGTGCCCATCGAACCAAATCCGGAATCATGCTGGGACTTGGCGAATTTGAAGAAGAGGTTATCGAAACCATGCAAGATTTACGCAATGTAGGGGTTGATGTGGTTACGATTGGACAATACCTACAACCTTCAAAGAAACACTTGCCCGTACATGAGTTCATCACACCCGAACAGTTTGAAAAATACCAAGAAATTGGGCTAAAAATGGGCTTTAGACATGTGGAAAGTGGTGCATTGGTACGCTCATCGTACAAAGCGCACAAACACATTCAATAAGCCCCAAACTACCATTATGCAAAAAATCAGAGTGGGCATCAACGGTGTCGGTCGTATAGGTCGCACCCTGATTCGGCTTTTGAGCTTTAATAAAAACATTGAGGTGGTGGCGGTAAACGACTTAGCAGACGCCGAAACACTCGCTCATCTACTAAAATACGATAGCATACATGGGCATTCCAATGCGAAGTTTGGTTTTGAAGGGAACTTGATTTTTTGTGAGGAAAAACCCATTAAGGTGTTCAATCATGACCACCCGAAAGACATTCCTTGGTCAGAGATTGGAGTAGACATCGTGGTTGAAGCCACGGGAAAATATAAATCCAAGGAAGCCTTACAGTATCATCTTAAAAATGGTGCAAAAAAGGTAATTCTCTCAGTTCCTCCGGTTGATGATACCATTCCAATGCTAGTTATGGGCGTAAACGAAACAGTATTGGAGAAAAGTGACCATATCGTGTCCAATGCTTCCTGTACAACCAATAATGCAGCCCCCATGATTCAAATCATAGATGAACTCTGTGGCATTGAGCAAGCGTATATTACCACAGTGCATAGCTACACCTCAGACCAAAGTCTTCATGACCGACCTCATAGGGATTTGAGACGTTCTCGAGCTGCAGGGCAATCCATTATTCCAACGACCACTGGGGCCGCTAAAGCACTGACCAAGGTGTTTCCGCATTTAGCAGAAGTAATCGGAGGTTGCGGTATACGAGTTCCCGTTCCAAATGGCAGTCTTACTGACATTACCTTTAACGTAAAGAAAGAAACATCGATTGCTGCGATAAATCAAGCTTTCAAAACCAAGGCAGAAAACGAGTTTAAAGGCATTTTAAAATACACTGAAGACCCTATTGTTTCTATAGATGTGAACAATAGTTACTATTCTTGTACGTTTGATTCTTTAATGACCTCTGTGATAGGCAAAATGGTCAAAATCATAGGGTGGTACGATAATGAAACGGGCTATTGCTCCAGACTTATCGATTTAATAGATTTGTTTATAACGAAGAAATACGTTTGAAATTTAGTTTTTCCCATACACTTCATCGGGTAGTGATGATAGTTTTGGTATGCTTTTCAGTATGCCACACATCAGTTATGGCCCAAGATGACGTAAGCTCTACAGGAAAAGTGCAACAAATTTTTGACGATTTTCTTCAGTATCGCCATCAAAACAAAATCAACAAAGCGCTAGAAGTTTTGAGCGAGGCCGCAAAAATTGCGGAGAACAACGAAGATGCTAAGCTGCTGCTGGACACCTACCATCAATACGCCCGATTGTTTTTGGAAGAAGGGGACCGGGAAACTGCTATTTTCTATTTAGACCGGGCCAGTATCCTACTGAGGGACCTATCCTATCCTTTTGGAGAGGCATTCCATAAATACTTGGAAGCTGCGGTTCGGTTCGATGAAGGCAACAACTTTCAATCGCTTAAACTATTGGAAGAAGCCCGTACCCTCAGCAACAACCGGAATCTGGGGAATAACATTCTGCTTTTGGAAGGCTACATCTTCACAAATATTGAAAAGTTCGACGACGCCAATACCAATTTGAATGCGCTCATCGTCAATTCAGATGATAAAGAAAGACCTTACCTAGCCACTAAGGCGAACATACAGCTTGCACTGATTAGTAGAGAAAAGGAAGACTTTGAAGACGCGGTGATTCACTCCAAAGCTGCTCTGGAATTATCCCAAAAACACAAATACTTCAAAGAAATTCGGGTTTCAAACGAATTACTTTCTTCCATCTATGAAAGTTTGGGCCGCTTTGACCAATCCCTGTTTTACAAGAAGAGCTTGGGGAACATTAAGGATTCGATTTTCAATATCGAAAAAGTAAAACTTGAAGCGAAAATCGCCGACCGCATTCGTTTTGAGCATCAAATGAACGAAATCAACAAGCTGACAGCCAAAAATGAGGAGTTGAGCGAGTCAAAAAACCGTTCGGAAATCACTGCAATTTTAACTTCGGCTTTTTTGACCATTATCTCGCTGTTGGCGGTATCCCTTTTCCGAAACAATCAAATCAAGTTAAAGACCAACGACCTGCTTTATACCAAAAACAAAGAGTTGGAGTTGGCCCGTGATGCGGCGGTATCGGCCATGGAAGCAAAAACCAATTTCCTTTCAACCGTTACACATGAGTTGAGAACACCGCTATACGCGGTTACCGGACTCACACACTTGCTCTTGGACGAGAATCCATCCGAACATCAAAAGGAGCATTTGAAATCGTTGAAATTCTCGGGAGATTATTTGTTGAATTTCATCAATGATATTCTCCAAATCAATAAAATTGACGCAGATAAACTCGAACCCTTGGAGATTGAGTTCAAATTGCACAAGGTTTTGGCTGATGTGGTGGATTCACTGCAACAAAATGCTAGTGAAAACGAAACCAAACTGATGGAAGAATTAAAGCTTTTAAAAAAGAACTTTCAAAGACTAGAATCAATGTATCATGATGCACTAGAGGAACCAAGAACTGTGAAATCAGAGTACGAAGTC
>ERZ1740062.826-NODE-826-length-14216-cov-15.884048_pt1 | contig 14216 bp, 6 predicted proteins | sample MGYA00581741_ERZ1740062 | MGnify/ENA primary metagenome ERZ1740062 (study PRJEB43018, sample SAMN04849747) | marine metagenome | isolation source: floating plastic debris | place: Pacific Ocean | collected 2008-09-01 | study: EMG produced TPA metagenomics assembly...
CCGTCAAACCACCCTCTCTGGCTGGGGGCGCGCCCAACTGCGATGGTCATAGGAAAATCTCCAAATATTTATAATTACAGGTTTTCGCCACTACTAGATAAGCGAAAAAATAAAATGTTTATCTGTAGATAGCATGCCAACTAGATTGTCAATCTTGTTAACATTTATTTACTGTCTCTCATCTATTCTAGGTGCAAATTCCTAATTTTTCAAAGTTTTTTCTAATTTTATGATTTGATTTTGTTATCGGCGAACCAAATTTATCTTAATGTAAGTTGTATCTTCTGTAGGCTAAATACTTTTTCAGTAAAGGGCTACAGGGAGTATAGCGTTTGAAAAGTACGGGGAAAATATAATAAATTTTAGTAATGTAATTATGAGAAATAAGTTCTAAACAATCAGGACTTACGCAAAACCCACGTAATTCCGTCATTACGAGCGATAGCGACGTAATCGCCGAAATCTTGGGATTGCTTCCCTACACTACGTTACGGTCGCAATGACAAATCTTCGTTGCGTAAGTTCTAAACAATAACTGAAATATTTCTCAAAAATCTAAGTCTTCAGAATTGATGTTGAATTTTCTTAACTTTGTTTTACTCAGGACTTATCCACGGACTACGTGTTTACATCATTACGAACGGAGTGTTCGCTTCAGCGTCTCCGTTAGGAGAAGTAGTCGTAAAGCCTTATTTTCAGTTGTGAGTGCGTAAGTCTTATTAATTTCACTTTGCGCGGTCACTAATATTAAACCCAATCAAGGATGTTGGACAAAATTCTTTTAGTTGGTAGTTTTAATTTCCTTATTTTTACTGATACTATTGTGGTAAAAGAGCAAAACTACTAAAAGTTGTACCTTTTCAGGAAGAAAGTTTCTGTTGATTGCTTCTCTGGGAGATATTATCAGTGGGAAATTTGAGCCACACCCCCTACTAAAAGGTAGGGGGATTCAGGCTTAACCGTCTGACTTTTTGCCCTTCTTGGCTATCTGGTCAGGGGCTAGCATTTCGTTGGATATCTGCTCTGAGGAGTTATGACTACTCCTAGGTTCCGACGGATAACTCTACAGTACTTGACACGAGCTTTTAGACCGTGGTCTATAACTAGGTTATTTAGGTCAAGTATTGCGTCGATCTTCAATCCACCCCATACGACCTGATTGTTTATCCAGCGCAATCCTTGTTTATTGGTTTTTCCTTCGACGCTTTTAAACCGACTTGTAGTCTTGAATCTAACCTTTTTGGCGAACCCAAGCATTACACGCTCTGAAGTTTTAAAAGCCCTGGTAGCAATTTTTTGTTGAGACTGAGCGTCTAAACTCTTCGCTATCCACTTGGAACGCTTTGCGGTTAAGGTCGCAAAAGACTGTAGTGAGTAATCGGTATACATTGATTCTTCTCTTGCTTGTTTAAAAAGTTCTTTGCGTTGTTTCTTGTCTTTTTCCTTGTTTAGTTTTCTAGCTTTTTGATATGGCAAGGATTTATTAAATGATATTCCTGAAGACAATCAAAATCAAATAAGTCTGATGCGATCGCGGGTACAGCGCATGAGTAATTTGATTGATTCTAAATCCAAATCTAAATTTATCTAAATTTAAATAATGTCTCACAAAGTATGATTTAAATTGCTAACCTTAGAGTTAGTTTTACAATTATTTTATTTGATACCGTAGATGTTTACTATCGACCTCACATTGAGAAACACAGCCTTTCCTTTTTCCATTGAACGTGAGTCAGAAGAGGATGCACAGACGATTTATAAACAGATTATTGATGCTATAGGTTCTCAAAGTCCCGAAATCTTAGAAATAGAGAGCGAAGGTAAAATCAAGAAAAAGATTGCTATTCGGGTCAGCGAAATTTCTGGATTTCAACTTACTCAAAAAGAAGGTTCTGGAATTGGTAGTGGTAGACAACCTGGTTTCTTTGCCCTAAATGCTGAATCATAATTCAGATGATGGGGAGCAAATGAGACAATTAGGCATTGGAGTAAAAGATTTAAACTTCAGTTGGTCTTCAGGAAAGCAAGCGATTGAGTCTTGCTCTCTTCAGGTACCCAAGGGTGAACTCTGGATGCTTTTGGGTACTAATGGTAGTGGAAAATCAACTTTATTGAGGTTAATTGCTGGACTTTTAGCCCCCGAATCTGGTTATATTGGAACTCTACACCCGGTAGGTTTTGTATTTCAAAATCCCGATCATCAATTGGTAATGCCTACAGTTGGTGCAGATGTAGCTTTTGGTTTGGTTCCAGAGAAATTACCCATTATTACTATTAGAGAACGAGTAGACGAAGCACTCAAAGCTGTAAATCTACTCTCATTACAGCGTCGTCCAATCTATGCTTTAAGTGGGGGACAAAAACAACGAGTTGCGATCGCGGGTGCTTTAGCTAGACGATGTGAGGTATTGCTTTTAGATGAACCTACCGCACTATTAGATCCAGATAGTCAGCTAGAATTGGTTGCTGGAGTTCGTCGCTTGGTTAAAGACCGTAATATAGCTGCTCTTTGGGTAACTCACCGTCTTGATGAGCTTAACTATTGTGATGGTGCTTTTTTACTTGATAGAGGTTCTTTGATTGATACGGGTGAACCCCAACGTCTTAAGCAAAAAATGATGGAAATGCATAATAAAGATTCTTAAGAGTCTTTAATCACTAAACTTATTTTGGTGACTGTTAGGGGATACTACTATGGTATCCCCTATTGCTTTCTTAATTTTATATGGAGTTAATATATAGGTGTTTGAGTAAGAAACTAAGATTTGGGGAGAGAGAATTCCTAAATATTCTCAACATAAAAAATATAGAAATTTCCTATTACTGGCAAAGTGTTTTCTCTCACTTTTGCAATGTCGTTTTTAGCGTATAATATTGTCTCATCCCTTTTCTAGAAGACACTAGGAGAATCTAAGACCCTACTTCACCGCTTTGAGCAGATATTATCAATTTTCAAGACTAATTTAAACATAAGTTTAAATATAAGTCTAAATATAGGTTTAAATATGAGCGTAGCAGGGCATTAATCCCATATTTGATTTACATAAAGTTTACGACTATTTTTCACACAAAAAATATATTTAATAATGTCCGTTTTTATAAATTTCAACTTTTACTATTCTTAAGTCAATCAATTTAATCAATTATCAGCCCTTTATAGCTATTTTGCTTATTTGTAAGTGACATCACCCTTGACAATCAAAATGTAGCTGTTGATGCAAAAAAGCAGTTTTGTAATCACTTTTTTCGTAGTTCAAAAGATTTTTTCTCTTTTGTAGCACGGTGTTACAAGGCTTGTTTGAATTACTATAAAAGTTATAAAGCAAATCTTGTTTACATTTAGAAAATTGTGATTCAGAACCATGTACCCTTCTTCTTCCCGAGCTGTCTTGCTTGTAGACGGCTACAATATCATTGGAACCTGGTCTTGTTTAAAAAAGACTAGCAAAGCTGCTGGTTTAGAAGCTGCTCGTAGCGAATTGACGGAAACGTTAATTAGTTATAGCGCTCTTAAGTATTATGAAACGCAAATTGTTTTTGATGCTCATTATCAAAAAACTTCTGGGAATAGGGAAGTGATTAATGAGTTTTTATCAGTTCATTATACTGACTTTGAACAAACTGCAGATACCTATATAGAGAAGCTTTGTGCTTCTTTACGCTCCGAATATAATCAGTCTATGGTTTCTCGCGTAATTGTGGCTACATCTGATAGAGCGCAACGACTAACTGTACAAGGTTATGGGGCTGAATGGATGTCTGCAAAACAGTTGTGCTATGAGGTTGAAGCTAGTATTTGCATTGCTAGAAAAAGGTATCAGCCCCCTAAGCAGTCAAAAAGCAGGTTTTTAGCAAATTCCATAGATGATAAAGCACGTCAAAAGCTTGCTCAAATGCGTATGGGATTAAAGTAATTTTCATTAATTTCATATTCTATTTCGGATATGAATATATAGATATTTTTGTTTACAGAATTTTTTGCATGGTCTTCTAACAAGTTTTAGGATGGCTAGTTTTTTAGTGTGAATATTCTCAAAAGTCTTGTCAGTAGGTATTTGTATAACTATTTGCTTTATATGTTTAGAGGGGAAATTATAGATAATTTACTGGAGTTAGATCAAAAAAAATCAAAAAAACTTTCTAAAGTACTTGCCAAACCCTGTATCTTGCATTATCATTCATAATTGTGTTCCTCAGTAGCTCAGTGGTAGAGCGGTCGGCTGTTAACCGATTGGTCGTAGGTTCGAATCCTACCTGGGGAGTTTAAATATAGTCATGGATATTAAATAATTTATTTTTTTGGATTAGATTATTTGTCTGGCTGTCGAATGATTGGATGTACAGTTTTTTTATTTAGTCGCCTATTATATTTTTCAAATTGATTTGAAAGTTAATTTGATTTTTTTTGATTCTTCTAAATGTAGAGTTGTGGATGTTCGCAATTTGTTGACTTCTATCAACCACCCCAGTAGTTAATTCTGTCAAACCTGAACTAGGGTCGATTGTCAGAAGCTAGGATTTACAGAACCTGGAACGGTACCGCTTACTTCGATAAAATCCGTAGCATTGATGGTAGGTAACACTTCCTGAATTTCCGGAAGCGAGAGTGGAAGAATCGACTCTACCTCCATTTTTAACTACTAAGCTTTCTGTGTTAATACTTAAATTACCTGCATTCCCACTTCCAAGTGTTGAAGCAGTTATTGTACTAGGTATCAAATTATCAAAATTCAAACCTATCAAATCAATAGATTTGGCATCAATCTTTAACTCTCCTCCCTCACCAGATGATAAAATTGTAGATGCTAAAACTCCACCATCAAGAATTGTCAATTGCTCGGTAAAGACCGAAATATTTCCACCTTTACCGGTTGCTAAAGCTGCAGATGAAATTTCTTGACCTATGATTGATAAATTTTTAGTTGCAATATTGATATTTCCAGCATTTCCAGAGTTGAAGCTTTGGGTAGAAATTTCACTTTCATCACTTATTACTTTTGTCTGTAAATAGTGTCTCTAAATAGTAATAAAAGAATCCTGAGTTAAATCTCCCATCACCACATTATTCACAGCAGCTAAAACACTACCATCCACAGAAATGAGAGTACGGATATTATCTTGAGAGAGAGATAAATCGGAATAGCTTAGACCTCCAGATAAAGCAATTAAATCTTCATCGATATCAAAGTCGGTAATCGTATCTCTACCTTCTCCTGGAGCTAGGTAAAAGATATCTTTACCCATACCACCACTAACTATATCGTCACCAGTTCCACCCCAGATTCTATCGTCACCAACTTCACCATAAATGCGATCGCTTCCTGCTTCTCCATAGATAAAGTCACCTCCGGAACCACCGAAGATAATGTCGTCTCCACCTCCACTGATGATTTTGTCGCTTTCTAAGAGGTTGGAATAACTAACTTTGTTGGGAACGTCTCCAAAGATGGTGTCTTGACCATTACCGGTGGTGATTTCGTCATAACCTTGTTTACCGATAACTAAGTCATTACCACCATTTCCATTTATGCGATCGCTGCTGTTGGTACCTATTAAAATTTCATCTGTTGGGGTACCGTTAATTTCACGGGTGGGTGCTATGTCGTTGTCGTTATTGGTAAAGTTTAAGGTTTTTCCTGGTAGTTGATTGTAGTTACTGTCGTTACTAGTAGCTTGGCTGATGGTAATTTGATAGTTACCGTTACCATCCACAACTCCGTCGTCTATACCGGTGACTTTGATGCTTTGGGGTTGATTCCAATTTTCGGGGGTAAAGATAACTTTATCGGTGGAGAGTGTTCCTTCTAAGATGTTAGAGGTGTTTAAGTTAAATTCTACTTCGTCAGTTGGTTGACTTTCTAATTGCATGGTGAAAATAGTTTCTTCACCTTCTGTTGTGTTGAAATTACCTATTGGTTCTACTTTTAATCCTGCTGTGTCGTTATCGGTAATTACTATTCCTACTTGATTATCGATAATAGTTGCATTTTTTACATTGGAGAATTCTACGAAGAAATTTTCTTCATCCTCATCTACAAAGTCTCCTACAACAGGAATGTTAATTGTTTGTTTTTCAAATCCGGGGGTAAAGGTAATTGTTCCTGTAGTTTCGGTATAGTCACTCCCTGATGATGCTGTATTATCTATGGTGGAGTAGTCAAAGCTTACTGGTACTCCCGCAGTTTGGGAAAGATTGACTTCTATAATTGCGTTAGATATTCCACCGTCACCTTCTGGAAAGTTGACGGTACTATTGCTGACGGAGATAGTTGGTTGGTCATCATCATTGGTGATTGTCAGGGTTCCTGTACTTTCAGCGATTTGAACGTTATTAGGGTTGCTGAGATTAATGCTGAATTGTTCGTCTTCCTCGAAGGTAGTTTCACCATTAATATCAACGCTGATAGTTTTACTGATTTCTCCTGATGCAAAGGTGAGAGTATCGGAAACGGGGTTATAATCTCCATCAAATTCTGAAGCACTACCATCACTGGTGCTGTAATTTACTTGAATTGTTTCGCTGCTAGGATTGGAGAGGGTTACTTGAAATGTGGCTGTGGAGGTGTCAATATTACCTTCGAGGATATCAAGGCTTTCTTGGATGCTGACGGTGGGGATTTGGTCGTTATTGATAATTCCGATGGTACTTGTACTCTGATCAAGAGTAGCGTTTTCAGGACTATCGAGATTGATTGAGAAAGATTCGTCTGTTTCAAACTTATTATCAGCAATACTAGAGATACTAATAGTTTTGCTGGTTTCTCCTGGTTGAAAAACTATACTTTGAGAAGTAACAGGAGTATAATCTGGATCGTCTGCTGTCGCGGTGTCATCGCTGGTACTAAAATTTAGAGTGACTGCTTTACTGCTGGTATTAGTCAGATTAACTTTGACATTAGCAGTTTCACCTTCAATAATGGTGACATCTTCGATACTTATACCGGGTTCTTGGTCATCGTTTTCGATGATAATCACACCTGTATCTGTATTTAGAGTTCCTCCGAGGGGATTGGTTAAAATAACGTTGAAACTTTCCTCGTCTTCAAATTGAGTGTCTCCGTTAATTTCAACGCTGATGGTTTGATTGGTTTCTCCTGGCTGAAAGGTTAATATATTATTTTGAATGGGGTTGTAATCATTGTCTGTGTTGTTTGCAGTACCGTTCTGAGTACTGTATCTGACGCTAACAACTTCACTGCTGGGATTGGAAAGAGTTACGTTAAAGGTCGCTAGCTGTATACCATTATCGCCTTCTGTAATGGTAATGTTATTTTGAATGTCAATAGTAGGTCTGTCATCATTGTTAGTAATGGTAACAGTTCCTTCTGGGTCGCTAATAGTAGCATTGGTTGCATCACTTAGCTTGATATTAACAGTTTCATTACCTTCAAATAAATTATCATCTGTGGTATTTAGACTGATAGTCTTACTGACTTCATCTGGGGCAAAAGTAATGGTATCTTGAATAGGAGTATAGTCATTATCTAAGATTGTAGCGTCGCCATCTTCACTCTGATAACTAACGGTAATAGTTTCGCTACTGGGATTGGAAAGAGTAATCTTAAATTCCCCTATTTCACCTTCATCAACACTGATATCTTCAATACTGATGGTTGGTTGTTGGTCATTATTATTAATGGTTGCAATACCAAGATTCTTACTATCTGAGATAATTGCACCATTGGCACTATCTAGACTGAGATTAAAAGCTTCATTGCCTTCAAATTTACTATCTTCGGTAGTGCCAATACTAATATTTTTACTAGTTTCACCTGCTAGGAAGGTAATACTATTGCTATTATCAGGTACATAATCGTTATCAATAGTAGTTGCTGTATCGTCGTTGGTAGAATAATTAAGAATTATATCTGAACTGCTGGGATTAGATAGAGTAACTTCAAAATCAGCAGATTCACCCTCATTAACGCTAATATCTTCGACGCTAATAGTGGGTTCGGGGTCGTCATTTCTAATGGTTACAAAACCAGTATCTTTGTCGAAATCAACATTATCTGTAGAGACCAGATTTACACTGAAGCTCTCATCTGATTCAAAGATATTATCCCCATTAACTTCAATCTCAATATTTTTACTAGTTTCCCCAGGATTGAAAATAATAGTGTCAGTAACACTATTGTAATCTCCAATTGATTCAGGGGTTGATGCGATCGCGCTATCGGGGCTGGTACTATAATCTACAGAAATAGTCTCACCACTAGGATTAGACAGATTTACTGTAAATATTGCTTTCTTAATTCCATTATCACTTTCTGCAATGCTAACATCGTCGATAGTTAGTCTGGGTGTTTGGTCATCATTGGTGATGGTGACAACTCCTGGAGTATCTGCTGCTAAAGTTGCATTATTAGGATTACTGAGATTGATATTAAAGGTTTCTGACCCTTCAAATTTAGTATCGCTGTTAATTTCTACTTTGATACTTTGCTCGGTTTCCCCCGGTTGAAAGGTAAGTGTAGACAAAGTTAAGGGATTATAGTCTTGGTCAATTGAGGTAGCAGTATCATCAGTGGTTTGATAATCTACTGTAATAGGTTTACTACTGGGATTAGAAAGAGAAACTATTACAGATGCTTCTTGGGTACCTGTATCACCTTCAATGACTTCAACACCTGTAATTGTGATAGTAGGTTCTTCGTCATTATTTTCAATGGTCGCAATACCCTGATTTTGATTGATACTAGCACCACTGGCAGATGTAAGATTAATATTTACTGTCTCATCATCTTCAAACTTGTCATCATCTAAAGTTGTAAAACTAATAGTTTGACTAGTTTCTCCTGGTGCAAAGAATAGAGTCCCGTTAGTAAAATTATAATCACTGTCTTGGAGAGTCGCTGTATCATCGCTACTACTGTAACTAACAGTTATTTCCTCACTACTGGGATTAGAAAGAGTAACGGTAAAATCTTTTGATTCACCCTCTGCTAAGGTGATATCATCAATGTTAATACTGGGTTTATTGTCGTCATTTCCAATTTTCCCTACACCAGTACCCTTAGCAATTGTTGCACCAGTTGGATTACTAAGATTGACATTAAACTCCTCAATCGGTTCAGACTTAATATCTCCAATAACATCAACAGTAATATTCTTACTAGTTTCTCCAGGTTCAAATACTAAAGTCGTATTCTCAATCGCAATATAATCATTGTCGCTAGCTTCAGCAGTATCATCACTAGTACTGTAATCTACAGAAATCCTCTCACCACTAGGATTAGAAAGACTCACATTAAAGATAATCTCCTGAGTATCTTGATTACCCTCAGTAATACTAAAATCGGTAATACTGATACTAGGTTGATTATCATCGTTCTCAATTATTCCAACTCCACTAGTACTAATATCATTAGATAAATTAGCATTAATTGGATTGCTCAAATCAAGCTTAAAACTTTCCTCCCCCTCAAAAGTGCGATCGCCATTTATTTCAACATCAACTTGTTTACTAGTTTCTCCCGGTTGAAAAGTAACAGTACCGCTCTTAGCAATATAATCCCCGTCATCAACCCTTGCAGTATCATCAGCAGTTATATACTCAACTGTAACTGTTTCAGTACTAGGATTACTTAAACTAACTTGAAAACTACCAGTCTTGGTTTGCGAATCACCCTCAGCAATAGAAAAACCATTAGTACTAATAACCGGTTGACCATCGTCATTTAAAATTTTAACTGCTGCTGTATCCATGGTAATTTTGGCATTAGCAGGAGCGATCGCAGGTTCTGGATTACTTAAGACTACCCCGATAGTTTCATCTACTTCAAAGCCATCATCACCAATTACATCTAGAGTAATTGTTTTCTGGGTTTCTTCTGGAGCAAAATTTAAGGTACCTGTTTGTGTTGTTAAACCACCGCTTACTTGTATATTATTGTAATCACTTCCCAGGTTCGCAGTACCACCAATACTGTAATCTATACTGCTTTGTACTCCAATTCCACCACTGCGAGTAACTGTAAAACTTAGAGTTTGAGTACTGGTATCACCTTCATTTATTTCGCTAATGGTACCAGAAATGGCATAGGATATCTCATCATTAGCGGTAATAGTCACAGTCCCATTACTATTACTGCTATCAACTGTATAGTTATTATTTGGAACTACATTTAACTGTAAAATTTCATCATTTTCAGGAATATTATCATCAACTGGAGTCACTTCAAACTCTACAGAACTTTCTCCATCGGGAATAGTCACCGCTAAACCAGTTGTAGATAAACTATTACCAACAAGCTGATAATCTTCTGGACTAATCGTACTGCTGCTATCAACTTCTAAATTAACCGTCAAATCCCCTAGAGTACCGTTACGAGTAACCTGAAATTTACTGATTGGGGTGTCTGCTTCCGTAGCTTCTGGAGTCTGGGGATTAACAACAGTAATACCTACGCTCAGGATATCATTATCTTCATTAACAACAGTAATATCTCCGGTATCAATACCGCTATACCTTTGGTCTCCACTTATGGACTCCTCAATGATAATGTTGTAACTAACATCTTCATCATAAATATCATCATTCTCACCTGTAACGGTAACTGTTTGAGCTATATCCCAGTTTTCAGGAGTAAAGGTTAAAGATTCAGTAGAAACAGTACCTTCGCTTTCATCATCACTACTTAAATTAATAGTGACATCAGCCACAGGCACAGTATCTAAAACAACATCAAAAGTCGCTATTTCTCCATCCTCAGTAGTAATCAAATTACTACCAGGAGTTACAGTGATACCGGGTGCAGTTGGTACAGAATTTAATGCTTTGGGAGTACCGTATATTTCCCCATTATCTATATCAGTTCCATTACGACCTACACCAGTATGAGTGTGCCAATTGCTATCAGTCCCAGATACCAAAGGATTAGTCCTTTCCATCGTCAAACGTACATTAGGACTACTCTCAACATTTATACCTGCTGGCCATCCTCCGCCATTATTATTAGCAGTATCAACAGTAGTTTCATTGGCATCACTAATAATTAGAGAAAGTCTTTCTCCATTATCACTTAAAGTACCACTATACACATAGTCCGCATTGATATCATTAACAGCATTCTCATTGCTTTCTAACAGAAAATATCCATTAGCTGGAATAACTTGACCTCCAGGAATAGTAATAACATCATCACCAATTCCGACTAAACTCCAACCGCTTAAATCTATTTCTTGATCAGTATTATTATAAAGTTCAATCCACTCATGGGAACTATCAGCATTTGTCCCCATCCAAGCAACTTCATTGATAACCACATCACCAGGATTTGCAAACACTCCAGGGTAATGAATCAGAGTATTTTCCCCAAAAGGTAAACTCACATCATCTATAACCGTCTTATCCTTTGCAACCTTGAAATCTAATTCCCAGTTACCACCCAAAGCAGAATGACCAACTTTAGTTGTAGAAGCAGCAATCGTTACCCTAGTTGCTTCATGTAGACGCTCTACAAACTCCGTTCCAGCATCACCCACAGCAACATTACAACCATAAATAAGCAGCTTAGGAGAACTAGGGATAGATAAAGGACTAAACCAACTCTCTAACTGTGGTACATAAAAATGCAGATTAGTTAAACTTAACTCCGAATTACCTAAATACAAACAACCAGGAGAACCATGAGAAACAATATGAACCGAGTCAAAGTACTTTTTAAAAAGCGATCGCGTGATTTGTTCAATACCATCTTCAGTAGGGTCAAGAATAACCACCTCGATACCAGCTTTTATTCCGGATACTAGAGTTTGATAATCGTATATTGCTGTATCTATAAAAACAATTTCTTGTGGTTGTTTCTTTAGTTTATTTTTAATATATTTATCAATTTGATTATCACTTTGAACGTTGATATTTATTGTTGCTGAATTTTGAGATGCTGGCAAAATATTCTTTACTCTCATGTGTTTCAAAAGATAAAAAGGTACAAAAAATCAGAGTCAAACAAAGTACTTGTTGACTCCTAATAATTCCACATCACTCAATACATTTACTCGACTTAAAATGCACCCCAATTAAGGCAGACAGCGTCAAAAGATCTGCTGCCATAGTCGTTACCTGAGTTTAAATATTTACTTTTTTTATAATCTAGAACTAAGTATTATCAGAACCATATGAGACTCTCATTAGAGAATCTAAGTATTCAAACTGACAGTTGAATACCACTAAGTAAATGCATTGTTTGACAATAAAAATTTATGCCCTATCTAGGGAATACACCACAGTGTTTTTACTTAAAGGGGATACAAAGTATTTTTGTTATATTTTGTGTAAATCTTTTGCCGCTCGCTGGATATAACTATGATTAAGAGAAATTGATATGTAATATTACTTTTTTTGAGTTTTTTTGAGTTTTATATATAAATGTTACTCAAAGCTACGAGTATAGTATATTTATATACTTTCAAATAAATGAATGAATAAAAAACAAACCATTAAAAATATTGCTTTAGCTGCGACAATATCAGGTGCTTGCTTAATAGGGCTTAGTTCAATTTCCTTGGATACCAGAGAAGATTACCAAGGTAAACAAGCTTTAAAAGAACTAGGATATTCCAGTGCATCTGTTTCTAATGCTCGTGGAGCTTTTAGAGGCTTTTTACATGACCAGAATTGGTACTATAAGTTTAATGCAAAAGAAGACTTTATCAAAGAAATTGTTAAAAAAAGGCAATTTAAAGCAGAATCCATAGATTCCGGTGGCTGCTCGTCGATGTTGAGCCAAAAGTTTGGTAGCGAGTGGCTTAGACCTCAAGATTGGTGGTGGAATCCTAAAGATTTTAAAACAGGTACGTGCTATTCAAATTATGAAAGTTCGCCAGGAAATTTTACTGATTTAATTTATCATCCCCAGAGCGGTACCGCATTTGTGTATTCCCATAATAATTAAAATTTAGTTAGCTTCATTTAAAGAACTATCAATTAAAAATGCTTGGTCAAAACCCAGTATAAATTAATCTTATCTGTACAAGTTCTATACCCACAATTGGGATAAGAGTAAGTTCTTGTATTTATAGTGTTGGAAATAGCGATCGCGTTCTTGACTGACTTTACAAGATAAACAATGAAGTAATTCTAAATAAACCTTCAATTTTGAAAAATATCTAAATGTAGGGTGGATTAGGTAACGATATATTTTCGGATAAATTACAAATTATCAATTTACCGTAACCCACCATTATCAACATAATCAAATCAGCGATGTCAAACCACTTTCTAACTTGACTAATTTGAAATGGCTTTGACTTCATGAAAATCAAATCAGCAACATCACACCACTGTCTAAGTTAACTGATTTAATCTTTATATCTCTTTCAAAAAATCCAATTGCAAATAAAAGTTGTCCATTAAAGCCTAGCTTTTGTAATTATTAGATACTTCGTTTCAGTATTATTACGGACGAATTTTTAATTTCTCATGGGTTATACCAAAGTTCGACTACCTTATGCAAAAACTACTTAAGTATTCTTGCAATAAGCCATAAAAATATAACCTTATGAATACGCCTAATTCACTATCTACAGAAGTTAGTCTGATATTACCTGCGAGTGAGAGTACTCTAGTTGATAGCACTTATACTTTAGCGACAAAAAGCTCTTCACCCATACCTCAGACAAGTTCCTCCACAAATTCACTTGCTACTGGTATGAGTTCATCTCCGGATTTTGATGGTGATGGGAATACAGATATTTTCTGGAGTGATTTGGAGACTGGAGAGAATGCTATTTGGTTGATGGATGGGGGTTCAATTAAATTTGGTGGACTGATACAAAGTTCGTCTCCCCAAGAAATCTGGACTTATGATTTTGGGGATTTTAACGGTGATGGGAAGACGGATATTTTTGGACGAAATAATAGTACGGGAGAAAATTTGGTCTGGTTGATTGATGGGAGTATATCAAGGTTACAAAGTGGAACCAGTATTTTTGGTGGTGCTATTTTAAATTCCGTGGGAAGCGGTATTGAAGATACTTTTGAATGGAGTTATGAGTTAGGGGATTTCAATGGGGATGGTAAATCAGATGTATTTTGGAGAAATGAAGATACTGGGGAAAATAGAGTTTGGATTATGGATGGTACTAGTATCGTTCAGAATACAGCTATACAGTCTTTGGGGAACAATAGTCCAGCAGAAGCACAGGATTGGAGTTATGAGTTAGGAGACTTCAATGCTGATGGTAGGTCGGATGTGTTCTGGCGAGATTAT
>ERZ1740062.827-NODE-827-length-14212-cov-11.210073_pt1 | contig 14212 bp, 7 predicted proteins | sample MGYA00581741_ERZ1740062 | MGnify/ENA primary metagenome ERZ1740062 (study PRJEB43018, sample SAMN04849747) | marine metagenome | isolation source: floating plastic debris | place: Pacific Ocean | collected 2008-09-01 | study: EMG produced TPA metagenomics assembly...
AGCTACCTAAGGTAGCGAAAATGGCGAATTTTTCTGCTGATGAATACTTTCTGGCTATAGGGTAATGAAACATTCATTTTTAAATTAATGATAATGGTTTGGTTGAAGAAAATGGCTGGCCGAGGTACATTCACTCTACTACACAATGTAGTTTTGAAGAACACATTTTCAATCAAATGTCGTACATGGCTTATTTTTGACATGCGAGAAAAGAATGCTTTAAGAATTACACACTCCACATTTCATTTGTTAATCTTAATTTTTTCAAATATTTTATTAGTAACAACTTGCCACACAGCCAACTTGTAATACATGTATATAGAGTTAAATCGGGAGTTTTATCATTTGTCACGCAAGTTTAGATATTGAACGTGTGAATCTACCTCAAAAAAATTTGGTTTCAGCTTCTAATAACCATACCAAACAAAGGGTACTGGTATTTTTCATTTGGGCAACACATAATTTGAATTGTTTTCCTATCTGCTTAGGAGAACCCCCAATAAAGGAGATCCGTTCCTGATTTTTAAACTAAGAAATCTGTTCATCGGCTATAATTGCCGAGAAATTTCCCTTAAATATCACTAAACGACCTATCAGTCAAACCTGTTTTTAACATGCTGTAAAGATTTAAAGCATTATCAAAAATGACCTAAGAATTTTAAACTGCCTGGAAAGGATAGGATACTTCATCCAGCTAGTGATGTCTTCACTTTGAGGTATTTGAGTAGGAAATCCAGTGATAAGTATTAAATTTTTGAAACTAGAAATGACCTGCTCTAACACCTCACCAGTAATACCAATTTTATAAAAAAGACAATGTGCTGACAAGATTTTGTTAATTTTGTCTTCGTTTTTGTGTCTTGTCGAATAATTTTTTTCAATGGCTGACTCCCAGAGTTAAGTACTCCCAGTCACAGAAAGTATTCATCAGCATTTATTTTCGTCATTTTTCACTACTTGAGGTAGTAGCTAGTTTTACCTTACCTTAATATATTTTATGAAATGGGGAGAAACTAAAGTAGCTAAAATGAAATAAGCTAATTCATCTGGCAAACCAAAAGAGAGTGGAACTTTTCCTTGCTAAAATATCTGCGTCTAGGGTATCGCACACAATGATACTGCTAGCGTTAATTTTCCTTTCCAGTCGCACAACCATCATTCAGGGTGCTTTATGAGGAAATCGAGGCTATTGTCGGCGAGGTTTATGCTTTGATACCATGTGATGTTAGCAACAAAGGAGAGAATGCCCTACATTGGTATAAAGATGGGGATCCCATAACCTTCAATACGACAAGGTGAATGCAAAACGTAATCCTGTGTTTATGTGTACATAATATAATTTACAATTCAAACCTTTCGTTTCAGGCCGGCATATTTTGGAAAAAAGTATGCAAGTTAATCTTTGAAAGGATTTTGATGATTATAGTGTTTTTGATGTTAGAGATTTGAACAATACGGAGTTTTTGACTGAAGGTGCCATCTCCGATGGTTGCAACCTTCACGCAATCGTTGTGACCTTCAAGCGTCCAATTAGAGCTGTTGTAGTTTTCCTCTGTCAATCATCCACGTGTTCATCAGGAGAAAAACTAATCATTTGGGAAAATGTGATGTGATGGCGTAACTTTTTTTCTGAGCTCTTCAACATTAATAGCGCATATGCCAAAGTGAATGTTTTGGACAGTAGGCCTACTTCCATTTTGTTATAATCGTATGATGCTGCCTGAGTAACATGTTTGGCTATAAGGAATAACTTCAACTGAATACTGTGTATGGTCTCTAGCAAGATCAAATCTGCAAGTCTATGTCCGTTTTTGTTTGCAGAATATCGAGGAACATGTATATTTATGGCAATCAGAGGTGAGAAAGCTTTATCACCACCGCACCAGTGAAATACCTACACACAAGCATCAAGGATTTGTGAATGAACTAATCATTGTGTGAATTGATTCCTAGCATATACTCAAAACCATGTTCTTGCGAAGTCAAAAAAGAAACATTGCAACCTGCAAGCTCTATGGTCCTGAAAATAATGCAAGAAACGCGCATAGAGTAGATATCAGACAATAGTTTATGAGAGTTACCTCCTTGGTCTTAGAAATAACATAACTCCAATCCCTCTAACTGTCGTTAATTTTTTTTGTTTGGTTGCTGGAAACAAATTTTATTTATTGAAATTAAAAGATATTTTCTTGGATGTGTGCAAACTAAACCTTTTGCAAACCTCTGGTAGGTTTTTATCATATCTGGAAAAGTTTGCCACCAAATTGTTAGTTGGATAAGAGTTATCAACACGCATACCGATTGTACATGTCGGTTCCATCCCAGCAAAACAAGGCCAATGCTTGGTCTAGCCTAGTTGTAATAGCTCCGTGTGTCTTAGAGGAACGTATCACAAAGTTTATTTTATTGCAGGTACCAACTCAAAACAAATGGGCTCCGGGTCAAGAACGTGAAAAGGGAAGCAGCTGGAATGTATCAATGTGTTATATTTTTAGCGGACAATACTAATATCACCAAGAATGTTCAGCTAAACGTAGCAGACATATCAGGCCATCTTTTAACGGATGTTGGTAAGAAAGGCAGGGACCACTGTCCAGGGGGCGTCATAGTTAGCTGCTTAGACAGTGGGTATGGCGGATATATAATTATGAGATAAACCGAAGTATGAAATTATTACCTCATGATGTAAACATGATGTAAGTTAGGGTAGTGTAACCAAATACATAATATACATTCCTTTCTGGCAGCTGTAGAAGTTTATCGGTTTACAGAAAATATGTCATTTTGCACACTATCTATGGTAACTTAATAAAAAAAGCATTCTCATATACCTACATGTATTTTGGTATTCCTAAGGTCACACCATGGAGATCAATTTGCTCGTAAACTTGTAGGACCTCTTTGCTGGGTTGAAAGCGATGAAACAGACCACATGCTAGTAACTGTGAAAGCTTTCACTCAGGCACAGCTCAGGTGTATGGTGCGTGGTGAGGGAAGGATAACTACAAAATGGTACGAAGATGGAGCTCAGATGAGCACTTCACCTCCATTTCACAGACAGGTATCAACTATAATACATTGCTTTACACTTGCCGGGCCCTAATATCGTGATGGTCCAGTGGTTGCGGCCACTGTACCGCCACGATATTAGGGCCCAGGACAACAGTTTATGGTCCTAAACTAGCCTCAACCCAAAATGTTTCAAACATTGCCACCCAGGTATAATAAAAAAACGCAAACTGCTCAATAATGATCCTGAATAGTTTTACCATTAGCATCAGCCACATCCCAGCCACATATTGGAATGTATTTACAACACTATAAACTCTATAAATAAACCAGTGTAGGCACACAAAACAGTTTTGCTTCTGAAGACAGCAGAAACACGCTTCTTACAGACCTAAAGAGTTGCCCCCCTTAGATTTTAATGTAACACAGCTCCTGTTTGTGAAATCATGAATGAATTTAACATTGGCGATAGGGTTTTAGTCACTCAGGGTTGTTATATTGCGCAAAATGGTTGAAAAACTATCGCAAAAGGGCCTCATATAATGATGCAAAAATTGAATTATTGCAGCTTGTTCTTAATTACTATTGCCATTATGATTATGCTTTGACTTTCATTAGCATTGTTTGGTCTTTTGACTCCCAATATTTAGAACAGACCAAAACTTGGACTATGTTTCCTTCTTTTAAGTACTGTGCTCATACACTGTATTGCATTGTTCCAGGTTTACTATGCCATAATGCAGACTGAAGCATCAAACTTGATCGATGGCATATGTTACAGAAACAAAAAATTCATTGGAATTTTATTTCACGAAATTCACGCCTGCCTACATGCTTACAAAGTAAAAAGTACTAAAGTTATTCGCAAGATGTTGAATCTTTGAATATTTGGGATGGCAACATCTCGCGAATCTCTCTTCAAGTTATTTAAGTTCCTGTAAGGTATTTTATGGTATTTCATATTACAGATGCGCTATAGGAACAGCTTTGCCAGACTGATCCTCGAGTCTGTAACTGAGCAGGACAATGGAAAAACGTTCAAATGTCTCATCACTCAAGTCATGAATAACGGATCCATTCTAACTCTCACCAAGACCTTTGAAATAGCTGTCTCTAGTATGCTCATTATTTATATCACTACAATAGTATACTAATGAATGTTTATTAGCTAACATCAGCATTTGCTATTTCCTGTTGCCATGTTTCATAGAGTCGTCTTGGCTGGTTGAAACCAAGCAACAGAAATTTATGTTTTTGAATTGCCTAACCTTCCAGGGTAGGACTGCAGGGGTACATACATGTACAGGTAATCAGCAACAGGTCTCTAAGAATAATCGAATTTAAGAGTTCTCATAAAAATAACTATGTAAGGGAAAAGGACAGTTCTATATTGTGCATGATTTGACAATCGAAAATTCAAAAAGTATCTGTGATTAAGTCCTGATAATATGCTATGTTGGTATTAACAGAGGATTCTGGGATACCACCTGTTATAATTAACGAACAGACGGAGTTTACTGTTTATGTGGGACAGAACTTCTCAGTGGAGTGCAAGCTACTGAAACCAGAGAAATTAGAAAGGGTTGTCTATTTCGGTTGGTTTCGATATTTTGGCTATAACGAGGCAGAAGATGGGCTTTCGAGGGTGCACCAAGGACCGATGCTTACAAGCAAAGCTGAATTCACAATCAACAATGTAACGCATGAAGATGGAGCGCAGTATGTCTGCATAGTTGCTGACATGCAGAACACTGACTGGAAAGTCTTTAATGTAACTGTCAAAGACCCGGTGGTAGCCGGTAAGACATATTGTGTATTGGGATAACACTTTCTAAATCAATGGGTGTATACAACATAGCATCCATTTGGAAACATTCAGGTTTTTGAACATAAAATTCTGATGACGTTGGTATGAAATAATATGCCACAAGTTTGCTCTAAAACCTCTATTTAAAGTTTAAATAGTTAAAGCATATCTGTCTTATTGTCATGGTTTCTTTTACAGTTACAGAAACAGAGTGTCATGGGATGGCGTTGGCCAACTATCGTGGGAACACATATCGTGGCGACACTGGTCTGATGTTTATAGGAATTTTTGGTGGCGCTGTGTTGGTTGTCAATATCGCGTTTGTGGCAGTTTATGTGATCAAGCGGAGGAAACCAGAACAACGGGAAACACTGTCATCCTACCAGTGAAAGACAGTGATATTTGATGTAGTTTTAAAATTCTTCTGTTAGAATCTGGAATTTGTTTGTCTAAATTCTAAAACAATAACCTGATTCATTTCACATATCTTTTTTGGAAGCATAATAGGAACCGAATGATTGAAGGAAATTGTAATTTACATTAGTTAAATGGAATTATAAATAACACATGTAATTGGGAAAAGCCGCTAACGCTATTAAAAAAATACTGATGACATAATAAAGATTTAGATACATCCACAACCTCTTTTGTAGCACGGATGTTATAATAGGCCTATACAAGAAACCAGTGTTTCTGTTTTGCCAACTTGCTGTTGTATCCATATTATGTATAAAACAAAGAGAGGTTATGAAATACGTGTAATTTAGAGTATATATCATGTTATGACTATTTTTCTGGATAAATTTTGACACATGAATCGACGCTGACGGTGTTTTTGCATTAAAATATAGAATCGAAATTCATTAGTAAACTAAAGAGTCTTTCTTATAAGCACATTACAGGTAATCATATCCATGATTTAATCTTTTTTGCCGTATCATATTTACGGTACATATTTTATTCATCGTATTATACAAATAAAACACATGCATGATGTGTGTGTCAAGTATCTAGTTGTGTTATCTGATTTGATACCGGTAAAAATTTCTTGATGTTCATATGTGGAGTTGTCCTATTTTTAGGCACAAGGTCACAACTCTCAAATTAAATTATTGAAACTGATCTGAGCTTTTCAGGTATACTGCAATTATGGGAAGAGTAGAGGCTGTAACCAAAGGGTGCAGCATACGAGTGTGAGGCATAAGAGTGAGGCAGGACGAATATCTTATTTGCCCAAAATCACATGTGGATGGATGTTGGCTTTCAAAAATGTATTTTAATAGAGGGTAATACGTGAGTGGTGAGGGATTTTATTTTACTGACCATGATATTGACAACGAGTGAGCTGGTATGTGCAACAAAACTTCAACCTTCCCACTCATGTAACATACACTCATCTACAATCACACTTCGTGTTCCCCAATCCAGTACTCTGGCAGGTCAAGAGAGAACATCATATCAAATAGCAGCGTTATTGAATGCCCTGCCATTTTACTCTTAGCCTTGCTTGACATACTGAAGCTAACTCAGGGAGGGCTGACTTCAGGGTGGCTCTCATGTAACACCTCTTGGGATTAAGGGAAAAATTTCAAAAAAATAAAAATCACAAATTCCACACAAAACTACATGACACTTTTACTTACAGAAGTTAAATGAATTGTAATCGCTTTCTCTTTGTTCTGGTTTAACCGAACAGTAATGTTGATTGATTTTCATTTTTAAAGTGCCAGCGCCTCGACTAGCAGCATTGTCATTGCTCACCAACACTTATAAAGATTCGACGATGGCGATTTAAGAGTTGAAGCTGAAACCTTAAAAATTTTAATTTTTAATATTTTCCTCTTATGATGAAAAATAAAAAAAAACAAAACAATGGAGCTGACTTACTAATTAATTTGGTATATCCTCACCAAACCTGGGAACCATACAAAGCGTCCCTAACAGATTTTTCCCTGTAGTGTGCGATTGCAAATTTGTGGTTCGGCTGTGCTTTAGGGGTTGGGGTTTGGGATTCTGGATTTGGATTTTAGGGATGATTATTTGAGGATGAAGTGTCAATGATTATTCTTTAAAAAATGTAATGTACTCCTTGATGTACCGGAGTATGTACCAAATAGGAGTTGTCTTCTCATTATTATTGGTGGGAGGGGCTTAGTTTATTTATAATTATAAGCATTGTCAATAGATTATAATACAATAATGCACAGTGTTGGATTGGAGGGGTTGGATTTTTGGATTACCAGACCTTGTTATCACTAAAATACATATCTCTGTCAGCTCAACATCATTTCAACACAAGTCAGCACTCTGCAAACCAAGGGCAAACAGAATTGAGACTTAATAGTTAGATTTACAGTGTTACTGCATTCACTATTTGACAGTCACTAGCTTTCATAGTTTGCCATTTTACTTGTTGGGTGGTCTTGTCAGTTTGAATAATAAACAACAGCTCAAGAAACAACAGAAGCCTTGGATTATTAGGTGTTTTGTTAAGCGTACATGAAGAAAAAACGTTACGTGTGATCAAAACAAGTAATCTTCTGGATAAGTGGTTCCTGCTGATTCTCCCGGTAAGTTCTCCATCGAAACCGAAGGAAAACTATGAATGATGGTAGTCGAATTTGTGCTTATGTCTCTGTACATTGTAGTTATTGTCATACACAAAATTGTTCTTGCTAAGTTTTTGTAACGAGTGAAATTGTCAATTTAAGCTTGGTTCTATTCGGGATCTTTGCAATGAGGTCGGTAGCTATAATCCACTCTGTGATCAGTGACATTTCTAAACTGAGCCTTTAATAATTATTTTTCAGGTACAGTATTCAAGGATTAGGGATTATTGTCAGAGAAAGTCAAGTGAAAGTGAAATAGAGGAAGCCGAGTTAATTATTTTGAAGAAAACACACATCTCTACAGCTGGATTAATTTTAAACTATAATGATTTGGTAACCTGGCTTTGTAAAGGATGGATTTAAAACACAGACTCCTATTTTTGATCATCACACTATTGACTCTGGAAAACTTCGTCTCTATGACACCGCTACAGAAAAGAACTAAGCGACAAGACAATGGAGGTAAGAATACTAATCCAGTTTTCTCCACAGTGTACAGTAGCAACATCAAAAAGTTGTCATGATGATTTTTCTTGCGTCTCTAGATAGCAGCATGATTTGGTTTCTAATAATGGATGTTATTCCCACACAAGTGAAATGAGAAAACCACAAAACCGTGATACTTGTCTTGGCACCACTGGGTATAGCATATCTATGGGCTGACAGCTTGACCAAACTTGATTACTTCCAGTGCAATCACAGGAGTTGAGGTTGTTCAGTTTGCATCTGTGGCTTCGGGTTTTTGGCTTACTGTTCTTGCCATTTGGAATGGAGAAATTGTAAACACAGCACAGCTCCATTAGGTTTTCATTGTTGGCTTGCAGCAGAGCTGGATCTCAGTAAATAAGCATTTTCATCTGAAAATAGGGACGCTGTAGCAGTAGAGGCGCCAGCTCATTAATATTTTCTAAGGATATGAATTGTAACAGTACACTATTAAAATGAACGGCACTACTCAATCTAATGCCAATCTGAATACAAAAATCATGTGTGGCACAGGGATGTAGTGTCAATAGGGTTTAACAAACATGATTTTGTTTGTTTCTCATTACAAGTGGCAGTAGAAATATGAATATTCTTTGAAGAAAATACACTCCAATTAAAAACTAATAATCGTTCCCAGTTTCTCATCAAAGAATTTATTTTGGAAGCCTTGCATTACATGAGGCAATTGTCTGAAATATTATGGTGTTGCAGCAATTCAGCATTATTGAATTAATTCTTGTGATCAATCCAGGACCGATTAATGAGTGTCAAACCAATGAGTAAAAACATGATGTTGTTGGAAATGAGAAACCTAACCAAAGTCACTGTTTTCTTTGCACATGACATGATATGTATTGGTCTTTAGATAAGCAAAGTTCCAATACTTTTATGGAATCATAGCCTGTTCTGAATATTTGCTGTCATTTGCCAAATTTCCCACCTTATGTAAAGAATTCGGTGGTTGAAGAGTGTATTTTCAAATGTGGCTCAGAATCGTTGAAGGGTTATTATGTAGGAAGTGCAAGTAAGACTATTATTGCCACCAAGTGGCAGTCAAGTTCGTAGGCTGCTGACAGGCGTTTTGTTTGTAGATTATGGCGACCTATTGCTTGTTACAATTCCAGGTGCTTATGCTTGACAAAAATACTGTTTTTACAAAATATTGCATTTCAAAAGAGTCAAATAATTAATGCTGTGGAGTGCTAACACAATTGAACGACCACTAGAAAAGCTACCACGGCATGCGTTCACTTGAATTAACCATTGTATGAAATCAGTTAATTTAAACAAAACAAAAATTTTAATATTCAAATATTAGGGCTGGCTTCATTACCCCTACCACCTGTGAACAGCTTCAGGGAATTTCAGTCATAAAAAGTTTCAATGTCTTAAAAATATAGTAATTTTGATTTTTCCTACTTATCTCTGTCGTGTATCCCTGCGTCCATCACTTTTGGTATCAACTTGATGGCAAAGAACAAGAAACATTCTTTATCAGTTGATGTGTGTACTGTAAGAATTACTGAGTAAACTGTGCGGTATTGTCTATCTTGTCCTAAGTCAACGCCACCAGATTACCCAGGTCTTATCTTTGTTCTTAGTTGAGATTGAATTCCACTGATTCAAATAAATGGCCCAAAAATGTGATATCATTGTAAACACATGATAGAATAATGGAACTATCCAAATGATAGGACTTCTGTTTTGATGACGAGTTTGGAACATTTGCTCTTCAGTGTTGCATTAGGTTACAGGCTACCTGGCTACCCAATGTTTGTTGGTGATGAATGAAATAGAGAACTTTTTTTGCACCATCTTACAGCAAATGCAACAGGCAGATAACCCATCCTAATCTTATTGTTTCATAAACACAATAATTTATTGCATATTTTTGACTTTTTAGCACGACCATCATTCAGGTTACTCTATGAGGAGATTGAGGCTAATGTCGGTGAAGACTATGTTTTATTACCATGTGAAGTCACTAATCGGGGAGATAACTTCCTGCATTGGTACAAGGACGGGGTACCCATAACCTACAATATTACGAGGTAGGTCAAATGCGGCGCAAATATGACCTGCATTTTTCATGCATTTTGTTGTAGTATCCATTTTTTCTCCATCTGCATACCATTAGCGACATCAACAATGGCGTCTGCATGGAAAATATCCTGTAGTTGTACATGTAGAATAGATGTTGTTGTTCGCTTGCGTTTTGCTTTCAGTGTCGGCATAAGCGTAAATTTTCAAGATTAACCCTTGGACAGAACAAACGCCTTGAAGAGATAACTTGGCAGAACCAGGCAGCTAAATGGGGTAGCTTTGCATGAAGGCCGGAATTCATGTGTTGTAGTTGTTGTAAACTGCATGTTGTGCATGGTTACTGACAAATGTTTATGATTGTAAGTTGCATGAGCGGTATGTGCATTAACCCGTTTGTATGTCTGTCTGTTTAGTATATCAAGGAATATATATAGCCTTGGTGAACAGAGGTAAGAAAGAAGGCTCTAGCTCTCCCTAATCAAGGACCCGAGCTCAGTTCATGGTCTAAAAATTTATTTTTGGCCATTTTTTGATGAACTGAACTCGTGGATTGAGTTGATAACTACACTGTGTGAATTTATCTCTTCTCACTTCTTAACTCTAACCTACTACTCTGTACGCTCATTTTTCCTCTTTTTGCTATCCTTTGCGGATAATTCCTCACTTACCGACGTAGGATTGTTTCACAAGTCAGTAAATTACCTGCCTTGTGATGTCAATGCCTAGCCATAAGTAAGTTACCATGATTTATTTCCTACAGTATTATTATGTTTGCTTTAAGAAGCTGCTGAGCTATCCCTCTTGGACACATTCCTCCCTGATAACTGAGCCCGTGGGAGCATGGACTAAATTTTGGGATGATAGGATTTGATGTTACGAAATATTTACTCCTGACTGGGTTTGTAATCAACAAGTGGTCATAAAACTGATAGCAGCTGGGGGACTTTGCCGTGTTAGTAGCTTGGCAGTGAGAAAACTTCATTAAGCCAGCCAGACAGCCAGGGATATATCTCTGTGACATGACTGTTACATCAAACCCTGACAGCTGTCGGCAGCAATCTGATTTCTCTCTCTATGACAGGCCAGAATTGTAAAAGCAGCTCTAATCCTCAGTCCAATTATAGTTTTTATTATGACCTCAAAATGCCTTGTTCATCTGCTATCAAACGGATGATCTGACATAATTGCTTTGGATTTCGCTCCCCTAAATGGATGGGATTTGTATTCCAGGTACCAAGTCACAAGGAATGGGCTTCGGGTAAAAAACGTGAAAAAAGAAGCAGCTGGTGTGTATCAATGTGTGATACTACTTCCTGACCGGACTAACATCTCCAAACAAGTAGACCTCAGAGTCGCCGACATGCCAGACCATCTATTAATGGATGTTGGTAAGTTTGCCTATTTTACGGCTGGTCTTTTTGACTTTGTGTTACCTACATGTATATTCTCCAGAATAGACTTCGGGACAAAATTCCATATCTCAAACACCCAAAGACGCCATTTATTATCTTGACTATACCTTCACTTTTCTAAAGACGAGGGCTGGCAAACATACATGTAAGTACGGGCCATGAAATTTTTTGCCGTGCCAACTCTATCTAAATAAAACTGTGCGTCTCTTGTTTGCAGGACCTCTGGAGTGGGTTGGTGGTGATGAATCAGACCACATGTCCGTAACTGTGAAAGCTTTCACTCAAGCACAGCTCAGGTGTATGGTGCGCGGTGAGGGAAGGATAACTACAAAGTGGTTCGAAGATGGAGTAGAGATGAAAACAATGCCTCCGTTTCACAGAGATGTAAGATACATAACTTGAAGGATGGTATTTCTGCGCCGTTCAAAAGCTATGGGGTCGGCGGGGATAAAGCGCAACAACATCTCTATTGTTGATTGCCGACGGCATTGCAGTTGTGTCTAATAGCACAAGTGTCACATACAAGCGCAGCAATTCCCACTGTACTGCGTTTCGGTTATTGACGCCGGCAAGCGCAAGCATAGGCTATGCTATGCTTGTAATGATAAACTGCTATGAACGACATGGCTGGATTGTGTTCTTCAGTTGAAACGACTTACACTATGTGCCGGTGGCTTGTAAGGCACGTCGGCAAAATGCTAATCTGTAAGCTTGCTAGGCTCAAGCATTGGATACTGCTGGAAGCATTAAGTTTTGGGTCAACACTCATCAGCTAGGTTCTCTACTGTCAGCAGATAGCTACCGCTATTTGTTTCTACATGCCATGAAATGCATGCGTTCACAAACTGACTGTGTCGCTCGCTACCTCCCAAGTTTTCAAAATGCCCATACCAACTTGTCAGTGTGCTGGATTGTTTTAATTGGCGCCGCTTTTGGCTTTTTTTGCACTTTGATGGCTCTAGATTTGTTATTACAGTGTGGTCAATTGGTTTCGGATTGTATTCCAAACTATAACATATGTGTACTTGAATTACTATAACCTGGATGTCATTGGGAAATCAGTGGTAGTGGTGGATTTATTTGGTCTTGTTCAAGTCCATGAATTCACTTCATTCGACGCACCACCAATCCGCTCAAAATTTGATAATAAGTCCACCTTTTTGTATTTATTTACAGATGCGGTACAGGAACAGTTCTGTGAACACCTTCGCTAGACTGATACTCAAATCTTTATCTGAGGATGACAATGGGAAATCCTTCAAATGTGAAGTTACTCAAGAAATGAAAAACGGCACCATTCTAAAACTCACCAGGACTTTCGACATAAACGTCAATGGTACGCAACAATGTTACTGATATACTTCATTATTCAGATGGCCATCACATGTACATACTACATACAATGTATAAAACTACGTATTCGATTGGTCATACAATCTCCCTCATAATTATATGCCACATGTTTATAATTTGTAGTATCTAAGCTATAACAATAAATAAAAAGCAAATAATGTACAGGGTTTTTAGGTAGCCTATGCAGGCCTATTTAATTATACAGGAGTTCGAGATTTTTTTATATTCTTTTGCCTTGAACATTACGCTTTTTGTTGTGGTTATTATTATTGTTATCACGATGTTTTGGTTTTGACAGAGGCTTCTGGGATACCCCCTGTTATAAAAAACGACCAGACAGAGTTTACGGTATACGTTGGACAGAACTTCTCAGTGGAGTGTAAACTGTTGAAACCAGAAAAATTAGACAGGGTTGTTTATTTCGGTTGGTTCCGATATTTTGGCTATAACGAAACAGAAGATGGGCTTCCGAGAGTGCACCGAGGACCGATGCTCGCCAGCAAAGCTGAATTCACAATCAACAATGTGACACATGAAGATGGAGGGCAGTATGTCTGCATAGTTGCTGATCAGCTGAAAACTGACTGGAAAGTCTTCAATGTAACTGTCAAAGACCCAGAAACTGGTAAGATAAATCGCACTCAGAGCAGGATATGTTAGTGTTATCCATACTTTTTGCACTGATACCCTCTTACCAGGAATAGGATTGAACTCCCTGCTCTTATAAGGGCAAAAAATGGTGTACTAATTATATCTTCTGATATATTTTCAGAAACTGAAGGAATGACATGGGTTAATTTCAAAAACAAGGACCAGAACACAATTACGATGTTGGTTGGAATATTCTGTGGAGTGTTTCTAGTAGTTGTTGCGGTGTCCGTAGCTGTCTGTGCTATCAAACGTAGGAAACCAGAGAAACAGCCCAAAAAGCGAATCATTCTCCTTTCACCGGTAAGGAACTGTTCTGATGTTCAAGTTTCATGATCTGAACACTGAGATAAAATATCACAACCGTCCTTGAAACTTTCATGGACCCCACATGCCATGTGGACTCTCGTTTTCAGCTTTGTGACAGTGTGTTTCTTATCATATTTATACAGACGGAGACCTATCATGATTTTATGAAGGATTCCAGTTCTGACCTTATCGAGCCTCTGATGCCTCCGATGGTGCGTATTCAGGGCGGCAGAAACCGTCTCTCATCTGAGATCTGCTCATACTCTGATTATGAGTTCCCTCTGGACGAAGCATGGGAGATCGCCCCTAGAAACAGGTTAGTGGACTCTCTTACTTGCTTGAGTAATTTGTGCAGCGCTGCATTGGTTTAGGCTTACCTGCAACCACCAAGGCAAAAATGTGTTCGGTATGGTATGAGCATGAATGGCGATGCTCTATGAATGAAAAAAATTGCCAGCGGAGCGATTCTTGCGTGTTTTGTATTTTGTCAAACTTTTGTTGCTGTAAACATGATGTGAACAACTGGAGAGGGTAAT
>ERZ1740062.828-NODE-828-length-14169-cov-4.248477_pt1 | contig 14169 bp, 11 predicted proteins | sample MGYA00581741_ERZ1740062 | MGnify/ENA primary metagenome ERZ1740062 (study PRJEB43018, sample SAMN04849747) | marine metagenome | isolation source: floating plastic debris | place: Pacific Ocean | collected 2008-09-01 | study: EMG produced TPA metagenomics assembly...
CTCCCAATATATCTTGAAAGATTTCCGTGAGATTTTTTCCTGCTTGTAACAAAGGTGTAAATCCTTGAAGTGCTGCTACACGGGATTCCAATTTTTCTACTAAAGCTTCATCTCTAGCAGCTTTCGGTAAAACCTGCACCAGTAAACCACCCGCCGCCGTAACTCCTTGCGCTCCTACAAATACGCCTAAAACCATAGCTGAAGGTGTTTGCTCTGAAGTTACTAAATAGTGGGCAATATCATCTCCGACTTCGCCAGAAACTAGTTCTACAGTACTGGAGTAAGGATAGCCATAACCAATATCGCGAACTACATATAAAAAACCGTTACCAACTGCACCGCCAACATCCAATTTCCCTAAAGCATTAGGAGGCAATTCAACGTTTGGGTTTCCCACATAGCCGCGTACGGTACCGTCTAATCCTGCATCTACCAAAATACCGCCCAAAGGACCGTCACCTTTAATTCGGACATTCACCCTTGAGCCTGGTCGCTTCATGCTAGAAGCCATCAGCAAACCCGCTGTCATTGTTCTACCTAATGCCGCCGTTGCCACATAAGAAAGTTTGTGATTATCTCGTGCAACTGCGGTCAATTTTGTAGTGATAGCACCTACCGCACGAATTCCACCGTCCGCTGCTATAGCGCGAATTAACTGATCCGCCATTGACCAACCTTACATTTCTTAATATACAAACTTTCTATATTGTAAAATGTTTGCTTTCATGAAATGAAATATTATCAAAACGCTCATCAAAGACAAAATATAAGTTCAAAAATTCAAGGCTAATTTTTTTTCATTAATGGAGTATTAAAGGGCGCTCTCGTCATAGATATGTATATATTTGCCATACTATACTAATACTTCAAATAGTTTTGTGAAGCAGTACGAAGTCATTCTCATAAAGTTTCCGGAGGGTAAAAATGCTTGGTAGTTTTCAAAAAAGTCAACTGCGTATAGAAATTGATGCTTCACAACAAAAAATAAGTGAAAGCTTGTTGCATCCAATGCAAATGGGAAAATGGTTGCCTAGTGTTAGTTTACCTTCTGGAATGCCAGAAGAATTATATTCTGGATTTGAGTTTACCACCCGTGTTGGACCTATATCAATCCATCATCAAGTAGATGTAGCTTCTCCCAATAGCTTACGCTTAATACTGAGTCAAGGAATTGACGGCTTTCACGAATGGTACTGGGGAGAAGGTTGGATACAGTCTCGTTTGGAAGGAATATCCATGCTGCCTCTTTCTTTAGGGCAAACAGTGAACTTACTCAGTTTGCGTCAATATTTAAAATCAAAGGAAAATTGAGAAAAAATTGAAATTTTTAGTAGTTAGTTGTAAATTGTGCGACTAACTACTATTCACTATCAATTAAATGCAATATTTGTTAAGGTTGCCCTTTTTTGGCTTCTTCTGCCACTGCTTCAACTTCATCATTCTCTAAATTTTCTAAAATGGGTTTAGCCTCTGGAGTACCTAAGCGATTCAAAGCTTGAGCAACTCTATAACGAATTTGCCAATCTGAATCAGAAGCGAATGGGGCTAAAACCGCTACTGCTTGAGTATTTCCCAACTCTCCCATAGAACTAATCGCAGCAGTTTTCACCAAATCATTATCATCAGAAAGCGCTCGAACAAGCATTTCAAAACCTCGTGGCTCTCCTAATTCTCCTAAAGCTGCAATCACGCTTAATTTCACAATCCACTCATTTGTTGATTGATAAAGTTGTTGTAAATCATCAAAAGCGGCAACTAATTTTAAACCTCCCAAGCAGTCTGCTGCTGCTGCTTGTACATCGGCTTCTGGGTCTTGAAGTAATTCCCGTAATAGATTCAGAGATTTATCTAAATCTTGTCCCCCCAAGGTATCGAACTGACTTACAGCAGAATATCGCACGCGGGCATTTTTATCTTTGATTGCACTTTGAACCAACTCAAAACCAATTGCTGGTTCTAATTGACGAATTTCATTCACTCCTCGTAGCCTATCTCCCAAATCTTCACTTTCGAGCTTCTTTTGAACTGTTTCGGGAGTAATACTCATTTTTATGATTCTCTTATAAAAGTTTTATTCGTTGGTTGTTAGTGATAGATTTTTCAACCATCTACTAACCACTATCTACTATCTACTAACTACTAATTAATTTTGAGATTTCGCCATTTCGCTAATAATGTCGCTTAAGGTGAGAATACCAACTATCTGCTCGGAATCATCCAGAACTGGGAGACGGTGAATTTTGCGATCGCGCATTAATTTTGCAGCTTCTCTTAAAGGTTTATCTGGTGAAATAGTAATAGGTTTTTCACTCATAACTTCCCCAACCGTTTGTCCCAAAGCCTTATGTAAATCTCGTTGGTAATCGGCTGGATTCGTTAAATAAATAACGCTATCAAAAATCATAAAATATGCCGGTGGGGTAACACCAGCTTGCTGCCACATCAAATCAGTTTCTGAGATAATCCCGATTAATTTACCGGCATCATCTACAACAGGTAAGCCGCTAATACCTTTTTCTGCCAAAATTTTAATTGCTTCGCCTAAAGGAGTTTTTTTTCTTACCGTGATTGGGTTGGGAGTCATTACTTCAGCAACACTTTTCAACATTTATTTTGGTTTCCTTTTTATCTACTCTGGAATCATTGTAGAAAATTGCGTGTCTGAACCTCCCAGGGTTAATACATCGTTACTTATATATTTTGACAACTAGCAAGTTGAGCATTGGGCATTGGGCATTTTCAACGCCTACTTACTTATCTAACAACTGATTATTTAAACTCTGTTTCACAAAACTTTTTTAATAATTCAATACAGTTCGCGATTGCTCCTAAATGTGCAATTTCATACCCATGTGTGTTTTGAGTCGGAAAGCTAAGGCAGGCACCACGGGGAACATGACCAAATTTCATCGCAATGGAAGCATCACTACCAAACTGACTTAGGGTTGCTAATTGCACTGACATATCTAGTTGTTTGGCACAATCCCTAAGTTGTCCGTTAAGATTTTCGTCATAAATTCCGTAGCTATCTTGGGAAAGTATTACCGGATTTTGGCCGTCTTCTATGGGATATTCTGAAGAAAGGGGACAAATTTCTAAAGCTATTAAAGCATCTAAGCGCTGATTTTGAGAAAAATAAAGCGCCCCTATTGCTCCTACTTCTTCTTTTGCTGAAGCTACTAAATATATATCAACTGGTGGTTGTTTCACTTTTTCTGCCAAAGCCAGCAAGATAGCTACCGAAGCTTTATTATCTAATGTGTAACTGGCAATATGGTCCTTCAGACGAATGGAATGCTTGCGATGCTTGCTTATAACCATTCTAGTTCCCGGACGAATACCGGCATTTTCCAATTCTAAGGCACCACATTTCGTTTCAATCCAAGCATCTTCCCATTTCACTGCAACATCTTGTTGAAATATTTTTTGCGGTGATTCGTGGGATACGTGACGGGAACCAAAACTAAGAATACCGCTGATAGTTTCTTTATCTCCCAGTAAATCTACTACCCCTTCACCATAAACCCAAGGAAAAGCACCTCCCAATTTGCGAACTTCAACTCTACCCGCTTTACCAATAGTCTTGACAATCGCGCCAATTTCATCTTTGTGCGCGGTAATCGCAATGGGATGCTCGGAAGTTTTTCCTGGAATTTTGGCAATAATATTATCGGCTCTATCTTGCCATACTGCTACACCTAAGCCCGCAAATCGCTGCATTAAGTATTGGTTAATTTCATTTTCCACACCACTAGGGGAATGATGCATAACTAATTCTTGGATTGTTTCAAATAATTGCTCGTAATCCCACATTATGAAGAAGTAATTTTCAATTAGAGAATATTTACAAACTAGTAGCCTTATGGCTTTAGCCTAACGTAACTCCTCCCATCCCTTTTTTTTCTGCTGCGATCGCCATCCATTTTTATTTTTTTTTCAAAGTAACTGAGAAATGTTTGCATCTAACATATAATTGTTAGAGAGTATAAGTTGCAAAATTATTGCACTTTGAGGATATTTATCTTGAAATCGTTTTATTCGCAGTCACAGACAAAACACGTTGTAGAGGTGAGTTGGTCAGACCGTTGGCAAGTATACCGACGGTTGAAGGAATTGCATATCCCTTGTTGGTGTAGCGGCAATCAACCTTTAACAGTTGAAATTACTAATACTGCCACTGCTATTCAGCTATGGAGCGTTATGCGGCAATTAAATGCCTCCCGTCAAGACTTAATCTGCACTCTCAAGGAGTGTCTGAATTATCGTCCGCGACATCTGTAGTTATTTAAGTAACGCCATTCTCATAAAAAGGTCATCTGTAGTGTAAATCCTTACACAATCCCTACTTTGCATAAGTTGTTGTACAGAATTGGTTTAGGAACAATGGGAAAATCTCACTGTAAAGAAACGTCAGAATTTTGTCTTGAAGGACGATTTTTAGATTTTGTAATCAAAGATGGCTATAAACTTAAAGGTTTATTGTTAGCGACTTCTGAAGGCGAACGCTATATCAAACTAGCCAAGCATTTAAGGGCTGCTTTTGACTTACGCCTGCCCGCAGGTACTTGGTTACAGGTTGTGGGTGAAAGAAAGTATGATACGAAAACAGGTGAAGTGAAATTAAAAGCCGAGCGAGTTATGGCTGCTCGTGCAGAAGTGGAAACAGTACAAGATGTATTTCCCGTAACTACCGATAAACCTGAAGAAAAATCGCCGGTGAAGGGTAAGTCTGCCAAAGGCAATACTATATTAGTCTGTCAAAAATCTAGCTGTATGAAGCGCGGGGGAAAACAGCTATGTCAAGCACTAGCAGCTTCTATTAGCGAACGTGGTTTAGAAGACCAAGTTACCATCAAAGGCACGGGTTGCATGAAGAAATGTAAAGCCGGACCTAACTTGATAATGCCAGACAAGACTCGCTACACCAAGATTCAAGCCGAACAAGTATCAACATTGATGGACAATCATTTTGGTCCTAAAGAGCCAGTAGAAATTCCCATACCAGAAATAGTTAATGTAAACACAAAGTGAACTAGACTACATTTAATGCAAGATATTACTAATAGACTTGCGGTAAATATTCCTAGTTATCCGTAATTATTGATAAGTATTTTCAATGACAAAAAACCTAGTTTATCTTTTAAGCTGGGTTTTTGTGCTTTTTATACATACGGTTATTAACAGTTGAGCTTTAAATAAAAACTTTTAATTTCACAGAAAATTTATAGTACTTAAATACTATTGAAATCGCCACAGTTCGCGATCGCGAAAAAATAATCTACGATATTTGAGTCAGAAATCTATTTCGGAAGCAAGAAATCAATTCCCGATTTGATTTTAGGAATAATTGAGTTATGCCCCTGAAAATTATCCTTTCCTTGGGACTTTTGCCAAGCAGGGTGCACATCATAATTAATCCTTCAACATCTAGTTTAGGAATCTTTAATGCAAGTGAATTCATAATTTAAAATTTATAATTTCTATTCGATACTTTAGCTAAATAAATCAAAATAGGGGGAGACGTAGCATTGCTACGTCTCTACATCTCCTAACTCCTTCCTACCAACTTATCTCTTAAATGCTTAATCCTATCTCTAAACTTCGCTGCTTCTTCAAATTGCAGATTTTTTGCTGCTTCTCTCATCTGCGTTTCTAAATTATTAACTAGCTGCGGAATATCTTCTAACGGTATTTCATTAACATGTTCGTCTACCAATTTCAAATCTTGTGAATTTAATCGCCGCGATACTTCTAAGAAAGATAAAATTGCATTACTGGATTTCTTCTTCACAATAGACTGCGGGGTAATATTATGCATTTTATTGTATGCCATCTGAATCCCGCGACGGCGTTCGGTTTCATCGATAGCTTTAATCATGCTATCGGTTAATTTATCGGCATATAAAATAGCTTGTCCTTTCACGTGACGCGCTGCTCTACCAATAGTTTGAATCAAAGAACGTTCGGCACGCAAGAATCCTTCTTTATCAGCATCTAAAATCGCTACTAAAGAAACTTCTGGTAAATCTAAACCTTCCCGCAACAAGTTAACGCCAACTAACACATCAAAAATACCATCCCGTAAATCTTGAATAATTTCAATTCGTTGAATCGAATTTATCTCAGAATGCAGATATCTTACGCGAATACCGTTATCTTCTAAATACTCCGTTAAATCTTCAGCCATACGCTTAGTTAACGTAGTAATTAAAACTCTTTCGTCACGGTCTACTCGGTCTTTTATTTCACCCAATAAATCATCAATTTGACCTTCTGTAGGGCGTACAAAAACTTCTGGATCGATTACTCCAGTTGGTCTAATAATTTGCTCGGCAATATTATCTTCAGAAATTTCTAATTCCCAATTTCCAGGAGTGGCAGAAACAAATATACACTGATTGACTTTTGTCCAAAATTCTTCTGCTTTTAAAGGACGGTTATCAGCAGCGCTGGGAAGACGAAAACCATGTTCAATTAAAACTTTTTTTCGCGCTTGGTCGCCATTGTACATGCCGCGAATTTGGGGAACAGTAACGTGGGATTCATCAATTACTAACAGCCAATCTTTGGGAAAATAATCAATCAAACATTCCGGGGGTTCTCCTGCTTTTCTCCCGGCTAAATGACGCGAATAGTTTTCTACGCCGTTACAATAACCAACTTCCCGCAACATTTCTAAATCGTAGCGACTTCGTTGATCTATACGTTGCGCTTCTAATAATTTACTAGCTTCTTCTAACTCTGCTCTGCGTGCTTTTAATTCTGCTTCAATATCCGCACAAGCACTTTCCAATCTATCTTTCGGCGTGACAAAGTGACGAGCAGGGTAAAGATTCACTGCCGTCAAACTTTGCATAATTTCACCCGTAACTGGATCTATATAACGTATTGCGTCTATTTCATCGCCGAAAAACTCAACGCGAATTATTCTATCTTCGTATGCCGGACCTATTTCCAACACGTCGCCGCGCACCCGAAAACGTCCCCGACCCATTTCTATATCGTTACGGCTATACTGAACTGATACCAACCTCCTCAGTATTTCCCGCTGGTCAACTGACATACCTACTTGAAAAGGAATTGCCGCATTTAAATATTCTGTAGGCATCCCCAAACCATAAATACAGCTAATGGAAGCAACAACAATTACATCGCTGCGCTCAAATAAAGACCTAGTTGCTGAATGTCGCAACATATCAATTTCATCGTTAATTTGAGCCGTTTTTTCGATGTAAGTATCGGTAACGGGAATATAAGCTTCCGGCTGATAATAATCGTAATAACTAATAAAATATTCAACCGCGTTTTCGGGGAAAAAATCGCGCAACTCATTACAAAGCTGTGCGGCGAGAGTTTTATTATGGGCCAAAACAAGAGTGGGTTTACCTATTTTCTCGATTGTTCTGGCGATAGTATGAGTTTTACCCGTACCAGTTGCACCCAAAAGGGTTTGATAACGGTTTCCTGTTTCAAGACTTTCCACAAGCTGCTCGATAGCCTTGGGCTGGTCGCCTGTGGGTTCAAAAGGAGCTTTGACTAAAAAATTTTTCATTAATATCGAGAGTCTTTGACACAGCCTGCCACACATTCAAACTATTTAATGGTAGCGAATAGTGCCGCTTTCCGAGCTTTGAACCTGAATCTGAAAAATACAGTTTATATATACTTATCTTTACAATGCTTAACCCTTAAGTTTGACTTATGTCTCATTTTTAAAGATACTTATACCTATACAAGGTTTTTTAAAGTTAAACTTAAATTAATAAAAGTAAATTTTTAGTTTACTAAAGCATAGTCAAATTCATTTATTTATTAGAGGTATAAGATTATGACCGTCAGCGGTAATGGTAGAAGAACCAGTACTCGACAAAGACGAGCCAAAACTGGAGCGGAAACCAGTACAAAACTAGAAAATATAAAAGGTGAAAGCGTGAGTACAGAAAATAAAGACAACACCACCGATACTACTAATAAAGTCGCAAAAGAAGATTCCCCTAAACAAGAAGTGACCGGAACCCTTGCTGTTTCTGGTTCTCGTCCTATTGCATCTAGCGATTTAGACATTGCACAAACAATGGCAGTTTCTGGAAATCGTCCAATCAGTAGCAGCGAATTGCAAATAGTTGAGACGGTAAATATTATGGGAATTCGCCCAATCGCAGCGAATCAGATGCAAGTTTCCGACACAATTAACTTATCTGGAATTCGTCCCATTGCTAAGAGCGGTTTAGTTGTTTCTGAAACCTACTCTGTAATGGGTAATCGTCCGGTAGCTTCAAACGAAATTGATGATAGTTACTCTTTGATGGGTTTCTTGGATTAGATTCCAAAAATTAAATTTGAAATGTAATTAATTAGTTTAAATACAGTTTTGACTAGAAGAGACGTAGCATTGCTATGTCTCTATAATTATGGTCAAAAAAAATCCCTCCGCTAAAGACAAGGAGGGGTGTCAGGTGATGGGAATATTAATTAATTAGTACTTAAATACTATTAAGAAGCCTTAGGTAAATCCTGTGCGGGACGCTTGCTGTTGCGAATACCTTCGATAGCTTCTTTATAATTCTTAGCTTTGAATACTGCCGAACCAGCAACAATTGCATTTGCACCAGCTTCTAAAACTTGCCAGGTATTGTTAACTTTTAGTCCGCCATCAACTTCAATCCAAGGATCGAGTCCGCGTTCGTCGCACATTTGACGCAACTTACGAATTTTGGGTACTACTCCAGGGATAAAGCTTTGACCGCCAAAACCGGGGTTAACGCTCATTATCAGCACTAAATCGCACAAATCCAGACAGTAATCAATCATATCTAAAGAAGTACCGGGATTTAGTACAACTCCTGCTTTCTTACCAAGCTCTTTGATTTGTCCTAAAGTGCGGTGTAAGTGGGGAGAAGCATTATGTTCGCAATGAACGTAAATGTGGTCTGCTCCAGCTTTCGCAAAATCTTCCACATACTTTTCGGGTTCCACAATCATTAAGTGGACATCCAAAGGCTTTTGAGTCACCGGACGAAGTGCCTCCACTACCAAAGGACCTATCGTTATATTAGGTACAAAACGTCCATCCATTACATCAACGTGAATCCAATCAGCACCGGCTTCGTCTACAGCGCGAACCTCGTCTCCCAGACGGCTAAAATCCGCTGATAAGATAGATGGAGCGATAACAACGGGTTTTTTAGAATGTTTATTGGTCATGGCTAGTGGGTCTTTAAGCGTCCTCTTCTGTATGCATTGTAACAAAATATTGCAATTTTTCTCATAAAAAAATGAAAATTATTTATTAGGGATTGGATATGAGGAATTGGGCATGAGGAATTGGGCATTAAAGTGATTGAGAAATTAAAACTCCTAATTCCTAAAAACTAACGACGATTAACTATTAACAGATAGATAAAAGATGAAAAAAATAAGCTGGTTAATTTGGGGATTGAGTGGTTCGTGTTTTGGTATTCTTCCAGTTTTTGCTTTGACTACTTCAGTTGGTAGCGGCGGTATTGATGCTTTGAGGTTACATAAACCGCCATATAATCTATCTGGTAGAAAAATTGCTCTCGGTCAAGTGGAAATCGGTCGTCCGGGTCAATTTGGAGTAGATAAATCTGTTTCCAAAAACCGTTCTATATCGTTGGCGGGTGTTTTTCAACGCAATAAACCCGCAAGATCTAATAAAGGAGTTGACCCTCATGCCTATAATGTTGCTGGTGTAATGGTTAGCAATGATAAAGGTTTTCGGGGTGTTGCTCCGGGGGCGCGTTTATATTCTTCTGCTGTTGGTTCTACCAAAGGTATGGGGCAACCTGAAGAATGTTTATCAGCACAACACATTGCTTTACAAAATGGAAATGATGTCCGAGCGATTAACTTCAGCTTTGGCGACCCTCTAAGCCGCGATCCTAGACCAGAACCTGTTTTAGATGGTAAAGCTTTACTTACATTATGCGTTGATTGGTCAAGTCGCGTTCATAATGTTTTATATGCTATTGCAGGTAATCAAGGTAAGGGTGGTATTCCCATTCCTACAGATAATTTTAATGGAGTAAACGTTGCTTTTTCCTCTCGCCGAGGAGAGATTTTTAGGAAACTTGATGTCTCTAACTTGGTGGCTATTAACGAGTCAATGGCTGTACGTTTAGCAGGAAAAGAACTTAATTTAGGTCCGCGTCGTACTATCAGTATAGTTGCGCCTGGAAATCGCATTCTTTTACTCAATCCTGACGGACAAACTAAAAAGGTTACTGGTACAAGTTTTGCAACACCTCATCTTACGGGGACTGTAGCTTTGTTGCAAGAATATGGCGATCGCATTTTAAAAAATCTGAAAAAAACGCCCCTTCAACAAAAAACTCCTTGGAGTATTGATTCTCGCCGCCATGAAGTGATGAAGGCTGTTTTACTTAATTCGGCAGAAAAAATTAAAGACGATGGTAATGGTTTGAAGCTGGGAATGACTCGTACTTTAATTGATAAGCAAAATAAAGATTGGTTAGTTTCTGATGCTTATAAAGATAAAGCAATTCCCTTACACACCCAAATGGGAACTGGGCATTTAAATGCTTTTCGTGCTTATCAACAGTTTAGCGCCGGACAATGGACTCCATCTCAAGCAGTACCGGCGATTGGTTGGGATTATCGCGCAATTTTTGCCGGAACATCTGCGGAATATAATTTAGCAAAACCCTTACAAAAAGGCAGTTTTGTTTCTGTCACTTTGGCTTGGGATAGATTGGTAGAACTCCGCGATATCAATAAAGATGGTAAATACAATAAGGGAGAAATTTTTCGCGATCGCGGTTTGAATAATCTCGATTTATATTTAGTTAAGGCGGATGCCACAGCTTCTGATAAGGGCAGTATTTGTGCTTCTGTTAGCCGCGTAGACAGCGTGGAACATATTTTTTGTCAAGTACCAGAAAATGGTAATTACAAAATTCGTGTCAAGTTTAAAAATAGTGTCAACGAACCAACTCAACCTTATGCTTTGGCTTGGTGGACTGCATCTAAGCAGTAAATAAATATCAGTTTCTTAAAATACTATTTATATCAATATTTACGCAATTGACACTCTCCCATCTGGAAGAAGGGAGATTCTTTCAAGCATAGACAGCATAGCTTGAAATATCCTCTTATAGCTGCCGGGTTCCCAGGCTCACCCCGTTTGCCAACTTGGGCGGGGTGATTTTTCCTGAAAAGTCTGCCGGAAGAATCTTCTTCCGGCGAGCTTTTCTTCAACTCGCCAATTCGAGATTTGGGCGTATACTTTCTCCGAGTCCCGGAGTAGGTTTTAACGTCTTGTACTGACAATAAAATTTTACCATAAATAGGGGCATAAATGCCCTACCTCGTTCTACATCCCCCGCGTGGAACGACGGGGGTTTTGAACCTCGACCAATTTTTTGATAAAAAAGACAAGGGATTGCTCTTATCTTCCGCAAAACCCAGAATACCTTTATCTCGATATTCGTAGATTAAATCCCCTTGAGAGTCAAATAAAAAAGTTCCTCCCCGTTGTGTCAAATAAGATGAATCCGGAACGTAAATATTCCAGTTGCTCAAAACTTCAGTCATATTTCGCAAGCGTAGAGTTGCTAATTCAAAAGGGCGTTGAAAACCTTTTCCTCCAGCAAGATTAAAAAACGAACCCTTCATCGGTGGTAGAGGTGTTCCACGAATAACTTCCTCATCATTAATTAATTGAGGTGCTTTTTTATCACCTTTATAACCCCTAAAAACTTCCGCCAAAGTTCCTGGACTACCAATTCCAGCACACATTAACATTAAATTTAGCCAAGCATTTTGTCCCTTGGAAAGTAGTGCAAATTTTAAGTTTAAACCGGCATAAAGCCCTAAGCTAGAGTGAATTTGAGCTTGCGAATCCACAAACAGGGATTCTTGAGGGAAACCCGTATATTCACAAAACTTAATGCCGGAATTGCGATCGCCAATTCCAATAGCGCGGATAGTGATTCCTTTAGCTTCGAGCTTTTCTTTTTCTTTTTGCAGCCACCAAGCATATTCTAAATTATCAAAATCTCCCAACTGCGACCAAATAAGTACGAGCAACTGCGAAGTATTCGAGCAACCATCTAAAACGGGTTTAATTGCTCCATCGCTAATTCTTAAACACTTAGCTGTACTCAAAATAGAGTAAACACTTTGAGAATTGAAACTTGTTTGGGTATTCATTAAACGCCAGCAACAGTCTTCCAATATTATTTTAAAGCTAAATATCCTGCCAGTATTCTTTTAAAATTACTTCATACCTCTTCCTTATTCTCAGCGTACTCCGCGCTAACCTCAGCGTACCTTTGCGTTAAACATATTTCTCCTTCCTCCATTAAAACTTAATTTAGAACATGAAACAAACCATAATTCAAGTTGACGCATTTACCAACAAACCTTTTTGCGGAAACCCTGCCGCTGTGTGCGTTTTACCTTCTCCTAAAAATGACGAATGGATGCAAAATGTAGCGCGGGAAATGAACTTATCCGAAACAGCATTTTTAGTAAAACAAGAAGACGGCTACAATCTACGCTGGTTTACTCCCGCAACAGAAGTACCATTGTGCGGTCACGCCACCCTTGCGAGTTCTCACGTTTTGTGGGCAGAAATTCTTCTTGCTGCCTTCGAATCAGCCCGTTTTCATACCAAAAGTGGTTTGTTAATTGCTAAAAAGCAAGCAGATTGGATTGAATTAGATTTCCCCGCAAATATTTCAGAAACAACTTCCACAACTGCGGAACTTTCTGAAGCTTTAGGAGTACCCATCAAAACAGTAGTAAAAAACTCTTTGGGTTATTTAGTGGAAGTAGACTCGGAAGATTTGGTAAGAGAAATGCAACCAAATTTTGCACTTTTAGCAAAGCACTTTCCAGAAGTTATTGTTACTAGTATTGCTAAAAATAGTTCGGAATATGACTTTATTTCTCGTTTCTTTGCCCCCGGATTAGGTATTAATGAAGACCCCGTTACCGGTGCTGCTCATTGCTATCTCGCACCTTATTGGAGAAACAAATTAAACAAAGATGAATTTTTAGCTTATCAAGCATCAAGTCGCGGCGGTGTAGTCAAAGTAAAATATCCAGGTAAAGATAGAGTTTTTCTGAGCGGACAAGCTGTTACAGTTTTGCGAGGGGAAATTACTTGTTGAATTCAGTATGTAGAGACGGGATATATCGCGTTTCTACAAACCATTTAAAATACTAAAAATACCTTCATAAACGCTTTTTGACTCACCAACGAGTAAATTAACCAAAAAACAAACGATTACTAACTATAAATTAACTTTCTCTTAAAATTTATGCTATAGTAGTATTCTTGTCTGTAATCAGAAACAATAATCAAAATCCCCCTCTCCTTAAATGAAGAAGGGGTTTGTTGTGCTGAAAGTTGGGGAAAATAGAGAGATAGGGAAAAATTAGGCAGGGTAAATCCTTAGCCTCCGATTTGGTTCTTCACCAAAACTGTTTGATTTGAGTCGATAATGTTCGACTAGTTCATGCTGCATTTTACGCACTTGCGAAGAACGCGGTAATAATTCCACTGGTTGTCCTTTGGGAATTACAATTTGTTCTACCGCGAGTCTTGCTTCTTCTAGAGCGTCGATTTCATCATCGCTGCCATTGTGCAGAAATAATTGTAATTCTCGCTCATCGGTAACTTCCGGTTCCTCGATATTTAACAATCGACGCAAACCGCGAGTAATTTGAGGAAGCGTACTAGATTTAATCATGTGAATTGGCACTTGACGAGCCTTCGCCATTTGCCTCAGTTTTGCATGATTTTTAACATGCGATCGCAATGCTAAAATTGCATCTGCACTATCGATATCTTTTGTCAAAATTACTGGCAAATGAAGTACTCCAACTACCTGGTCTAATTGACTGCGACTCACGCCGTAGGGGTAAATATGTAGAGGTAAATCTTCACCATTTGGTCCAGAATCCTTATGAGAATTACTCTCAAAACCGTTAGAGTTATTGAAAGATTGATCTAGTAAACGGTCAAATTCGCTACGTCCCGAACCATTCCCATTTTGGTATTCCGCATTTAATGGTACTAAAGGACGCATTTGCCCGGATGCTCTCCAACCAGTGCTTCTATTAGAATTGCGCCCGCGAAAGTTTTCTTCTCCTCTATCAGTTTGTGATGCACCTCCATTG
>ERZ1740062.829-NODE-829-length-14167-cov-4.599986_pt1 | contig 14167 bp, 11 predicted proteins | sample MGYA00581741_ERZ1740062 | MGnify/ENA primary metagenome ERZ1740062 (study PRJEB43018, sample SAMN04849747) | marine metagenome | isolation source: floating plastic debris | place: Pacific Ocean | collected 2008-09-01 | study: EMG produced TPA metagenomics assembly...
AATGGGGAAAGTGGTACCAAAGTATTCAACAACATTTTTGTGAAACCCAAAATGCACGGTATTTTTCTCCACCATCGCCATGAGTTTGTTGATGATACGGAAGGATATTATATCGCTAACAATACGATTATTGAACCTGAACGCGCTGGAGTTCACTATAATACTACGGTCTTGCATCCGCTTGACCCTGCGGACCTGTATCGCAACCAAAGCGAAGTACCAACCCATTTTGTAAATAATTTGATCGTGGACCCAGGTTATGACTTTGAAGGCGGTAACACTTGGAAACAAAATCAGGAAAGCTATTTTGATTTTAACGAGCGGGCTACAAGGGATAGTTTACTAACGAACATTCATCATAATATAATGACGCGCCAGATTGATACTTTGGGTCTTGAAGATGTTTTGAATAATGATTATCGCCCTGCAACAGATAGTTCTGCGGTCGTGAATGTAGGCGATAACTTGAGCAGCTGGGGTATCACGTTTGACAAGGATGATGCTGCACGGCCTTCAGGAACAACTTTTGACGTTGGAGCTTTTGAATTTCAGTTCTCCGTGCCTTTACGAGCTCAGATTCCCGAAGAAATTGAAACCTATGATGTGATTTTGGAAGAAACGCCGAAAACTATTTTTTATCCGAATCCGACTTATTCCACCTTCCGAATGGACAACAGCCAGTACGAAACAGTTCAACTTCAGTTGATTTCATTAGATGGAAAAGTGGTTTACAGTGGGGAATATCGAATGGGAACCGATTTCAATGTGGAGGAATTCACAAAAGGGATGTACTTCCTTAAAATGACGACGGCAGAGAAAACCGAAGTACATCGATTATTGATACGCTAACAACTCTCTTGAATATATTTTGGTTAAGGGGTGTTTCGAAAGCTACTACAAGGTCAAACTGAACTTGATTCAGTTTCTGAAAAACCTAGGAATAGGGTCTAAAGATTCTGAAATGAATTCAGAATGACGTTGTTAAGAATCTCAAAACACCTCTTTTATAGTCTTGGTAAATCACCCTCCCCTTTTAAGGGTAATTGCGAAACCCCCATCAAATATTTGTCCACATGATGTGCGGCTTGTCTACCTTCAGATATGGCCCAAACAATCAAAGATTGTCCGCGACGTTGATCCCCGGCGACAAAAATACCTGGTACATTGGTTTCATAATTCTGCGTGGAAGCTTTTACGTTGGTTCGCACGTCCATCTCCAAACCTAGTTGTTGTGAAATAACGGTTTCCGAACCAGTAAAACCCAATGCAAGTAATACCAAATCGCAGGGCCATTCTTTTTCTGTCCCTTCAATTTCCTTCAAGATGGGACGTTTACCTTTTTGAGGTACCCATTCCACTTCAACCGTTTGTAAAGCTTTTAAATTGCCTTCATCGTCTCCAACGAAAGCCTTTGTGGCGATACTAAATACCCTATCTGCTCCTTCTTTATGGGAAGAGCTCGTTCTTAGGCGCATGGGCCAAAACGGCCACGGTTGATTTTCTGGACGGTCGGTGGTTCCTTTGGGCATGATTTCAAAGTTGGTTACCGAAGTTGCTCCGTGCCGTATGGAAGTTCCTATACAGTCCGAACCCGTATCGCCTCCACCAATTACAATGACTTTTTTATCTTTTGCTGATAGTTCTTCTCCGGTATAAGGGACCCCGTCAACTTTTCGATTGTTTTGGGGAAGAAATTCCATGGCTTGAACCACGCCTTTTAAATCTGCTCCGGGAATAGGAAGTTGTCTTCTCACGGTGGCACCACCACACAATACCACGGCATCAAATGTGTTTTGCAATTCAGTGGCTTTTACATCTACACCAATATGAACACCAGTTTTGAATTGGATGCCTTCCGCTTCTAAAACTTCCAACCTTCTATCAATGATATTTTTTTCCATTTTGAAATCGGGGATGCCATAACGTAACAAGCCTCCGACTTTTTCATCTCTTTCAAAAACGGTAACCGCGTGTCCAGCGCGATTCAGTTGTTGCGCGGCCGCCAGTCCTGCAGGACCGGAGCCCACCACCGCAATGCTTTTATTCGTTCTTTTTGCTGGCGGATTGGCAGTAATCCAACCTTGCTCAAATGCCGTTTCAACAATATTTTTTTCTATGTTCTCAATGGAAACAGGGTCTGCATTGATACCCAAAACACAAGATTCTTCACAAGGTGCTGGGCATAACCTGCCCGTAAACTCAGGAAAGTTGTTGGTGGAATGCAAGATTTTTGCTGCCTTCTCCCACTTGCCTTGGTATACAGCATGATTGAAATCTGGAATCAAATTTCCTAAAGGACATCCACTATGACAAAAGGGAATACCGCAATCCATGCCGCGGGCGCCCTGGTTGCACATTTCCTCTTTATTTAACGGAACGGTAAACTCATAGTAATTCTGAATTCGCTCGTCGACAGGTTAGTAGGCCTCAACCTTTCTGTCAAACTCCATAAATCCTGTAATCTTTCCCATCTTTCTTAATCTTGAGGTTGAACGCTTTCTTTTTCGAGTCTAATAAGGGCTTGTCGATACTCTTCGGGGAACACTTTAATGAACTTGCTCAATTCTTGTTCCCAGTTTTCCAATATGTACTGCGCAATTGGGCTTAGGGTAGCATTGTAATGATTCTCAATAAGCTCTCTTAAGGCAGTGATGTCTTCTGAATCTTCCACGGCCAATAGATTCAATGCTTCACCATTGCATCGGCTTTTAAAGGTTTTATCCGCATCGTATACGTAAGCAATACCGCCGCTCATCCCAGCTCCGAAATTTCTACCTACACTGCCTAAAATAACAGCAATTCCTCCTGTCATATATTCACAGCCGTGGTCTCCAATACCTTCTACGACGGCTTTAGCACCGGAATTTCGAACACAGAAACGTTCTCCGGCTTTTCCATTGATATAGGCTTCCCCGGCCGTGGCTCCATATAATGTGACATTTCCGGTGATAATATTTTTCTCAGGTTGTAAAGTGGAATTGTATGGAACTTTTATAATCAGCTTCGCACCTGATAGTCCTTTTCCCAAATAATCATTGGTATTTCCGTTGACCACCATGGTTAAGCCACGTGTCGCGAAAGCGCCAAAGCTCTGTCCTGCTGAACCTGTAAAATTCAATTTCAAGGTGTTTTCAGGTAGACCTTCTTCCCCGTAGATTTTGGAAATTTCATTACTGATAATGGCCCCAACAGCACGGTCCGTATTGTGAATTGGGAAATCCAATGCGATTTTTTCTTTTCGGAATAGGGCTGGATGTGCTTTGGCAATGATTTCAAATTCCATGGAATTCGAAACAGCATGCGTTTGCTGCTCGGTATTGTATAGCGCGGTGTCCTCAGGAACATCAACTTGATACAAAATTGGGCTCAAGTCAATTCCCGATGCTTTGTAATGGTCAATGGCTTTTTTGCGGTCCAATTTATGAACCTGCCCTACCATTTCGTTTACGCTTCTGAACCCTAATTGTGCCATGATTTCGCGTAGTTCTTGTGCTACGAAATACATATAGTTCACAACGTGCTCTGGTTTTCCTTTAAACTTTTTCCGTAGTTCAGGATTTTGGGTTGCGATGCCCACAGGACAGGTGTTCAAGTGACAAACCCGCATCATGATGCAACCGGAAGCGACCAAAGGAGCCGTCGCAAAACCAAATTCCTCCGCGCCAAGTAAACAAGCGACGGCAACATCCCTTCCTGTTTTTAATTGTCCATCGCATTCCAGCACGACACGATTTCTCAAATCGTTCAGTACCAAAGTTTGCTGTGCCTCTGCAATACCCAATTCCCATGGTAAACCAGCATGTTTAAGTGAGGTTAGGGGAGAAGCCCCAGTGCCTCCGTCATATCCTGAAATAAGAATAACATCCGCTTTTGCTTTGGATACCCCAGCAGCTACTGTTCCGACACCTACTTCGGAAACCAGTTTCACATTGATTCGTGCTTCTCGGTTCGCAGACTTCAAATCGTAAATCAGCTGAGAAAGGTCTTCAATGGAATATATATCATGATGGGGCGGAGGTGAAATTAGTCCTACCCAAGGAGTTGAATTTCGGGTCTTGGCGATGGCTGGGTTAACTTTTGGGCCAGGAAGTTGTCCTCCCTCTCCCGGTTTTGCTCCCTGTGCCATTTTAATTTGGATTTCTTTGGCGTTCGTCAAATAATTGGAGGTCACCCCAAATCTGCCTGAAGCGACTTGTTTGATGGCGCTGTTTTTCCAATCTCCAGACTGGTTTTTGTAAAAACGAGCTGAATCTTCGCCACCTTCACCGGAGTTACTTTTTCCGCCGATACGGTTCATGGCAATGGCCAAATTTTCGTGCGCTTCCTTACTGATGCTTCCGTATGACATGGCCCCAGTCTTGAAACGTTTAACGATTTCGGTCCATGGCTCTACTTCTTCAATAGGAATCGGGTCAAAATTCGAAAACTCGAACAATCCTCTAATGGTCATTAGGTTTTTAGACTGCTCATTGACCAATTTGGAATATTCTTGATAGGTATCCGGTTCATTTTGACGAACAGCTTTCTGTAGCTTGGCAATACTTAACGGATTAAACATGTGTTTTTCACCGTCGCGTCTCCAGCGGTATTCTCCTCCAATTTCCAAATCAAGATTGGCAGCCAAATCTTGTTTTTGGAAGGCTTTGGTATGACGCTTTGAAATTTCTTTTTCGATTTCATACAATCCAATACCTTCGATTCGAGTAGGAGTGTTTGGAAAATAGTGCTCTACCACCTTGGTGTTGATACCAATGCATTCAAATAATTGGGAACCGCGATAGGAATTCAAAGTTGAGATTCCAATCTTGTTCATCACTTTTAGAATTCCCTTGCCAACCGCTTTGTTGTAATTTTTGATGGCTTCTTCGAAAGTGTGCTCCGGTAAGTTCTTTTCTTTGATTTGTTGCCCAATGATTTCATTAACCAAATATGGATTAATGGCACTCGCCCCAAAACCAAAGAGTAGGGCAAAATGATGCACCTCTCTAGGTTCAGCAGACTCAATGATGATGCTTAGTTTGGAACGCTTCCCTAGACGGCGAAGACCGCTGTTGACATAGGAACACGCCAAAAGGGCAGGTATTGGCGCCATCTCAGAACTGACCATCCTATCGGAGAGTATAATAATGTTCGTTCCTTCGTCAATGGCTTTGGACGCTTGGGATAATACACCGTCCAAGGCTTCTTCCAAACCGTTGTGACCTTTGGACACCTCATACAAGATGGAAATGGATACTACTTTATAATCGGGGCTTCGGTCGTAGTTTTTGATTTTGTCCAAATCCTCTTTTGAAATTACGGGATTTTGGATTTTGAGTTTGCGACAATGTTTTTCGGAGAAATCAAAAATGTTGTGGTCGCTTCACAAGCTCAAACTGATATCGGTAATCAACTCTTCCCGGATACCATCCAAAGGCGGGTTGGTAACCTGCGCGAAAAGCTGTTTAAAGTAATTGTATACCAATTGGGGTCTTTCCGAAAGCACCGCAATTGGGGTATCTGACCCCATAGAACCAATCGGTTCTTTGGCATTTTTCGCCATTGGGGTGATGATGGTATTGATATCTTCGGAAGTGTATCCAAAGGCTGCTGTTCGGGTTTCCAATGGGAACTCGCCGTAAAACACAGGACAATCATTGTAAGGAATATCGCGAAGATGCACTAAGTTTTTGTCCAACCACTTGCGATAGGGATGTTGTTTTGCAATAAATTCTTTGATTTCCTCATCATTCACGATGCGGCCTTCTTCCATGTTCACCAAGAACATTTTTCCCGGTTCCAAACGTCCGTGGAACTCAATATCTTCAGGTTGTAGGTCAACGACACCGGTTTCAGAAGACATGATGACGTACCCTTTTTTGGTAACTGAATAACGCGAAGGGCGAAGTCCGTTTCTATCCAAAACGGCACCAATATAATTGCCATCGGTAAAGGGTATGGAAGCTGGACCATCCCAAGGCTCCATTAAGCAGGAATTGTATTCATAAAATGCCCGCTTGGAATCGGACATCTCTGTATTTTTCTCCCAAGCTTCAGGTACGAGCATCATCATCACTTCAGGAAGTGAACGTCCTGTCATCAAGAGCAATTCCACTACCATGTCCATACTGGCTGAATCAGATTTTCCGGGTAAAACTATGGGTAACACTTTTTTGATATCTTCTCCAAACCAGTCACTTTCCATGAGTTCTTCTCGAGAACGCATCCGCGAAACATTACCTCTCAATGTGTTGATTTCACCATTATGGCACATGTAGCGGAAAGGCTGTGCCAAATCCCAAGTTGGGAATGTATTCGTTGAAAAACGTTGGTGTACCAAAGCCAAACGCGTTACCACGCGTGGGTCCAAAAGATCTTCGTAGTATTTGCTGATATCTTCAGGGACTAGTAGTCCTTTAAAGATGATGATTTTGGTAGATAGACTGGGCAAATAGAAGAATCGCAGTTGGGAAAGCTTACTTTCTATAATGGTATGCTCGGTTATTTTTCGGGCAATGAACAGTTTTAGATTGAATTGAAAATCATCAAGGGCATTGCCTTTACCAATAAACACTTGCTTGACGAAAGGCTCGGTTTCTTTGGCGATTCTTCCTGGTACGGAACGATTCACGGGAACATCGCGCCAACCCAAGAGTTCTAAACCTTGCGCTTCAATATTTTTTTGAAAGGTATCAATGCAAAACGTTTTCTGATTTTCTTTTTGGGGAAGAAAAACATTTCCTACGGCATAGTTCCCTGGTTCAGGAAGCGTGAAATGGCAAACATCCGTAAAGAAGTCATGTGGAATATCAATAAGAATTCCCGCACCGTCACCCGTTTTGCCATCGGCGCTTACCGCACCTCGATGTTCCAGTTTATCGAGAATCTCGAGAGCCTTATGAATAATGTCATTTGACCTTCTTCCCTTTAGGCTACAAATAAAACCTGCTCCGCAATTATCATGCTCAAATTCGGGTAAATACAATCCCTGACGCTCCAAACCCATAATTATGATATTTACTCAAAAATATCATTTGAACTGAGATTATTTCAACAATTGAAAATAAACTGTGTAAAATCATCAGCATTTGAATTAAGGGTGTGAAAAACCTGCAAAATCTAAAAAATTGCAATGTTAAATTAAGATTATGCAAAAATCGGGAAGTCTTAGGTATTCTACCTGTCTTCAGAAGGGGCTTTTTCTTCAAACTATTATATATCCCCGCTCTCTCCCATATGCTTTCAGGGGAGATGCTTTGAAATATATATTTTGCCGAAGGTCTACCCCCTAGAATTGAAGGGGTGTTATGGAAACGGATTTACTACCCTTTCAGTACACTGCGCGAAATCACTATTTTTTGGATTTCAGAGGTGCCTTCATAAATCTGGGTGATTTTGGCGTCACGCATCAAACGCTCCACGTGATAGTCTTTTACGAAACCGTTACCACCATGCACCTGAACAGCTTCCACCGCAGTTTCCATAGCCACTTCAGAAGCGTATAATTTCGCCATAGCACCAGACAGGTCATAATTCAATCCTTTATCCTTATCCCATGCCGCTTTGTACACCAAATGACGTGCTGCTTCTATTTTCGTATGCATATCTGCCAACTTGAAAGCAATGGCCTGATGATTGGAGATTTCAGTACCAAATGCTTTTCGCTCCTTGGAATACTTTTTGGCAAACCCATAGGCTCCAGCTGCAATTCCAAGGGCTTGAGCTGCAATTCCAATCCTACCACCTGCCAAGGTTTTCATGGCGAACTTGAATCCAAAACCATCTTCACCCACGCGGTTTTCCTTTGGAACTTTCACATCGTTGAAAATGAGGGAATGCGTATCACTTCCTCTAATTCCCAATTTGTTTTCTTTGGGTCCGATTTCAAAACCAGGCATGCCTTTTTCAACAATAAAAGCGTTGATGCATTTATGCCCTTTTTCTATGTCGGTTTGTGCAATAACCATAGAGACAGAGGCAGATCTGCCGTTTGTATACCAGTTTTTTGTGCCATTAAAAATTTAGTGGTCTCCCTTAGCTTACGCTGTGGGTTTTTGAGAGGTTGCATCACTACCTGCCTCAGGTTCTGATAAACAAAAGGCTCCAATAATCTCCCCGGAAGTCAATCCTGGTAGGTATTTTTGTTTTTGTTCTTCGGTACCATAGGTTTCCAGTCCCCAGCAGACCAAGGAGTTGTTTACCGAAACAATTACGGAAGCCGAAGCATCAATTTTTGATAATTCTTCCATCACCAATACATAGGATAAGGTATCCATACCACTGCCACCATATTTTGGGTCCACCATCATACCCATAAAACCCAATGCGCCCATTTTTTTGACTTCTTCGGCCGGAAAGCGCTGAGCGTCATCACGTTCGATTACTTCGGGAAGCAATTCGGTCTCTGCAAAATCCTTTGCAGCTTGCTGAATCATCAAATGCTCTTCTGACAATGAAAAATCCATAGTATTGTGAATAATTTAAAAATGCTTTGCAAAGATAAGTTCTAGCGAGATAATTTTTAGTGAAAACGAGGTTTTATTGATAAAAGGGCAATCCGATAGGGTAAAGGTCTTTAAAAGGTCATTTTTGGTTTTTTTGAATAAGGATTATGAGGGAAAATGCTTTTTGAATATCTTTAAACCGAAAGGCTAGTTCTTTCACTTTACAACTAAATAAACCAACGAACTCTATGGAAACCCTGTTGATTGTCATCTTCGTGCTCGGCTATCTGGCCATAACCTTAGAACATACTCTTAAAATCGATAAGCTAATTCCCGCACTGGCCATGATGGCCATTTTGTGGGCGATGATGGCTTTTGGTGTTGACGGGTTTACCACTTGGTTCGATTCTGCGAAGCATTCCTTGATGGACAACTTTGGTTTGTTGGAGCATGAAGAGAAGATGCATTTGTTGGAAGAAACCTTGCTTCACCACTTGGGCAAGACTTCTGAAATTTTGGTATTCCTCTTGGGTGCTATGACCATCGTTGAAATTATAGATTATTTTGACGGTTTTGCTACCATCAAAACGTTTGTGAAAACCCGTAGTAAGAAAAAAATCTTATGGATTTTTGCGTTTTTGGCTTTCATCCTTTCCGCAATTATCGATAACCTCACCGCTACGATTGTATTGATATCCATTTTACAGAAAATTGTTTACGACCGTGACTCGAGGCTTTGGTATGCCGGTTTGATTGTGATAGCAGCCAACGCAGGTGGTGCTTGGTCCCCGATTGGTGATGTAACCACTACAATGTTGTGGATTGGCAACAAGGTGTCTACAGGAAAACTGATAAGTTATTTGCTGTTGCCTTCTTTGGTTTGCATGCTGGTACCTACATTCATCGGCTCTTTCTTGACTCCATTCAAAGGATCTATTGAGGCGGAGGATGATACACCTCCAAAATCCAAATATGGACCAAGGATGTTATATCTTGGGTTAAGCGCTATTGTTTTTGTTCCTATCTTCAAGACGGTTACTCATTTACCTCCATATGTAGGTATGATGCTATCCCTCGCGATTGTAGCGACTTTTGCTGAAATCTACAGTAACAAGAAAATAGCTATTTCGTCGGTAGACCCAGACAGTGATGCACATTCACACCATAGTCCCGTACATAGTGCATTGACCAAGATTGAGCTCCCAAGTATTCTATTTTTCTTGGGAATTTTGATGGCGGTTGCTGCCTTAGAGTCTTTGGGACTATTGTTCAACTTTGCTGAAGGGTTAAAGCAAGGCACACCGCTGTTAGGTACTGAAACCGCTGGAACGCAAATTTCGGACTTGGTTGTTATTCTTCTAGGTGTTGGGTCCGCCGTAATTGATAATGTACCCTTGGTAGCGGCAAGTTTAGGAATGTTTTCTGAGCCGTTGGATAATCCGTTATGGCACTTTATTGCCTACTCTGCTGGAACAGGGGGTAGTATGTTGATTATCGGTTCTGCTGCTGGTGTTGTGGCTATGGGTATGGAAAAAATTGACTTTTTCTGGTACCTTAAAAAGATTGCTAGGTTTGCAGCACTAGGATTCATTGCGGGTGCCATTTGTTTCATTGGAATACGAATATTCTTTTAACAAAATACTTTAGCAGTAAAATCTCCGTTATTATTGCAACTTAAATTGGGGATTTTATATGAACTTTTATCAAGAACTCGAACCTGCAGTGGATGCCACTGCTGCGATGTCTGAAGAGAAAACACTTTCTGTAATCGATTTGATTGTAAACGGAGGTACGGGAAGTATCGTCATTATTGCGGTACTCTTTGTGCTCTTGTTTGTAGCCTTGTACATTTATTTCGAACGAATATTTGCCATAAAAGCCGCGTCCAAAATCGATAAGAATTTCATGAACCAAATTCGCGACCACGTTACCAATGGTAAGTTGGAGGCTGCAAAATTACTTTGCGCCCAAACGGATTCACCTGTCGCACGCTTAACCGAAAAAGGAGTAGCACGTATTGGAAAACCTTTGGATGACATCAATACGGCCATTGAAAACGCAGGCACCCTTGAGGTGTACAAGTTGGAGAAAAACGTCAGTGTATTGGCAACGGTCGCCGGTGCCGCGCCCATGATTGGTTTCTTGGGAACGGTAATTGGTATGATTTTAGCATTCCATGAAATGGCTTCCAGCGGAGGTCAAGCTGAAATGGGTTCTTTGGCATCTGGTATTTATACGGCAATGACCACAACTGTAGCGGGTCTTGTTGTTGGGATTATCGCTTACATTGGATATAACCACTTGGTCAACCGAACGGATAAAGTAGTGCACAAGATGGAAGCTAATGCGGTTGAGTTCTTGGACTTATTGAACGAACCAATCTAATCCTGAACCATGAAGTTAAAGGGTAGAAATAAGGTTAGTCCGGAATTTAGCATGTCGTCCATGACGGATATCGTGTTTTTGTTGTTGGTATTTTTCATGCTGACTTCAAACGCGCCCAACGCTTTGGATTTGCTGCTTCCCAAAGCAAAAGGGAAATCGACAAATACGCAGAATGTTTCGGTGACTATCAACAAGAACTTGGAATATTTTGTGAACAATGAGCAGATAAACGAGGAATACATTGAAATTGAATTAAAAAAAGCACTGGAAGGCCAAGAAAAGCCTACCATCATCCTAAGGGCCGAAGAAACCGTTGCCATCAAAGAGGCTGTCAACGTAATGGATATCGCCAATAGGAACAGTTACAAGGTTATTTTGGCAGTGCGACCCAAGTAATGCCTTTATTAGACACGAGACACAAGAAAAAATCATTTACGCTTACGACCATTCTTTTAAGCGCTTTGTTGCTTATACTCTTCTACATTGGTCTAACGTATATGGACCCACCCATTGAAAATGGGATTGCCATAAATTTTGGTACGATGGATTTTGGTTCTGGGAAAGAAGCCCCAAGACCGAAACAAACTTCGCAACCAATCAAACAGCAGGAACCTGTTCCTGTTTCTGAACCAAGTCAACCGGTTTCGGATGCACCTACGGAAAAGGTAATTACCCAAGAGACAGAAGAATCCATCCGTATTAATCAAGAGCGTGAACGCAAGCGAAAGGTGGATGAAGCGGCTCGAAAAGCAAAGGCTGAAGCACAGCGCAAGGCGGATGCTAAGCGACGCGCCGAGGAAGAAAAACGCAAAGCCCAAGAAGCCAAAAAGAAAAGCGTAGACGCGTTAATTGGAGGAATCGGAAAAGCGGAAGGGAAAAGTAATACTGGTGAAGGCGATGATTCAAAATCCGGCGATAAGGGGAGTCCTGATGGTAACCCCTATGCAACAAGTTATTATGGTGCCCCCGGTAGCGGAAACGGGACAGGAGGTTATGGTCTCAATGGCCGCTCTTTGTTAAAGAAGAACGCTTTTCGTCAGGAATGCAATGAGGAAGGAAAGGTTGTCGTAGAGATTAAAGTGGATCGCAATGGTAGGGTGATACAAGCGAAACCAGGCGTGCGCGGAAGCGATAATTTGGCGCCTTGCCTTTTGGAGCCCGCCCGAAGAACCGCATTATCGTATAAATGGAATCTGGACTCTAAAGCACCTTCGATACAAACAGGTTTTATAGTAGTTAATTTTAAGCTAGGCCAGTAGTCCAATGACCTATCAAGAAACCTTGGACTGGATGTTTTCCAGACTCCCCATGTATCAACAAAAGGGCCCCGATGCCCTTAACCACAAATTAGATAACATTCAGGACTTCTCGACATACCTGGGAAATCCCCACCAAGACTTTAAAAGTATTCACGTAGCTGGAACCAATGGCAAAGGGTCCAGCAGTCATATGATTGCTTCAGTGCTGCAGGAAGCAGGCTATACAGTGGGGTTATATACTTCTCCCCATTTGAAGGACTTCAGAGAGCGCATCAAAGTAAATGGGGAAATGTTGTCTGAAGATGATGTGATGGCATTTGTCAAAACCCATAAACCTTTTTTGGAAGCGAATGATTTGTCGTTTTTCGAAATGACGGTTGGAATGGCCTTTCGATATTTCTCTGAACAAAAAGTAGACGTAGCCGTTATTGAGGTAGGTCTGGGGGGACGTTTGGATTCTACCAACATCATTCAGCCTGAAATCTGCCTCATCACAAACATCGGTTGGGACCATCAAAGTATTTTGGGCGATACGCTGGAAAAAATTGCCATGGAAAAAGCAGGTATCATCAAGAGGGAGGTGCCTGTAATCATTAGCGAAACCCAAAAAGAAACCCAAGGTATCTTTAAATTGATTGCAGCTCAAAAGCGAAGTCCTATTTTTTTCGCAGAAGATGCAGCTCCCATGGAATACGAAACCGATTTAAAGGGTGGCTATCAGCATAAAAACATGCTAGGTGTGGTAACCTTGTTTCAAAAGTTGGAAGCATTTGAAATTACTACAGAAGCAATCAAAAAAGGACTGTCCCATGTGGTTGACAACACAGGACTTTTAGGAAGATGGCAGGTGCTTGGTTCCAAACCGAAAATCATTTGTGATACGGCCCACAACGAGCAAGGCTTGAAAGATGTGCTTAAACAACTGAAAAAGGAGAAGGGTGAAACCTTGCATCTTGTGCTGGGTTTTGTAAACGATAAAGATGTGGAAGGGCTACTAAAGTTATTTCCCAAAAAGGCGCAATACTATTTTGTTTCACCCAACGTGCCTAGAGGATTGGAAAGCAAAAAGCTAAAGAAAATTGGGAAAAGCATGGGATTAAAAGGGAAGGCGTATGAAAGTGTCAACAAAGGATTGAAAGCAGCCCAAAAAGCTTCTGAAAAAGAAGATGTAATCTTTATTGCTGGAAGTACGTTTACCGTTGCTGAAGTTGTCTAGATATTTTAGACATTTTTCTTTTGGTAAAACAAAAAGGATACTATATTTGCACTCCCATTTGCGAAAGCACGGGCGCGTAGCTCAGTTGGTTCAGAGCACCTGGTTTACACCCAGGGGGTCAGGGGTTCGAATCCCTTCGCGCCCACAGAAAAAGCCTCAAGATTCCTTGAGGCTTTTTTAATGGTTACTGCATCGTACTTCTAGTTAACTTCCCCTAAGTTTTGCCGTGCTAATCCGTCAAAAGATAAAAGCGATGACATCCAGTTTCCATTTTCCATCAATTTTTTCCAAAATCCGTATTTCTTCACCAATGGTAGTTTCTCCAGCGACTATTGCTTTTTCGCGAAAGGTGGCCCAAGCTTGGTTACCATTGATTTTGATGTTCCAATCACTACGTTCTAAAAACTGATACGTATCCTCTTCTCCATTCATCCATTCCTGGACTAAAGTTTTGATATTGTTATAGCCGATTACATGTCCACGGTTTCCGTCCGCAAGACCATATATAAAGGCCATTTCAGAAGATTTCGTGACCGTGTCTTCCCATGCCTCCAAGCTTTCTTGTTCGTAAGCCGTGGTTTCTGCCAATATGACTTTTTTGATTTTTGCTTCCTCAATTGAAGCAGCATTTTGAGCTACAGCTACGGTGCAGAATAGCACAGCTGATAAAAAAGATAGTTTCATAAGGTTTTTTTAGTTTAGGAAGGATTCGCTTCTGCTTGCTGCGGAATAACGCCAAGTTGCTCCATTAAAATCATTTGGTCAGCCAACAACCAATGATCTGTGATTTTGTTGTTGGTTATCGTGTAGCGAATGATAAATGGAAGGTCCATTTTTTTACCTGTTGGCGGTATGCCATTAAGTTCTCCGGAATGTATTCCGGT
>ERZ1740062.830-NODE-830-length-14151-cov-4.090096_pt1 | contig 14151 bp, 12 predicted proteins | sample MGYA00581741_ERZ1740062 | MGnify/ENA primary metagenome ERZ1740062 (study PRJEB43018, sample SAMN04849747) | marine metagenome | isolation source: floating plastic debris | place: Pacific Ocean | collected 2008-09-01 | study: EMG produced TPA metagenomics assembly...
ACTCGACACGGGGCAATGCTGAGAAGTATCATGCGATGCGTCAGGCCTATCTGGCTGTGCTGCCGGACAAACCGCCGGGTTTAACACAACAGTTAGCGCTGGCCGCCGTTCGTCCTCATTTGCCCGAGACCTTGTTTCCGGGCGGAAAGACCGCCGGCTGGTGGTTGAAGACTGTACAGCTCGATCTTGAGGCGAAGCGGCTGGTAACACGTACCACGCAAAAGCCGCTCACCTGGTATCAAAGTGCCGTTAAAGGAGCAGACAATGAAAGCCATATGGAATAACACGGTCGTCGCGGAATCGGACAACACCGTCGTGGTTGAGGGGAATCACTATTTCCCGCGCGATGCGGTCGATCCGCGCTACCTTGAAGACAGCGCGCATACCACCGGCTGTCCATGGAAGGGTACGGCGAACTATTTCACACTCGTTGTCGATGGCCAACGCAATGAGAACGCAGCTTGGTATTACGCAACGCCGAAGACCGCTGCCGCCAATATCGCCGGGCACGTCGCTTTCTGGAAAGGCGTTCAGGTTAGCGATTGCTGCATAGACGCCTTTGTCTGCTGATTTCGATTGTCTGGCTTACCGCCTGTGTCAATGTCCCGGATGGCTGCACGCCGGTGTCCGGTTTCGATCAACAGCGTTACCTCGGTACCTGGTACGAAATAGCTCGACTCGACCATCGGTTCGAGCGGGGGCTCAGCAATGTCAGTGCCACCTATGCGATTCGTGAAGACGGCGGAATCAGCGTTATGAATCGTGGTTTCGATACTGCTTCCCAACGTTGGGACAGTGCGGAGGGCAAGGCGTTTTTCGTCGAGTCTCCGGATGTCGCTTTCCTCAAGGTGTCTTTTTTCGGTCCATTCTACGGGTCGTATGTTGTGTTCGAGCTCGACACCGACTATCGGTACGCTTTCGTGTCAGGGCCGAACCGAAACTACCTTTGGCTGCTTGCCCGCACACCGAAGCCGGGGCCGGCAGTGCTCGAGCGTTTTAAGGCAGCAGCGGTAGCGCGCGGCTTCGACCTTGAGGAGCTCATTGTCGTTGACCACACGCCACCATCGTCGGATTGATGTCAGGAGCAACTTCGCCTCGTCCGCTGCTGCTTGCGGTCGTCGCCATCGGTTTGCACCTGATCACTGTCTTGTGGTCGCTGATTTTCGTTCTTTGTCTGCTCATTTCCGATGAGTCATCCCTGACCATCGATGACTGGTCCGTACAGATGGCAGACATTCGGGTCTTTGTCGCGACGGGTATCGCTGTAGTCGGTTTTGTTACCTGGCGACTGGCGAGGGGTCTTTGGCGTGGCATACCGTCAGCGAGACGATGGTTTTTTCTGGGTTGTGCGGTGTTGCCAACTCTGGGGTTGGGGTTGCTCGCTTGGTCGGAAGACGAATTGTCGGTCGCGACGCCTCTCGTGCCAATCTGCCTGTGGCTGTGGTGGTATCTGTTTCGCAAACAAGCGGTGCGCGATTTTTTTGGCGATGTCGCCGATGTCATCGATCCACTCGCCGCACATCTGGTGCAGCGTACCGATCCGCCTGACTGAGGCGTTCAGAATTTAGTCCACCAACACCTCGCGGAGACGAGTTGCCGCCGCCTCCGGGGTCAGATCACGCTGGGCTTCCCCCAGTAGCTCATAACCGACCATGAATTTGCGGATGGTCGCTGAGCGCAGTAGTGGCGGGTAAAAGTGTGCGTGCAATCGCCACCCTGTCATGTCACCCGCCGGCGCGTTGTGCCAGCCCATCGAATAAGGGAAAGGCGCGGCGAAAACCTGATTGTAGGTGGCGCATAGACGGCGTAACACTTCAGCCAGATCGTCGCGCGCGTTGTCCGTCAGCGTCGACATCGTCGCGACAGCGTCTTTGGCAACAACCAACGTTTCGAAAGGCCATACCGCCCAATACGGCACGACCACCAGCCAGTGATCGGTATCGATCAGGACGCGTGTTTCTTCGCGTTGCTCCCGTGCGACGTAGTCTTCCAGCAAATCACGGCCATGTTGCAAACGGTAGGCTTGTTGTTGCGCCAGCTCGCGCTCTGCTTCGGTGGGTAAAGTGTCGGTCGCCCAGATTTGACCGTGCGGGTGCGGATTGGAGCAGCCCATCATCTCTCCGCGGTTCTCGAAAATCTGCACCCAGCGATACTGCGCGGACAGTTCCTCGTACTGCGCTGCCCAAGCATCGACGACGGCGCGAATGTCGCGACTCGGCATGCTGGCCATCGTCAGATCATGCCGTGGGCTGTAGCAGATCACACGGCAAGTGCCAGTGACGGGCGCACTGATCAACAGCGGATCTTCCGCAGGCGTCGGTGGCTGACTATGATCCAGCAATGCCGGGTAGTCATTGTCAAATACATAGACATCGGCGTAGTCCGGATTGGTTTCTCCGCCCACCCGCGCATTGCCGGGGCACAAATAGCAGTCGGCGACATAGCGCGGTTCGTTGTCGTCCGCGACGGCTTCCGTTTGTCCTTGCCACGGTCTCGCCGTCCGATGTGGAGAGACGAGTACCCAACTGCCGTTCAGGAGGTTAAAGCGTCGGTGTGGTGTGGCGTCACTCATTGCCAGGCTCCTTGATCGATGATGCCAGCGCCGTTGGCCGGCGTGACTTTCAGTGGGGTCGTCATGAGTCCGGTTGCAGCCTTGTAGCGTCGGGCAATCTCGGTGCCCAGAGCGTCTGCGCTGGATTCCGGTACCAACGCGATCACGGAGCCGCCGAAACCACCGCCTGTCATACGGGCGCCAACCAGCCCCTGTTGCTGGAAGTCACTGGCCAGCGCCACGAGCAAGTCGGTCTCTGCGCAACTGACTTCGAAATCGTCTCGCAGGCTTGCGTGTCCCTCGAATAACAGCGCGCCAACCCGGGTCCAGTCTCCATTGGCGAGTGCCAGTCGCATATCAAGCACGCGCTGGTTTTCGCTGATGATGTGTCGGCCGCGTTTGAGCAGGATGGGATCATCAGTGGCGCGCTCGAGCTCTGCCAGCCCGGCGTCGCGAAGACTCTTCTGCAGCAGGTCCTCCAGTTGCTCGCACTGCGAACGCCGTTCCGCATAGGCGCCATCGGACAGCGAGTGATTGACCTGGCTGTCGATCACCAGGAACGTCAGCTCATGACGCGCGATGGGTACCGCTGTGCCAGAACGCTCGCGACTGTCGAACAGCAATAGTTGACTCTCCCTGCCAGCGACGACACTGAACTGATCGAGCAGGCCACAGGGAACACCGGCGAAGTCGTGCTCGGCCTGTTGTGCAATCAACATGATTTCATCGTCGGGCAGTGTTTGTTCGGCGGCCTTTAGAAACAACCGGATTAACGCGACTTCCAGAGCCGCGCTGCTCGAGAGGCCGGCGCCAACGGGCAGGTTGCCAACCACCAGCACGTCGAGCGAAGGCACCGTCACACCGCGTTCGTGCAGTCCGAACAGCACGCCGCGAGCATAGGTGCTCCAGTCGTCGCTGGGTCGCTGAGCGCCGTCTTCGAGCGGAATCTCGATGACATCGCTGTTGGTCAGCGACCGCAACCGGATACGCGCTGTGCCTGACCTATCGGCAAGTGCGCCGAGCACGACGACAAAGCGATCGATGGCGAACGGCATGCACAGCCCATTGGTGTAGTCCGTGTGCTCGCCGATAAAGTTCACTCGCCCAGGCGAAAATGCGGCAAGCGTCGGCGCGGCCGCAAAGAGATCGGCAAAACGCGCCGCGTTTTGTAGAGCAATGGACTCAGGAGTCATGACGCGAGTGGAAAGACGCTGACACCTGCCGGCGGCAGTATGCGTTCGCCGAGTAGTGGCTCGCCCGCCACCGGGGCGGCATTGGTCTCGGCGGAGTAATTGAAAACAAACACGTGTTGGCCGATGCGCCGCACACGCACCTCATCGGTAAGAGGTAGCGTGTCGATGCCCGCCTGGACACAATGTGCGGCGATTAACTCAACCAGTGCATCATGGTTCAGGCAAGTGGCGAGATAGCAAACACGCTCATGCTGATACAACACGCCGCGACCATCGCTGGTTTTCCAATGCGGCTCCAGCGGCGTATCGATCGTTTCGATCCATCGTGTTGCATGGCTGTCCGGCTCATGCCGCAACGGGTAGACCGTGCCACTGCGGATCGCGTCGACGCTGACGATGCGAATATCGATCAGCGTGCTGAGCGCCGCCGGCGGCAGTGCCTCGGGTATCGTGCAATCGTCTGTCTTGCTGCCGGCACGAGGGCCAATGACGATCGCCGCCGATGTGGCGCGCAACTGCGCGACTAACGCTTCGTTGATGAACGGCAAGCACGGCAGCAGAATCAACTCGTAGCCCGCCAAGTCAGCGTCGGGCGGCAGGATATCGATGTCGAGGCCCAGCGATCGCGCAGCGCTGTAATATTCGAACGCGCATCGCAGGGCGTTGTAGTCCGCCTGGTGAGGCTGGATCTCGGTAAGCCAGCAAGCTTCGTAGTCAAACAACAACGCGACCGGTGCTTGCTCTGTGGATTGCCGGGATAGTTGTGCTAACGCTTGCGCGACCTGTGCGGCTTCTTCGCCACCGGCGGACTGCGTTGCATCGCTCAGCAGTAATCCTGCATGCATCTGTTCCTGAGCGAACGGTGCCTGACGCCAACGAAACCAGGAGACGAATTCGGCACCGTGGGCCAGCGCTTCGAGGCTCCACAGGCGCACCATTCCCGGCAACGGTTCGGCGTTGTTGGGCGCCCAATTGACGGCGCCAGGCTGTTGTTCCATGACAGCGAATCGGCCGCGTCCGACACCGCGGTAAAGGTCATGATGGAAGGCGGCCCAGTCCGGGTGGCCGGTGCGTCGAAAGCGTCGTTTGGTTTCTTCGTCGAACCAGCCCTGATCGAGAAACCCGAGCGGGTAGCTGTCCCACGTGGCGATGTCCAGCGCCTGCATGACCGGGTAGTGATCGAAATCGACGAAATCGCCCATGAAATTGTGGGAAAGCCAGACGTCAGCACGCGAATGTTCTCGCAGTATCGCTGCCTGCTCGTCGCTGAAGGAGCGTACCTGATCCGATGAGAAGCGACGGAACGCGAGGCGATGCGCAGGATTGGTCTCGGTCACCGCGAGCGGTAGCCCGATGTCACGGAAATGCGTGTATTCCTGGCTCCAGAAAACACTCCCCCACGCGGCATTGAGCGCCTCAATGGTGTGATAACGCCGCTGCAGCCAGTGGTGGAATGCTTGCAACGCCTGCTCTGAATAGCACAGGGTTGTGTCGTGGCAGCCGTACTCGTTATCCAGCTGCCAGCCAATCAGTGCGGGGTGCTGACCGTACCGTTCCGCCAGTACCTTGGTGATACGCCGGCTGTGCTCTCGGTAGACCTCACTCGAAAAACTGTAGTGTCGGCGCGACCCGAACTGGCGTACGCGCCCGTTCTCGCCGACCGGCAGGATATCCGGGTGAGTCTTGACCAGCCAGATCGGTGGGCAGGCGGTGGGTGTGCCGAGCACAACACGCAAGCCTTCCGCCGCCAGTGTGTCGATTGCGCGATCCAGCCAGTCCCACTCGAACTGACCATGCACGGGCTCGATGCGCGACCAGGCGAATTCGCCGATCCGGACCAGCGAGATGCCTTGCGCCATCATCTGGCGGGCATCGGTTTGCCAACGCGAGCTGGGCCAATGCTCCGGGTAATAGCAGACCCCTAACTGAGGGCTGGCCATCAGTCGTCGACCGCTTCCAGCAGCCAGCAGACCGCGCTGTCGGCTTGCATCAACGGTGGCTGAAAACCGGTTTGCGCCAGGCTGTCGCCGCGCATCGACACGATGTTGGTTTGCACAAATGTCTCCGGGTCCAGACGGGATACCCGATAGCTTAATTCAGGCTGCAGTCCGGTGCAGCGAATCGGTGCCAGCACCGCTTGTTCTGGTGTGTCGAGCAAAGCAGCAATAATCAGTGCGCGCCGTTGATCATTCGCCACTTCACGGCGCACGATCAGCTGTGTTTCCGGATGCGCCATGAAAGAGGTTTCGCCCGCGTGTATCCAGTCTCGATGGGTTTTGTACCAGACGCTGGCCGCCCTGAGCACCGCGATGTCCTTGTCGCTCAGCCCGCTCTTGTTCGGCTCGATGCCAAAATGTCCGACCAGCGCGTTGGCGATCCGAAATGCCATTGAGTGCTGGCGTCCGGTCGTGTCGCTGTGATGGCTGCCGACGTGCGCACCCATGACTTCCGGAGGGAAAAACAGACTGAAGCCATGCTGGATGCGTTGCCGGTCATGTGGATCGTGATTGTCTGAGGTCCAGATACGATCTCCATGCGAAAGGGCGCCGAAGTCGGCACGAGCGCCGCCCGATGAACACACTTCGATCTCTACCTCCGGGTGTGCGTCACGCACGGCCGCCAGCAATCGATAAACGGCGCGGGTGATCTTCTCGCTGCCCTGACGATGATTGACAATGGCGTGGGTCAGGTCGCGGTTCATGTCCCACTTTAAATAGCCGAGTTGATAGCGGCGGATGACAGTCAGGATGTGTCCCAGCAGAAAGTCGAAGACTTCCGGTAAGCAGAGGTTCAGGACATATTGATTGCGACCGAGAGGTTGCTCGCGGTTCGGGTCGCCTAGCACCCACTCCGGATGTTCGCGGAATGTGTCACTGTCGGCGTTGATCATCTCTGGCTCGATCCAAAGGCCTGGCTGCATTCCCGCGTCGCGTACGGCATCGAAGATCGGCTCGAGTCCATTCGGATACTTGGCCGCGTCGACCGACCAATTGCCGAGACCGGCTGTATCGTCGTTGCGGCATTCAAACCAGCCGTCGTCCAGGATAAACCGCTCCGCGCCCATCGCCTTGGCTTCTTTTACGAGCGCCAGCGTTTTTTCCTCGCTGTGGTCGAAGTAGCAAGCCTCCCAGGTGTTGTAGTGCACGAGCCTGGGTGTCTGTTGTTGACTGGTCGACAGCACGTGCTGTCGGACAAACCGGTGCATCGCCTGCATGCAGCCATTGTAGCCATCGTCGCTGCGTGCAAAGTGTGCGACAGGCGCCTGCCACGCGTCGCCGGGCGCCAAAACCGTTTCACCTGGCGACAGTAGAACACCAAGCTGCGCTAACGGTAAGCCGTCACGAGCGCGGGCCACCATCACGCGATGATTGCCGCTCCAGGCCAGATGCATTGCAACGACATCACCCTGCTCGGCGTTAAAGGCCTGGCTGCCGGTAATCATGCCCGGGAAGCTGGCGTGCGACGTGCGGCCCATACGGTTGCATCGCACCAGCGCGTCATGACCGATGGGCACGCGCTGCAGCCGAAACTCCTGCGCCCAGCGACCGGTCATCGACCAGGTTTCGCAATGGTTTGCGGGTAATGGCAAGACGGCGCTGGCAAACCAGTCGATGTGCAGATCGTCGTGTCCTGCGTTCTGAATGCTGTTGCGGAAGCTGAGAACGCCAGAATGGGGGTCCAGCTTCAGTGTCAGTGTGACGCTGAACTCAGCGGCATGCTCGCGGCAGGTGAATTGGATCTCGTAAGCAGACTGTTCGACGGCATCGATCTGCAGCTGACTGATGGAGTGGGCGCCGTTACGGTGCACGACGATGCCAGGGTGACCTGAGAATCCCGTGCCGCCTTCCGGCAGCAGTGTCAACGCTTCCGCAATATCCAGTGAACCGGGAACGGCAGGCCGCTGCAGGGCATGCGCCAGCGCGTCCAATGGTTCATCGTCTGCGAGTTTTTTGCCCCAGTACAGTATACGCGGCATGCCGCGATCGGCTGTGATCAGACAGGATGTAGCAGCACTGTCTATGCGCCAGTGCCGCGCTTTGGAAGTTGTATTGTTCCCCATTGCACGATGCCTTTTTCGGTGCTGTTCCCCCCGCAGTCGCCAGCATGATTTGGTGTTGCAAACCGAGACTGGCGTCCAGCCGTCCAACTATACTCGAGCCCTGCACTCAGGCCAAAAAACTGAGCACTTTTTGGTAATGCATGTGTTTTTTGGTAGCGATTCTTGGCGCTTCGAACGAACGCTGGGCGATGCTATGATTGCCGCGGCATAGCTACGCGCTCACGCGTACCGCTGCGCGCAGGAATTTGTCCTCTTTCCCGGTTTGGAGAATCGCTGCCGATGACATCACCGCTACGTGAAACCAATCTGCGCAAGCTTAACGGCGGGCACTTCGCCGTCTTCGTGGCCGGTGCCGGTATTAACGGTGCCGTTAGTGCAGCGGCGCTGGCGGCACGTGGCGTCGATACCGCTATCGTGGACGCCGGTGACTTTGCCGGCGAGACTAGTTCTCAATCCTCAAATCTGGCCTGGGGTGGCATCAAATATCTCGAGAATCGCGAGATCGGTCTGGTCTGGAACTTATGCGCCAGTCGCAATCGACTGATGCGCGCGTACCCATCCACTGTCAAGGAAGCACGTTTTCTCGCCGCCGTCCCGAAGGGGTTTCGCTGGCCGCGCTTCATGCTGTACGCCGGTGCGCTGGTCTATTGGTTGTTTGGCCGCTTTGCAACGCGCGCGCCCAGCTACCTGTCGCTGCGCAGTTTGATTCGGCGTGAGCCTGTGCTGCGCGCGGACGCAACCACCGGCGGTATGGAATACAGCGACTGCTATCTGTACGACAATGATGCGCGATTCGTTTTCAACTTTGTTCGCGATGCCATGGACAGCGGCGCCATAGCCGCCAACTATGTCCGCGTGACCGATGCAGATCGCGTCGATGGTGTCTGGCATATCGATTTGCGCAATGAAGAGACGGGCGAGACATTCCGCTGTACATCGGATGTTTTTGTCAACGCATGCGGTCCTGAGGTCGACAGTCTGAACCAGCTCAGTGAGCAGTCGACCAAGCATCATCACGTGTTCTCAAAGGGTATTCACCTAATCGTCGATCGTGTCACAGAAACCAAACGCATTCTGACGTCGTTCGCCAGCGACGGACGATTGTATTTTGCCATTCCGATGGGCAATCGAACCTGTATCGGTACAACGGACACGCGCGTGGAGAGCTGGGAAACTGTGGTGACCGAAGAAGATCGCCAGTTCGTTCTCGACAACGCCAATCATCTGCTGAATCTGGCTGAACCGCTTACGCGTGATGACATTATTTCTGAGCGCTGCGGTGTGCGACCGCTGGTAGTAGCGTCGGGTGATGCAACGGGAGACTGGCTCGAGTTGTCGCGTAAGCATGCGATCGACGTCGACAGTGCCCGTGCGCATCTTAGTATCTTCGGCGGCAAACTGACGGATTGTCTGAACGTCGGCGATGAAGTGTGTGAGCATGTCGCCGAACTCGGTGTCAGTCTGTCGCAACCCGAGGGCGCCTGGTACGGAGAGGCCGGCGATGAAGCGCGTCGCGAATTCATGCGACAGGCCGCGCTGATGGCGCTCGATGCGTTCACGCATCCCAATTCGACGGAGCCGCTGACGGAGCGGTTCTGGCGTCGTTATGGTGCCAATGCGATCGGGATGCTGGAGCGGATTCGCGAAAATCCGGAGCGCGCTGAGCCGCTGATGAACAATACCGATTATCTGCGCTGCGAGGTGGAGTACACTGGTCGCCGTGAAATGGTGACGCGGCTCGAGGATTTCCTTCGCCGTCGCTCCAAAATTACGATGGTCGTGCGTGAAGAGGAAATCATCAGCGCACCGGGGTTGCACGAAGCCTGCCGATTGTTGTTCGGTGAGCGCGCGTCAGAAAAACTGCAGGAATATATAGATCGCCACACGTCGCTGGATATCGATGCGAAAGGCATTATCGGCGATGCACCGCAAACAGGAACAGATTAAATGAGTACAGAAAGAGATTTTGACGTCATTGTCTACGGCGCGAGCGGATTCACCGGTCGACTGGTCGCTGAATATCTGCAGCAGCGTTACGGCGATGACGACACCGTGCGTTGGGCGATGGCTGGCCGCAATGCCGACAAGCTGGCTCAGGTGCGCGACGAAATGGGCATCGCGGCGGATACCCCGCTGATCGTCGCGGATGGCGATGACGAGGCTTCACTGCAGGCGATGGTGGCTCGCGGTAAAGCGATTATTACCACCGTCGGCCCCTACCAGACGTACGGCAATACACTGCTCGCGGTTTGTGCAAAGACCGGTACTGACTATCTCGACCTGTGCGGAGAGCCGGTCTGGATGCGGCACATGATCGATGCGCATGAGTCGACCGCGAAGGCGAGCGGCGCAAGAATCGTTTTTTCTTCGGGGTTCGATTCGATTCCGTCCGACCTGGGTGTCTGGAAATTGCAGCAACACTGCATCGAGCAAACCGGTGTGCCGTCGGCGCGAATCCGTTGCCGGGTGCGCAAGATGCAAGGTACGTTTTCCGGCGGTACTGCAGCGAGTTTCACGGCGACGCTGGCCGCGGCGAGAGACCCTGAAATTTTGGCGCTGCTGCGCGATCCGTTCTCACTGGTCCCCGACTTCGACGGGCCGGCGCAACCGCATGGCAACAAGCCCTACTACGAGGAAGATCTTGGCAGTTGGGTGACCCCGTTCATCATGGCGACGATCAACACGCGCAACGTGCATCGTTCGAACGCGTTGCTCGGGTTCCCGTATGGTCGCGATTTCGTCTACGACGAAATGGTCCTGACAGGGCCTGGTGACAAAGGCGAGCACATTGCCAAGGCACTGGCAGACCGTGACGACATGTCGAGTAAAGATGGGCCCAAGCCGGGTGAAGGCCCGGACAAGGAAGAACGCGAGAACGGCTTCTACGACATGCTGTTTATTGCAGATACCGCAGACGGTCCGATCAAGTTTGCGGTTACCGGTGACCGTGACCCCGGTTATGGATCAACGTCCAAGATGTTGTCCGAAGCGGCGCTTTGCCTCGTCAAGGATGCGACCGATACGCCAGCTGGTATCCATACGACGGCGTCGGCGATGGGGCAGAAGCTGATCGATCGGCTGGTGGCGAATGCTGGCCTGACCTTCAGTCTAGAGTAGCCGCTGCGGGCGGAGCATTGCGGTCTGTCAAGACAATAGTGAGACCGGTTAGCAAGCCAAACAGCAAAAAGGAACCACTCAGCGGGTACAGCGTTTCGTTGTAGAGGATTCCGCTGCCGACGCCGATCGCCGACGACAGCAAAGTGGTGAGAGCGCCGATGATGGCGGCGGCGGTACCCGCGATATGTCCCATCGGTTCCATCGCCAGTGCATTCAGGTTGCCGAACAGAAACCCAATGCACAGCAGCAGCGCCATCAGGCCGGCCATCGTCAGCGCTAGCGGCGGTTAGCCATCAGACTCGAACGTTTCCACCAGCTACAACAGGGCGATCAGGCTGACGGCTATCGCCGCGGTCGTCGCCAATGCCCGCATGCCGTAGCGCATCACGATACGGGCGTTGATCAGCTGGCTGGCGCCGACGCAAAGCGCCAGCGGCGCAAAATACAACGGAAACCTGACCCCGAGTTCGTACTGCACCTGCAGGATCTGCTGTGCGGTAGCAAGGAATCCAACAAACGCACCGGAGATCAGTGCGGCGGCCAGTGTATAGCCCATCGCGACGCGACTCCGAAACACGCGACGGGCATTGCGCCACAAGGTTGTTGCATCGAGCGCCTGGCGGTGCTCGGGTTTGAGGGTCTCCGGCTGCCGTACGGCGAACCACCAGCCGACTAGTGCCGCAAGGCCGAGGAACGACCAGAAGATACTGCGCCAATCCGCGATCAGCATGATGGCCTGCCCAAGCGCCGGCGCGATGGCTGGCACCAGTATGAAGATCGACATGATGAACGACATGACGCTCGCCATGCGTCGGCCCTTGTACAGGTCACGCACTACTGCGACGGTGATCGTGCGCGGTCCGGCGACGCCCACACCTTGCAACAGGCGGCCGAGTAGCATGATCGTGTAGTCGGTGGCGAGCAGTGAGACTACCGTACCCACCGCGAAACAGGATAAGCCCAGAAAGATCGCCGGGATGCGGCCGAGATTATCTGCCAACGGGCCAAACAGGAGTTGTCCAAAGCCGAGACCGATGAACAGCATATAGACCATGAACTGCGTATCGTTGATATTGCCAAGGGCAAACTCGACGCCGATAATGCCGTGCGCAGGCAGCATCGTATCAATCGACAACGCCACCAGCGACATGGTCAGTGCCATCATGATGATGAATTCCGCAAACGCGGGCTGGGACTTCGATGGCAATGGCAGCGGTGGATGATAATGGATTCTGCGCGCGATCATGCGACCGATTGCTGCCCTGCGTGGCAGGGCGATGACGGGTCCGAGCAGGTGCGCCATCGCCTCGCCTTCGGGACTCGCGCGAGCGCTACACCCTGACCGCGGATCATTGAATGCCGGACGATTTAACGACGCTGCCCATTGCGCTTCTCGATTCAATCAGAGCCATTCATCCGATGCTGGTTCCGGCGATCGGTTTGTTCGTCTTGTTGATCGTCGTCTGGATCGTCGATGTCGTGGCCCGGCGTCGCCTCAAGCACGTGGCGCGTGCGCTCGCGCGTCAGACTTCATCCCGGTGGGATGATGCTCTCGTCGAGCAGGGTGTGTTCGGCCGACTGGCGCATGTGCTGACCGCAGCGGCTGCCTATTTTGGCATTGGGTTGGTACCGGATCTATCGGAATCCGTGCAAACGGTGGTACGCAATGTCGCCTTTGCCTACGGCATCCTGGCCATCATTCGAACCCTGAGTGCGACCTTGAGCGCCGTAAACGCGTTGTATGAAAGCGGTGGTCACGCGGTGGAACGACCCATCAAAGGCTACATCCAGGTCACCAAACTGGTGTTGTACTGCCTCGGTGCGATCCTCGTCGTGTCTGCGCTGATCGATAAATCGCCCGTCATTCTGCTGAGTGGTTTCGGTGCGATGACCGCCGTCCTGTTGCTGGTATTCAAGGACACGATTCTGTCGCTCGTCGCCAGCGTCCAGTTGTCGAGTCTTGACATGCTCCGTGTCGGTGACTGGATCGAAATGCCGCAGTTCAATGCCGATGGCGATGTAATCGATGTGGCGTTGCATACCGTGCGGGTGCAGAACTGGGACAAGACCATTACGACGATTCCGACGCATAAGCTGATTGCGGAGTCGTTTATGAACTGGCGCGGCATGCAACAGTCGGGCGGTCGTCGTATCAAACGGTCTCTGCGTATTGATATGCGAACCGTCCGATTTCTGACCGACGAGGAGATTGTTCGATTCAAACGTTTCGTATTGCTGAAGGACTACATCGTCGGCAAACGTGAGTCACTGCAGTCTTTTAACGATGCGTTGCCCGAAGAGACGGCGGCCGACGTCAATATGCGGCGTCTGACCAACCTCGGTACCTTGCGTGCCTACCTGATCAACTACCTTCGTCATCACCCGCGTATCCATAAGGACATGACACTGCTGGTTCGGCAGCTACAGCCGGGTTCGGATGGCATTCCGATCGAAATCTATTGCTTCACGGCAACCACCGCCTGGGCGGAGTACGAACGCATACAGGCAGATCTGTTTGATCATTTGCTCGCGATACTGCCTGAGTTCGGGCTCGACGTTTTTCAAGGACCCAGCGGCGCCGACGTCGCCGCTTTGCGAGCCGATTACAGACCGCACGAATCGGTATCGAAAAGCGCTTAGTCAGATGGTCGGCTGCGCACGCTATACTCGACGCGCGTCAGATTGACAGGAGTGGGACAGATGACGAAGAAGGCATTCGTTGGCTTGATGTTCGCTGGCATGCTCGCCGCCTGCGCGGTGAATGTCGACAGACCTGTGTCCGAGCGCGAGCGCTGGCAGGCGATCGCTGACCGGGTCGAAATCATCCGCGATGACTTTGGCGTGCCACACGTCTACGGCAAGACGGATGCCGATACTGTGTTCGGTTTGTTGTATGCAGAAGCGGATGACGACTTTCCGCGTATCGAGCGATACTACATCTGGGCGATCGGTCGCCTGGCTGAGGTCGAAGGTGAGGCGGCGCTGTACAGTGATCTTCGCGCGCGACTGTACATGACCCATGCCGAGGCCAAAGCGGCGTATGCGACCGCACCTGTCTGGTTGCAGGCACTGTGTGATGCATGGGCTGATGGCCTGAATTATTTTTTGGAAACACACCCGAACGTCAAGCCTCGGTTGATCACACGATTTGAGCCCTGGATGCCGATGTTCTTCAGCGAAGGCTCGATCGGCGGCGACATCGAGCAGATTCCACTTGACGGTATCAAGGC
>ERZ1740062.831-NODE-831-length-14144-cov-3.825041_pt1 | contig 14144 bp, 13 predicted proteins | sample MGYA00581741_ERZ1740062 | MGnify/ENA primary metagenome ERZ1740062 (study PRJEB43018, sample SAMN04849747) | marine metagenome | isolation source: floating plastic debris | place: Pacific Ocean | collected 2008-09-01 | study: EMG produced TPA metagenomics assembly...
GCACCTGTATATTTGACCACATTACTCCGGTTCGCAGCCGGAGTACCGGGCTGCGACGTGGAAAGTATCGCGTTTTGTTTTCCGAATGGGGTTACGTCCATAACGCAACTCCTCTCCTTTATGCCTTTAGGTAACGTCAAATATTTTTTTGCGGCGAACCACAAGCCAAAAAACTAGCTTAAAATTATTAACAGAAAGTTAACATCCGCAACTCATCCCACCTTAGGTAGATAAAGCGGACAGAAATACTGGAGTTTTTCGGTATAAATGAGGAAAGATTGAAGCTGCTACTGCGCACCATACTGGATATAATCCGTCCAGATTCGCTCAATCTGTCGCAAATGCTTGCGGGTCTCGGCAACATCAGGCGCCGGATTGGAGCGCGCCAGAAGGTCCGACTGCTTCTGTTCCACCGCAGCCAGTTTTTCGACCATATCAAGCCCCTTTTCAGAGAGCTTGATCATCGTTGCGCGCCGATCGCGTTCCGATTTCTCCTGAAGAAGATAGCCCATTTCGACAAGCTTTTTCAGATTGTAGGACGCATTTGACCCCTGATAGTATCCACGGGACATAAGCTCGCGGACATTAATCTCCTCATCACCAATATTGGCGAGCAACAGCGCCTGAACGGCGTTGATGTCCGTAATCTCCATAAGTGTCAATTCAGTCCGTAAAACATCGAGAAAACGGCGGTGGAGCCGCTCAATCACCCTAGTGCGCTCATGATAATCTTCAGTCACATTATTTCCTTAAATCAACGAATACACGTGTTATTGAAAAATCAAACTCTCGGAAATTTGCCTCATTCTGCCCTGACAATCTTAACGAATTGTAAAATAATAAAAATTCTTGGCGAACAATAAGAGATATCGACATAAATCCATCGAAAATCGTCATATTTACGGCAATTTCTTTAATTTCGCGGCTTTCATCGACGCTATACTGAGATAGAATAGTGCATCAGTTCGCGGCAAAAATATGTCGCCTGTCAGAGCTTTTGGGTGGAACAGGCCTCACAATTAACGGGAATTTAATGTCACTGCATCATGTTGAGGCGTTAATATCGACTTGTACGGGCAAAGAAATCGTCTTTACGGGGTTTGTCAGGCCTGTCTGAATTGACCCGTTATGGAGAAAGTCAGCTATCGCGATAAGCTGGCATTATAAGATGGAAACGGAAGTGACATGACTGAAGGTCAAGATGATGAACTCGCTAGATTGATTGCCCTGTCGAAAGACAGCAGCAAGCGCGGTCGCCATCAGCTCTTCAATAATATCAGCGACCTGTTCTTGCAGGACGAAGAGCGTTTGAGCGAACAGGAACACGCCCTTATTGTCAGCATTCTGACCAAACTCCTCTCTGAGATTGAAACGACGCTGCGCCAGAACTTGGCGGAAGAACTGGCGGACCATGAAAATGTTCCCCACGGGCTGATCACCCTGCTGGCCAATGACGAGATAGAAGTCGCGCGCCCCATTCTGTTCAAGAGCCATCTTCTGGCGGAACCCGATCTGATCGAAATTATTCAGAACCGCGGTAAGGAGCATATGCTCGCCATCGCCGAGCGGGACGATCTGAATACCACGTTAAGCGATATGCTGATCAGCCATGGCGATGAAGATGTGATCTCCCATCTGATCGAAAACGGCGACGCCAAGATATCCCGCGATAGTATGGAATATCTGGTTGAGGAGTCCCGCCGGATCGACCGCTTTCAAGAGCCGCTGATCGCGCGGCACGATATTCCTTCAGATCTCGCCCATAAGATGTTCTGGTGGGTATCCGCAGCGCTGCGCCGCCATATCCTGGAGAATTTCGAGATTGACGAGTTGGAGCTCAATGAGAAGATCGTCGCCGCCGCGAAAACCGAGTATCGCTATGATGTTGGCGAGAAAAGCTCCAATGCGGACAAGCTCATCGCAGAACTATCAAAGCGCAAGGAGCTGAACGAGAAATTTCTGGTGCAGTCACTGCGCAGTCGCCAGATCAGGCTGTTCGTGATCGGCCTCGCCGAGCTTTCCGGCATGGACTACCAGAAGATCAGCCGTTTTATCTATGATCCCAATGCCGAGGCTTTGATCGTCGTCCTCAAGGCGCTGGAGTTCAGCAGAAACTCTTTTTCCACTATTTACCTTCTAACCCGCAATATTTCCCACAATCAAAAAGTAAAAAAGACAACACAGCCAGAAGAAGTAGAGATTATTATGAAATTTTATGATAAACTTTCTACAAAGAACGCGAAAATGACGTTACGCTTCTGGCAGTTGGAGCGTGACTATACAGAAATAGTTGAACAACTCGACGCCGATCTTGATGACGACCGGGTTTATCTGTGATTTTCGTGCGTGGCGTAAATTTGTACAAGGGAACATGTCGGTTTGCATGTAATGAGTAAATGACAGAACGGGGGCAAGGAAGCGTCGTGTCGCTTCATACCGATGTCAAAAGTAGCAACGGCTCAGATAATCCGTCGATGCAGGGTATTATCAGTCGGGAGTTTTTTGACGCCGTTTTTGAGCAGGCCCCCCCGATGTACATGGCCCGCCCCGACGGGACTGTTATTTACGCCAATAGCGGATATCGGTCGCATTTTCGCCCCGGCGCCGCGCAGCGGGTAGAAGACAAAATTCTCCCCACCCTGCCGCAAGATCATCTCGACATCGTCATTCGTATCGCCGAGACGCAGGAAACTGAAACCCGACAACTTGCGCTCACCACGGGTAAGGAAACCGACTATTTTCTCTCCCGTCATTTTCCTATATTTGATGACGATGACCAACTGATTGCCATCTGTGGCAGCTTTATTAACTCCACCCGACAGGTCAATGCGGAAGCCAAGCTGAGAGAGGAAAAGCGCCGTTTTCTCGATATTACCCGCGCAGCTTCGGACTGGATTTGGGAAACGGATGCAGACGGACGACTGACATTTGTCTCTGATCGGGCTGTGCAGGCCGTGGGCCTGCCGCCGATGCTGCTGAAGGGCAAGCGCCTTGCCGATCTGGGTGTATTCAAACCGGAGGCGGATGGCAGCAACCGGGCCGAGACTGCCATGGGACAGCATGTGCCGTTCCGCTCGATCCCGCTTGAAATTCAGGATACCAGCGGCGCGTACAAAATTTTCAATATGTCCGGTGTCCCCGTTTTTGATGATAAGGGCCGCTATGTCGGCTATCGCGGGACGAGCGATGATATCACTGCCCGGCTTTTGGCGGAGGATGAAGCCATGTCCTCGAAGGCCGATCTGGAGCAGGCGATAAACGAAATTACCAAGAAAAACATGCAGTTGGAAGTGACGGCTAAGAAAGCGCTCGAGTCTGCGAGAGCTAAAGATACCTTCCTCGCCAACATGAGCCATGAACTGCGTACGCCGCTCAACGCTATTATCGGCTTTGCCGAAGTCATCGGACTTGAAACCTTTGGCCCGATCAGTGACAAATACCGCGAATATGTCGGAGACATCCTGAATTCGGGTAAGCATCTCTTAAGCCTGATTGAGGATATTCTTGATATCGCGCGCATTGAAAGCGACAAGATCCCGATCGAGATTGTTCCTACTCCCCTCGCCGGCATGGTGGCGGACGCCTATGTTCTGATACAGAACCATGCGCGGGAGAAAAGTCTCGAAATGATCGGCACCCGGATCACAGAGGATATCAAACTCGCTGTCGATCCGACCCGCTGCCTGCAGATTCTGGTCAATATCATCGGCAATGCGGTGAAATTCACCCCGCGCGGCGGCACAATCGGTATCGAGTATGAGATTATTGATGACGCCTTCGTGGACATCACGGTCTGGGATACGGGCCCCGGTATTGCCGAGGAAGATCAGGAGAAAATCTTCGAGGCCTTCAAGCAGGCACATGAAGGCGTGTACAGCCGCGGCACAGACGGTGTTGGCCTCGGCCTAACGCTTTCACTGAAGCTGGCGCGGCTCATGGGCGGCAACATTTCTGTAAAGAGCAGCCTGTCGGACGGCAGTCGTTTCAAGGTACGGCTTCCCCTCGCCCATTAAGGCCTTATTTTAACCGCGCAAGCGGTCGTATAAGGCTTATGATTAACAGAGTTTTAACAATAATTGCCTATCCTAAGGTTGAGATATCCTAACCTTTGGACAATTTATTATGGCCGCCGATGCTCAGGAAAATATCGAAACATTAAATATGCTTGTCGGCCTTGCTGAGACAAGATCGCGCCAGAAGCGCGAATTCCTGTACAACCGGATCAGTGAATTCCTCATTGAAGATCACATGAATTTTTCCGACTCGGAAAAGCACATCATGGCGGACATTATCTGCCGGATAACCACCGATGTGGAAAAATCGATCCGGGCGAAATTTGCAAAAAAGCTGGCCCTGAGAGAGGATATTCCGAAGAACCTTCTCGTGTTTCTGGCCAATGATGAGATCGAGGTGGCGCTTCCGATCCTCCAAGGTTGCGGCCTCCTAGCCGAACATGACCTCCTGGAAATTGTCAAACATCGTTCCAACCAGCATCGGCTCGCCGTTGCCGCACGGAACAATATCGGAGAAGAGGTCTGCACCGCGCTCTGCGAGATAAATGACCCTGATATCACGGTCGCCCTGCTCAAGAACCACAGCGCCCAGATGCCACTCCTGATGCTGTCCTATCTGGGGGAGCAATCGCAATATATCCCGGAGTATCAGCGCCCGCTTCTTGAACGCCCGTTCCTGCCCAAACCAATCGCGGAGAAAATGTACCGCTGGGTCTCCATGTCCTTACGGGAGTATATTGCCACGAATTTTGACGTGGATATCCACACCCTTGAGATCGATAACGATGATCGTGAAGAGACGATCCAGTCCATTTCCAAGGAAAGCGATCCCTCTATTCGCCTTGGCGAAAAGCTGCACCGTTCTGGCGATCTTTCCACCCGCTTCATGATAAAATCTTTGCATCAAGGAGAAATAGATCTTTTCGAGATTTCCTTTGCCAAGCTACTTGGTGTGGAAGGTGACGCGATCCGCAACATTATCTATGCCGACAACCCCGAAATTCTTGCTGTCGCCAGCCGTAGTCTGGATATTGACCGGGTTATTTTCAAATCAATCTACGACCTTACCGCACCGGTTCGCGATCAAAATATATCCATCCTATCGACAATTCAGTCGGTCCCGATGGACTTTTATGACCTGCTGACGCAGGACTCCGCCAAAGCGGCCCTTCAGAATGATGACTTCATGTCCGGGAAGATCAGATACGCTGATATATCCTAGGCGGCGTCGCTTCTTTTTCGTCATTGCTTGCAAAACATATTTAAAAATATATTTTTAAAGGAGAAATCTTGCACCTCTTCTTTGCTGGAATGTAATTGTGATTGATCCCTTTGGCAGAAAAATCAGCTATCTCCGCGTATCGGTAACGGACCGGTGCGATTTCCGCTGCAAATACTGCATGTCGGAAAATATGACATTTCTGCCGAAGAAGGATGTCCTCAGCCTGGAAGAACTGGAAATGGTCTCTGCCGCCTTTATTCGCAAGGGCGTCCGTAAAATCCGTATTACCGGCGGGGAGCCCTTGGTCCGCAAAGGTATTATGGAATTGTTCCGGAATTTGGGCCTCTATATCAAAAGCGGCGAGTTGGATGAGTTGACTCTCACCACCAATGGCAGCCAGCTTGAAAAATATGCTACGGAATTATATGACGCAGGTGTTCGGCGGCTCAATGTCTCGCTCGACACTCTCAACCCCTATCAGTTTCAGGATATCACCCGTTGGGGCAATTTTGAAAAAGTGATGGAAGGGGCCCGCGCCGCGAAGGCTGCCGGTCTTAAAATCAAGATCAACACGGTCGCGCTCAAAGGCTTTAATGATCATGAATTCAATGACATGATTCAATGGGTTGGCGATGAGGGTATGGATATCACCTTCATTGAGACCATGCCCATGGGCACGATTGACGGGCAGCGCTCAGATCAATATCTCCCGCTTTTGGAGGTGAAAAAGCAACTCGCCGAACACTGGACCCTGACACCCTCGGCCTACCGCACCGGTGGCCCGTCAGATTATTTCGAGATTGCGGAGACTGGCGGACGTGTCGGTTTCATCACCCCCCTCACCCATAATTTCTGTGAAAGCTGCAACAGGGTCCGCCTGACCTGCACCGGCATGCTCTATATGTGCTTAGGACAGGAGGATAGCGCCAACCTGAAGACCGTCCTGCGCGGCGAAAGCGGGCTGGAGGCACTGGACGCCGCAATCGATGAGGCTATCGGACGCAAGCCCAAGGGGCATGATTTTGTCATCGACCGGCAGAATGATGACCGCCCGGCAGTTCCTCGCCATATGAGCGTAACGGGCGGCTGACGACAGATGAAAATACATTTTACCGCGAGCGAATCGGAAGATGCGCAGAGTGCCTGCGAAAGCCTCATAGCACGCTATGGACATGTAGCCGCAAAAGAGGCCGAAATTATTGTCGCCCTCGGCGGGGATGGTTTCATGCTGGAAACCATGCATGCTTTTATGGACTCCAATCTTGCCATCTACGGCATGAACAAGGGAACTGTCGGATTTCTGCTCAATACCTATCGCGAAGAAGGTCTGATCGAGCGCTTACATGACGGCGAAATCACAGAACTTCACCCACTCCATATGGTGGCCGTAGATATGCATGGAAAAGAGACGCAAGCTCTTGCTATCAATGAGGTTTCTTTGCTGAGGGAGAGCCGGCAGACAGCGAAGATACGCATTTCCATCGATGGGCACGTCAAGGTCGCAGAGCTCACCTGTGATGGTGTCCTGGTGGCGACACCAGCCGGCAGCACCGCCTATAATTATTCCGCCCATGGCCCGATCCTACCGGTAAATGCTGGCGTCCTGGCGCTTACCCCCATCAGTGCCTTTCGTCCTAGAAGATGGCGGGGCGCTATCCTCCCACGGGAAGCCCGGATCGAGCTGGAAGTCCTTGAAGCCGTAAAACGACCGGTCAGCGCCGTTGCCGACGCCGTGGAAGTAAGGGATGTCTCAATGGTTACCATCGAGGAAAAGCGCGATATCACCATTCGCCTTTTGTTTGATCCGGAGCATAATCTGGAGAAACGGATCCTAGATGAGCAGTTCATTCTGTAGCGTTTCAGAAACGCGCTCCAAAAGTTTGTAAAATTTTACTAATTTTTGGCTAATATTTGCCCTAATTCGTAATTCTACCTTAATTTTTAATCGGTAATTTTGCTCCATGAGACATCATCTGTAGCGGAAAAACCGACGGTAAAACCCGGTTTCATCACCTCCAGCTTTAAAGAACCGAGCAGGAGAGTTCTGATGAAGGTTATTGCAGTTGCATCACAAAAGGGTGGTTCAGGTAAGACAACGCTTGCCGGACATCTTGCTGTCCAGGCCGAAATGGCCGGCGGTGGCCCGGTGGCGCTTGTTGACACGGACCCTCAGGGCAGTCTGTCGGAATGGTGGAACGAACGCGAGGCGGAAACTCCGCTATTCGCCCGAACCACCGTTGAACGCCTCGAAGCAGACATCGGCCGGATGAAAAAGATGGGCATCAACCTGCTGTTTGTCGATACCCCACCTGCCATTACCTCGACAATTGCCAATGTCATCGGGCTGTCCGACTTGCTGATCATTCCAACCCGGCCGAGCCCACATGACCTTCGGGCTGTCGGAGCGACGGTGGAATTGGCTGAAGGGTTGAATACACCGCTGATTTTCGTTGTTAATGGCGCGACCCCGCGCGCCCGGATCACCAGCGAGGCCGCCATCGCGCTTTCCCAGCATGGCACGCTGGCCCCGGCGATCATCCATCAGCGGGTCGATTTCGCCTCCAGCATGATCGATGGTCGGACGACCATGGAGCTTAATCCTGGCTCACGGTCAAGCGACGAGATCACCAAGCTTTGGGCCTATATTGATGAGCGTCTGTCGCGCATGGAAACAAACCATACAATGCCGACCTCACATCATCTTTCCGCATCTCCGGCTAGCAATGGCGCGGCGTATAACTAATAACTGACGGCCATTAACAAGAAGAAGATTTGTCATGAAAGCAGCTTTTCTCTCCAGTTCATTGATTGCCTCCAAGGGCAAGGCCGCCCCGGCTTCGCCACGTCTGACGCCGAAAAACCTTCTCGACGACGACAAAAAGGACGGCGGGAACCATGTATCGCGTATCTATGACAGGGTGCGTGAATATGCCGAGCCACATCATGAGGAACCCGAGCAGGATGCATCGGATAGTTCCGAGGAAACTTCCGTCTCTGAATCCAAGGGCAATGTCCCGGCCTTCATGACCCATGAATCCGCCGCGCCGGAAAAGGCCGCGACTGTCCATAATGGCACGCCTCCCTATAAACCGACGGATTTTTCTCGTGCCTCCACTTCCCACGACTTACAGCCCGCCACAGCGCCTAAATCCACTGTAAAGGGGGCGCTCAGCGACCCTGAAATCTCGCCACTTGGTGAGGAAAAGGCACAGGAAATTGCTGCGGAAGTCTCAAAACTGAAGAAAGATGGCCTGGGCCGCATTCGGATTTCCGTTCGCATGACCCCCAAGGATCATCTGCAACTCAAACTTATCGCAGCGCATACGCAAATGTCCGCGCAATCAATTTTTGAAACCGCTCTGGAAGAGTATGTCGCCAACCACGGAACGGAGATTCTGCCGCAGTCCTGTAATTGTGTTCTGGACAAATCATCCCTCTAAGTGGAAGTAGCCAGTTATGCGTGAAAATATTGATGAAAATAACGAGCTGGAGAGCGGCCTGAATGCCGCGTCGCTATCACGGATCAAGGTACGACGGCCAAAGGATACTGCTGCTTCCCCCCGCAAAGTAAAATCCGGCGACATTACCGACCGCCTGCAAGCACTATCGGAGGAGCTGGAGGCCAGCAAGCCGGTGTCCTGCACACCTGAGCCCGCCTTCACGCAGGAACCGACAAAGACTGCTTCTCCCCCTGCCCGCAAAAAAGCGAAACCACGCGCAAAGCCCGCAAAAAAACAAGTAAAGGCGAAAAAACCCTCGCCCCCGGTGAAAGAAGAGATTGTCCCCGCGCCCGAACCCGTTTCCGCCGTGCCGCCGCGGCGTGCGCATTGGGCACGACCCGCCGCCACCTCTGGATGGCAGAAAAAGACAGCGGCACCGGATATTCTCTCTTATTGGATGGAAATACGAGACGGCAACCGCTATCCGACCTGGCGGAACCTGGATACCGCCAAGATCGGAAAATACTGGCCCAATTGCACCCTGGTCTATTGCGACCGGGCCGCCGGTCGATTGCAGCTAGAAAATGTTTTTGCCAGCGAAGTCCGCCAGGCCACGCAGGAAGAAAATCCGCACCAGAAACATGCCTCGGATATCGAGTTTACTCCGATGGTGGTCGACTGGGTCCTCGGCCTTGCGCGGGATGTCGCTAATTCAGGAAAGCCGACCCATGGGACCGAGCATTTCCCGTCAACCTTCGATGAAATCCCGCTCCGGGTGATTGCTCTGCCACTCAGTGAGAACCAGGTCGATATCGATCATGTTCTTTGCTACGTGCAAAAGCTGGATTAATCCGCCCAGCTTTTCAGCGTTTCTTTCTCCAGTTCTTTGAAACCAACCAGACAGCGGCCATTATGTGAGAATATCGGCCGTTTCAGCAATGTCGGCTGGGCGATAATCTCAACTGACGGATCGTCTCCTTCCAGCCTCGCCTTTGCCGCATCGTCAAGCTGGCGATAAGTTGTGCCGCGTTTGTTGATTAGGATATCACGATCGATAACGGCAAGCCATTGCGCCAGTTCTTCCGGCGGCAGGCCATCGGAGCGCATATCGCGAAACTGGCAGTCTATCCCCTCCGCTTGCAGCCATTTAAGGGCTTTTCTGCAGGTGTCACAATTCTTGATCCCATACATTATCACCGCGCATATCTCCCTCTCATAATCGATCTTGCTCCCTTGTACCGCGCCACCGTAAGACAGGACAACCCTCCAGTATAGTTTCTTTATTCTCGCCTCAAGATGCCACGAAAAATGCAGACATCCGGTCACAGACCTGCCCTTGCTGTCGTCACAGTTAGGAAGGAGCGGAAAATGGGCCTTATCTCAAAACGATCGTCAGCGGATGGACCGCAGAAGAAGAAAGTGTCTGAGCAGACGCTCGCATCGACCATCCTCCAGACGTCTCTCGTCGATGCCCAGCTCCTCATGATGACTGCGGCGGAGCGCGGCATCGAGCTAGACGTGGAAGTGACCCAATCCATTCTGGAGACGAGCGATGCTCTCGATAAATCCCAGCTCACCCCGGAAAATATCAATAATTTCTGGCATGCCTATGAAACTCTCTCGCGGACGTTAAGCCCGATCACCATCGACAGCGTTCGCGCAACCCATGACATGCGCCGCCTGCGACCTGGGCTATGGGGCTATCTGCAAGGGCGGGTTTATGCCCCCTTTTCGCGAAAATCTGCCTTTCGTTACAAATTGCTATCGCTTGTGACGTTGCTGAGCCTGATTGCGTTGCAGGTTTTCTGGTCGATCGGCAACACCCTTGTCATCGATATCAAGGATCAGTCTGACCAGATCATAGCCTTGGAGAAGGAGCTATTTGGCGAGAACAGTATCTCCTCGTCCAGCGGCAACCTGAACAGCTTCCCGAAGCGCAGCGGCACGGCCATGAATGGAGAGGCAGAAACAGAAGGCGAAACAACAACCTCTCCTGAGGAAAGGAAGGTTGATATTAAGACTCTCAATCGTCAGGTGGGTGAATATATCGCCTGGCGCAGTGCCGAGATTATAGAACTTAAAAACTGGAATCGTTTCTGGGGACGGATCATCTTTTTCAGTGAACAGACCTGGGAAAAGCCGGACTATAGCGAATTGTCGCCGGAATCAAAAATCCATGTCCATTATGTGTCCGCCCAATATGTGCTGCACGCCATCTCGGTATATTTTCTGCCGATCCTCTATGGCCTGCTCGGGGCATCATTCTATGTTCTCCGTCAGTTGCCAAAAGATATCGAGAACCTGACTTTCTCGATGAACTCTCATATCGAATACAGCCTTCGGATCACGCAAGGTCCGCTTGCAGGAATTATGGCCAGCTTCTTTTTTACTGAAGCGCCGAGCAAACTCTATTCCTTCACCTCCCATTCCTCGGCGATCGCCACGATCAAGCTTGGTTCATCCAGTCTCGCGAACTTCAGCCCGCTCGCCATCGCATTCCTTGCGGGCTACAGCGTCGAGCTTATTTTTTATGTGATCGATAAAATCATTTCCACGGTGACGACTCGCTCGACTGCGACCGCCATCAAAGCAACGCCGCAGCCGGTGAAAATGACATCTCCTGCGAAACCCGCCAAACCCGAGGGCAGTTAGGGTTCTGGTTCCGATGAAAAGAATCGCCCGCCCGGGGCCGGGGATTTTTCCACTCCGTCACGATCACAATGCGGATCCCGTCATACAAACGTCAAAAAACGGGGTTAATTTGCACAAAAAATAGTCAAAAACGGCATCTTTACTGGCATTCTTGCCGCTCAGTCATTTGTTAACGCGATGTTAAGAGTTCAGAGCGGATGATAAAGTTGTCCAAGGTTGATCGAAGCTGTTTTTGCCGATTCCACCCCCTCCCCTCAAAGGCAAAGATGGCTTCGGTTACCATCCTTCTACCGCGTTCAAGGTCTAGACCCGCTCGATATCGCCCTCGGCCTGCATAGCAAAGAAATCAAGCGCGAAATCGGCAAGCTTTCCATCCTCGATTGCGCCGCGCATCCCCGACATGACTTCCTGATAATAATGCAGGTTGTGCCAGGTGAGCAGCATGGAGCCCAGCATCTCTTTTGCCTTGAACAGGTGGTGAAGATAGCCTCGGCTATAATTCCGGCAGGCCGGACAGCCGCAGCGTTCATCAAGCGGGCGCAGGTCGTCCGCATGGCGGGCGTTGCGCATATTCACCGTGCCGTAGCGGGTGAAGGCTTGCGCATTTCTCCCTGAGCGCGTCGGCAGCACGCAGTCGAACATATCGATCCCGCGCATCACCGCGCCGACCAAGTCATCAGGCTTGCCGACTCCCATCAGGTAACGCGGTTTGTCCTGCGGCAGTGCCGGTGTCGTAAACTCTAGCGTACGGAACATTTCCGCCTGCCCCTCGCCCACTGCCAAGCCGCCGACTGCATATCCCTCAAACCCGATCCCGGTCAATGCCGCAACGGATTCCAACCGTAAGTCCTCGTATGTAGAGCCCTGCACAATCCCGAACAGACCGTATCCGGTGCGATCCTCATACGCTTCCCGCGAACGCGCGGCCCAGCGCATGGAGCGACGCATGGAGCTCGCGGCCAGGTCCTCGCTCGCCGGATAGGGCGTGCATTCATCGAAGGCCATGGTGATAGTTGCATCGAGATCATTCTGGATCTGCATGGAGCGTTCCGGTGTCAATTCGAACCGCTGCCCGTCGATATGGGACTTAAAGACGACGCCATTTTCATCGATCTTGCGCAGCTCATTGAGCGACATCACCTGAAACCCGCCGCTATCAGTGAGGATCGGCCGCTCCCAATTCATGAATTTATGCAAGCCTCCAAGGTGCTTAACTCGCTCTGATCCCGGGCGCAACATCAGATGATAGGTATTACCAAGCAGGATATCGGCGCCCGTCTCACGCACAGCTTCCGGCGTCATGCCCTTCACCGTCGCCGCCGTCCCGACGGGCATGAAGGCGGGGGTGCGGATTTCGCCGTGGGCGGTTTTAAGCGTTCCGCGACGGGCCGCGCCGTCGGTGGCGGAGATATTGAATTCGAAAGCGTTTGTCATTGTTTCGGATATAGCAGCGAACAGTCGCCATAGGAATAGAAACGGTATTTTTCCGCAATCGCATGGGCGTAGGCCGCCTGCATGGTCTCAAGGCCGGAAAAGGCAGAGACAAGCATGAAAAGTGTCGATTTAGGCAGATGGAAATTGGTGATCAGCAAGTCAATGGCCTTAAAACGATACCCGGGGGTGATAAAGATATCCGTCTCCCCTTCAAAGGGATGAAGGACGCCCGCCTCATCCGCCGCACTTTCAAGAAGACGGAGGCTGGTCGTTCCGACCGCCACAACCCTTCCCCCACGGGCGCGCACGGCATTTATTTTTGCGGCCGTTTCCGCGTTCAAAAATCCGCGCTCCGCATGCATTTTATGATCATCGGTGTCATCGACCTTGACGGGGAGAAAGGTGCCCGCCCCGACATGGAGGGTCGTCGTCACCATATCAATCCCGCGCTCATGAAATTTCTCGAGAAGCGCCTCGGTGAAGTGAAGACCCGCCGTCGGTGCGGCCACCGCGCCCTCGTCTTTTGCGAAGATCGTCTGGTAATCACGCTTGTCCTGCTCATCAACGGCGCGCAGGCTGCTGATATAGGGCGGGAGAGGGATTTCCCCATGCGCCATCAGTTTTTCCATAAGCTCCGGACCGGAGGCTGAGAAGGCAAGCGCCACTTCGCCGCCGTCAAATTTATCCGTAACCAACGCTGTAAAATCATCGGCGAACTCTATAATATCGCTTACCTTTAGTTTCTTCGCCGGTTTCGCAAAAGCATGCCAGCTATCAGCGGCAACATTCTTGTGAAGCGTCACTTCAATCTTCGCCGTGCGTCGCGTGCCCCGTAGTCGCGCGGGGATCACCTTGGTGTCATTAAAGACAAGCAGATCCCCTTCGCGCAGCAGATCCGGCAGATCGGCGACAGTGTAATCACTGATCGTCTCCCCAACCACCAACAGCTTCGCCGCCTCACGCGGGACCGCAGGGCGATCGGCGATCAGCTCCGGCGGCAGGGTAAAATCAAATGCCTCAACTTTCATGATCTGAAACGCAAACGAACGACTTGGGTGCCCAAGCCGTTCGCGCCCGAAAATTTGAATATGCTATTCGACGTCAGCCGCGACTTTAAGGCTGATGATCTTCTCCGGATCGTCAACGGAACCGTTATCCATGCTGCTGCCCTTTTTGATCTTATGCACGGCCTCCATCCCTTCGACCACCTGGCCCCAGATGGAATACTGGCCATCCAGATGTGGTGCGCGGTCGAACATGATAAAAAACTGGCTATCCGCACTATCGGGATGACCTGCACGGGCCATGGAACAGGTGCCTTCGATATGGTCTTCATCGGAGAATTCAGCGGTGAGTTTCTGCCCCGAGCCGCCCATACCGGTG
>ERZ1740062.832-NODE-832-length-14127-cov-4.065662_pt1 | contig 14127 bp, 7 predicted proteins | sample MGYA00581741_ERZ1740062 | MGnify/ENA primary metagenome ERZ1740062 (study PRJEB43018, sample SAMN04849747) | marine metagenome | isolation source: floating plastic debris | place: Pacific Ocean | collected 2008-09-01 | study: EMG produced TPA metagenomics assembly...
CCAACTGGTACGCCGCCCAGCTTGGAGAGGATTATCCCGACCGTCTCGTTCTCGCGGGGTCGCGTCAGCAGATCCTCCGCTATGGGGAAAACCCGCACCAGTCCGCCGCCTTCTATGCCAATGACGAAAAACGCATCGGTGTCGCAACAGCCACGCAAGTGCAGGGGAAAGAGCTTTCCTATAATAACTTCAACGATACCGACGCCGCATTCGAGCTTGTCGCGGAATTCGATCCAAAGGTGAGCGGCCCGGCCTGCGCCATTATCAAGCACGCCAACCCATGTGGTGTCGCTGCGGCACCAACACTTGCTGATGCCTATCGAACCGCCTTCGCCTGCGATACCACATCGGCCTTTGGCGGGATTATTGCGCTTAACCAGACGCTGGATGCCGCAACCGCCGAAGAGATCGTGAAAATCTTTACCGAAGTGATTATTGCTCCGGACGCGGAAGAAGCCGCGAAGGAGATTATCGCAGCGAAGAAAAACCTCCGCCTGTTGCTGACCGGCGGCCTTCCTGACCCAACCGTTCCAGGACGGCTCGTGAAATCACTGGCGAGCGGCTATCTCATTCAGGATCGCGACAATGCGTTGACTGCCTCGCCTGAGTTGAAGGTTGTCACCAAGCGCACACCGAGCGATCAGGAGATGAAGGACCTCAGATTCGCCTTCACCGTTGCCAAGCATGTGAAATCCAACGCCATTGTCTATGTCCGGAACGGTGCCACGGTCGGTGTCGGCGCAGGACAGATGAGCCGGGTCGATTCATCGAAAATCGCCGCCAGTAAATCACTAGAAGCTGCGCAGAATGCAGGGGAGACAACCGCCTGGGCCAAGGGTTCGGTTGTTGCATCCGATGCTTTCTTCCCCTTTGCGGACGGCTTGCTGGCTGCGGCGGAAGCGGGCGCGACAGCGGTGATCCAGCCGGGCGGATCCATGCGGGACGATGAAGTGATTGCCGCCGCTGATGAAGCCGGACTTGCCATGGTCTTCACCGGTATGCGACATTTCCGCCATTAAGATTTCCAGATGAAGGAGTGCCGCGATGATTATCACCACGACCGGATCCGTTGAAGGCCATTCCATTGCGTCCTATCTGGGCGTCGTCGGCGGAGAGGCCGTTATGGGATCCAACTTTATCCGCGATTTCTTTGCACGGGTAACCGACACATTAGGTGGTCGCTCTGATGCATATCAGAAGGAAATCCGAAATGCCCGCGCTCACGCACTTTCCGATATGAAAGAGGAGGCCGCCGACATCGGTGCTGATGCCATCGTCGGGATCAGCCTTGATGTCGAAGTGATCGGCGATAGCATGCTGATGGTTACAGTCTCAGGAACTGCGGTTAAGCTGGCTTAGCCTCTATCCGTGTTCCGGCTCGCGTACGAAGCTCATCAGCGCCGCGCCGACCATTAGAAGCGCGAAGATTACGATCATCGCCGGACGCTGCTGCCCAGTGGCAGAAGTGACAATGCCGATCAGGAGCGGCGCAACAAACGCCGTTGCTTTGCCGGAAAGCGCAAAGAGACCAAAAAACTCTCCGGCCTTTTCCGGCGGCGCCATACGAGCAATTAGAGTCCGACTTGCGGCCTGAGCGGGACCAAAAAACAGGCCCATGATAAAAGCAAACACCATAAAGACCATCTCGGCCGGACTTGCGAACAATGCACCGCCTTCCACCGGCATGGCGGCGGGGAGCCCGAAGAGCACCTGACCGTCGCTGATTGACAGTACACCGACAGACGCAAAGGCAAGCCCCAGCACAGAAATAACAATTGTCGGCTTGGAACCAAGCCTGTCATCCAGAGACCCACCAATAAAACATCCAGCAATCGCAAAGAAATTGATCAGGATGCCGAAGATACCGAGTTCTGTCGTGCCCCACTTAAACAGTCCGGCGGCATAGATACCGGAAAAGCCGATAAGAGCAAGAATGCCGTCATTATAGAACATCCGAGCAATCAGGAAAAAGACAACGTTACGATAATTTTTGAGCGACCGGAGCGTCGTCATTAGGGCTTTAAGGCCCTGCCGCACAGCCTCCGACTTTGGCAGATCACTTGCTGGTCTGGCCGGCGTGAAGAGCAGCATCGGAATAATGAAGACCATCAACCAGAGGGCGGCCATCGGCCCGGTAATCCGGTCCGGCTCATGTAGGGCCTTGCTCAGGCCGAATAGCGGTACTTCCGGCAGCGAAAAGCCGAACAGTACGATGAACAGTGCAATAAGTCCTCCAATATAACCAAGACCCCAGCCAAAGCCACTTAAGCGTCCCATGCGCTTGGGCGGCACGAGTGTCGGCAGCATGGAATTGTTGAAGACAATACTGAACTCTACCCCGATCGTGCCGATAACAATGCCCGCCAATATCCAGAAAACGCCCGTTTGCATTCCCGGCACTGCCCACCAGAGCGAAAAGGCACCGATGGCACAAAGGATGGAGAAAAAGAGGATCCAGGGTTTTCGCGCACCGCCCGCATCGGCGATGGAGCCAAAAACCGGGCGTAAAAGTGCGATCAGCGCCCCGGCAATCGCCTGGGTGTACCCCCAATAGGCCTGCCCTTCCGCGGGGCTGGACGCGACGAAGGAGGTAAAATAGGGCGCAAAAATAAAGGTGGTGACAACGGTGAAGAAAGGCTGGTTCGCCCAATCAAACAGCGCCCAGGAAAACTTCCCGAGCTTGCCCGCCTCACTAGGCGCTCCCTCGCTGATAACGCTCATGCCGCCCCCTTCATCTTCCGCCTGTCGATACCGTCACGCTACGACAATGAATCAGATTAGACAATCACGTTCCATTTCAATTTTCAAACCAACCCATGAATTTTAGCAAAAGGGTCGTAACTGGAATCTTCATGCCATTCATATTCTGACCAAGTGGCGACTTTTCTCGCCTGCTTTTTTCCATGAAGCCGTGCAATGACGGCCAATGACATATCCATTCCTGCAGAAACCCCCGAAGAAGTAAACAAGTTACCATCTTCTATCCATCGCGCCTGCTTCTCCCAATTCACTGCGGTCGATTGCGATCTCACCCATTCGAATGCCATTTTATTGGTCGTCGCGCGCCTGCCATCCAGCACACCGGATTTGGCGAGAAGTGCGCCACCCGTGCACACACTCATGATGATTTCCGCTTCGTCCGCCGCCTTCGCTATCCAGTTAATCAACCGAGTATTATTTATCTCCTGCCTTGTTCCCATGCCTCCCGGAACAAGGATGAGGTCATGATCGATAGCGTCATCGAAATCCACTTCTGCAAGAATGCTAGGTCCTGCATTGCTCTCCACAACAGCCTTGCTTTCCGCGACAATATGCACCTGAAAGTCGCTCTTCATCATCCCGAACATTTGGAGAGGTCCGAAAAGATCCAGAAGCTCAAACCCGGGAAAAACTAACGCAGCAATATTTTGCAAGTCGGAGATTCCCTTAACGTCACGTAATCATAGAGCGGAACTGTTGGTTGGCAAAAACAAGCTTCGAGATATCCAGCGCACCCGTCGATCGCAATTCCTTTATCAATTCGGCAGATCGCTTGATTGTTGCCTGGTTATTACCACGCCAGAAATCGAAGGCCTCACGCCCCTTATGGCCATTGGCGCCCGCAAAGACCGATGTGGTGATTGCCCGCTGCTGACCGTAAAGATCATCGAGGATTGCTGTGACGGCGAGCCGATCCCAATTATTGTCCGGCTCGATCGTTTCGGCAGCGCTGCGCAGCCAGTCAAGATTGAGTTCCGCACCAACGGCAAAATACACTTCTCCAACCTCGGTGATTGGCCGGCTGGATGCCTTACCCGCCTGGATAACATCGAGAGAGGAGCGGAGTGGCCCCAGCGCCGCGATCCGGCGCGCGAGCGGTTCCGGCACTCCGTCGGCGACGAGCTGGCTGGCGCGGGAGACGAAGCGATTTTTGCCTTCCTCGCTCAGCAGAGCATCTAGGCCTTTTTCGAGCTTGCGCATATCCGTGGCCAGCCCCTTAACCTCATCAGCGATATTATCACCTTGAGCCAAGTGCCGCAGGCACCAGAGCGTTGCGCGGCGCGCAAGCTTCTGGATAACGTCAATCATGCGTCCCTGAATATCGGTGCTGACTTTGTTATCAAGTGCCTCAATCCCGGACCAGAGCTTTTCAAGATCGAAAACCGCACAGACAATGGCAAATGCCCGTGCAACATCTTCCGCCTTGCACCCCTGCTCTTCGCGCATTTGCAATACGAAAGTAGGGCCACCCCGATTGACCAGCTGATTAACGATAATGGTCGTGATGATTTCCCGACGCAGCCGATGACCTGCCACGTAAGGGGCATATTTCTCGCGAAGCTGCGGCGGGAAATACTGGGCCAGCCACGTATCGTAATAGGGGTCATCTGGCAGCTTTGTTTCAAGGATGTCCTCATAGAGCGTCATCTTCGCATAGGCGAGAAGAACCGACATCTCCGGTCGCGGAAAGCCGATATTGGCCGCCTGCCGATGAGCGATTTCTTCATCATCCGGCAGGTTTTCAACCGCACGGTCCAGCCGAACCTTCTTCTCCAGATCGCGCATGAATAGGACATCGACGGAGAAGTTATCAACGCTCTGCCGTTCGGACGTTGTCAACGCCTGTGTTTGCAGGTAATTGTCCATCAGGACATGATCGCCAACGTCTTCTGTCATATCCACGAGCAGGCGGTCACGCTGTTTTTCTGTCATTTCTCCGTCATCAAGAACGGCGCGGAGTAGGATCTTGATATTCACTTCATGGTCAGAGCAATCAACTCCAGCAGAGTTATCGATGGCGTCCGTATTGAGCCGCCCACCGTTTAGTGCATACTCGATCCGGCCGAGCTGCGTCACCCCGAGGTTACCGCCCTCTCCGATAACTTTTGCGCACACTTCTTTACCGTTGACGCGAATGGCATCATTGGCGCGATCGCCCACATCACCACTGCTCTGATGCGTGGCCTTGATATAGGTACCGATCCCTCCGAACCAGAGCAGATCAACCTTCATTTTCAAAATAACGGTGATCAGTTCATTCGGTGTAATGCTGTCCGCCTTGATATCAAGAAGCTTCTTTATTTCGGGCGGCAGGGAGACGGATTTGGCCTTGCGATCAAAAATGCCGCCGCCCTTCGAGATCAGCTTGGGATTATAATCCTCCCAAGAGGAGCGGGGCAGAGCGAACATCCGCTCGCGTTCCTTGAAACTTTTCGCGGTATCCGGTGTCGGGTCGATAAAGATATTGCGATGATCGAAAGCAGCGACAAGCCTGATTTTCTTCGATAGCAACATGCCATTGCCAAAAACGTCGCCGGACATATCGCCGATACCCGCGACATCAAATTCCTGGCTTTGGGTATCGATTCCCATTTCCCGGAAATGGCGTTTTACCGATTCCCAGGCGCCGCGCGCCGTAATACCCATTTTCTTATGGTCATATCCAGCCGCACCACCAGAGGCAAAAGCATCCCCGAGCCAGAAGCCGTAGGAAATAGCCACTTCATTTGCGATATCCGAGAAGGTCGCGGTCCCCTTGTCTGCCGCAACGACGAGATAGGGATCATCGCCATCATGCCGGATGACATTTTCAGGCGGCACCACTTCGCTGCCGACATAGTTATCTGTAATATCCAACAGACCGGAGATGAAAATCTTGTAGCAGTTGATGCCTTCCGCGAGATATTCCTCCCGCGTACCGGCTGTTGGCAGGTTCTTGGGATAAAAACCACCCTTGGAGCCGACCGGAACGATAACCGTATTCTTCACCATCTGCGCCTTCATCAGGCCGAGAACTTCTGTCCTGAAATCCTCTCGCCGGTCAGACCAGCGCAAGCCGCCACGGGCGACCTTGCCACCGCGCAGATGCACACCTTCCACCCTCGGGCTGTAGACGAATATCTCAACGAATGGTCGCGGCAGAGGAAGTTCGTCCAGCTTCTGGCTATCCAGTTTGAACGAATAATAGGGTTTTCCCTGCTCATCCTGACAGTTCTGGAAGGCATTGGTCCGCAGGGTGTTGACAATCAGATTGACGAAACGACGGAGAATTCTGTCCTCATCAAGGCTGGAGACTTCATCGAGCAGGAGCCAGATCCCCTCGACGATGCGGGCGACATTCTCGTTCCTCTCCCCGCTCTCTGCAGGATCGCAACGGGCGTGAAACAGCTCAATCAAGCGCCGGGAAATTTCCGGATTGCTCGACAGGGTATTCATCATATAGGTCTGGCTGAAGGTGATACCGGCCTGGCGCAGATATTTCGCATAAGCGCGGAGCACAACAACACTCGACCAATCGAGTCCTGCGCGCATCACCAAACGGTTGAACCCGTCATTCTCCATATTGCCGGTCCAAACGCGACGGAAGGTTTCCTCAAACTTCGCTTTCAGGTCATGCAGGTCCAGCGCATAGCCGCCGGGCTCGATCAACTCAAAATCGTGGATCCAGACTTTGCCTTCAAGTTCTCCTGAGGCGACAAGATAGGGATTCTCTGCAAGAACCTTAAGCCCCATATTCTCAAGCATCGGCAGGCAATCGGAAAGCGTCAGCGGCGTCTCGCGACTATAAACCTTGAACCGAACCTTGTTTTCCGGATCCTCAACCCAGCGATAGAGATTAAGGCCGAGTTCCTTTGATTTGAAAACTGCTTCAATCTTCTCAATGTCATAGAGGGCCAGGTCCGCATTGAAATGTTCCTTATAGCCGGCGGGGAAGGCATTGCCATAGCGCGCGCGCAGATGCAGGCCCCTTTCCTCGCCCCATTTTTCAAGCAGCACATCCAACAGGTCATCGGCCCAGTCGCGAGATGCCTCGATCAAGCGCCGTTCCAGATCTTCTTCATCTACGACGGGCTTATGCTTGCTCTTGAGCGAAATGATATAGTGAATTCGCGCAAGCACATCATCGCCCACAAGTGCATAGTGTGATGACAGCGAGCCATTATGTTCTTCGGCCAGCAGCTCACCGAATTTACGGCGAAGGTCCGTGTTGAACTTTTCCCGTGGAATATAAACGATGACCGAGACAAATCTCTCGAACCGGTCCCGCCGCAGCAGCACGCCAATACGCGGCCTTTCCTGCAGCGACATGATCCGCGTTGCGTTTTCACACAGGTCGTCAACTGAAATCTGGAAGAGCTCATCACGCGGATAGCTCTCTAGTATATGGGTGAAGGCTTTCTCATCATGGCTGTTTTTCTGGAAACCCGCCAGATCCAGTGTCTGATTTACCTTGCGCCGCAAATAGGGGATATCCCGGGGAATCCGGTTATAGGCGGCAGAGGTGAACAACCCTGTAAAGCGATGCTCCCCGATAACCTCTCCCTTGTCATTGAATTTTTTCACGCCCACATAATCAAGATGGACGGCGCGATGAACGGTGGATCGGACGTTGGCCTTGGTGACAATAATCAATTCACGGCGGCGGAGAAAATCCTTCACCTCTGGTGACATCTCTGTCCCGCCGGTCATGATCCGGCGCGTCGGGTCGCGCAATACGCCAAGCCCCGAACCGTCGACCAATTTCCATTTGTCGGACCGGCCTTTGCCGTCAGAGGCAAATTCAAACTCCCGATACCCCAGGAATGTAAAATGGTTGTCCGACATCCATTGCAACAGAGCCAGCGCCTCATCGATTTCTTCTTTATCCAACGGTGGTGGGTTCTTTTTCAGGTTCTTGCTGATAGCATCGACCTTGGCGAGAACCGGTTTCCAGTCGGCAACCGAAATGCGGACATCATCCAGGGTTTCCTGAAGGCTTTTCTCAATTTCCTGTAGCACTTTCGGATCAGACTGCTCGTCAATCTCGAAATGCATGATGCTTTCACGGATAGCTTTTTTCTTATCCTTCGGTTCACCTGCGTATGTCTGAACACGGTTCCCATCGGCATCACGCTCTGTATATACTACCGGATGGATAACCTGATGAACGGTGAGACCGCGGCGGTTTAATGCCGCCGTCACACTGTCGACAAGAAAGGGCATGTCATCGTTGACGATTTCAATGACCGAATGAGTTGTCTTCCAACCATGTTCCTCAAGATCGGGAGTAAAGACCCGAAGCTTTGTTTTTCCCGGAGTTCTTTGCGAAGCAAATTTATACAGCGATACGGCCGAGCCATAGAGATGCTCCGGCGCGATCCCGATAAGATCTTCCGGCGCCGGGCGCTCATAGAAAAGGCGCACAAAGTTTATTGCATCGGCCGCTGTTTTCTTGTCCAGCCGATTTTCAACTATTGCGAGAATTTTGTCTATATGCTCTAACTTGAGATCTTGCGCCTTTGCGACCATTTTCTGAATCCCACTTCTTCAGATTTTGCAGTTATATTAACTAAGACTGACAATATATGCTTAAATTATCGATTAAGAGTTAATTTGCAAAGAATTATAGTAAATTAAAATTCGTCATTTTTTCAAAGTGTTATCTGAATGATGTCACAAAATTTGCTTATTTGGATCGACGGCAGACGGACTATCAGTGCAATAACGGGATCAAGGGGTTTTCGTATAAGGGGTATCACGCAGGGCAGAGCCTGTCAGTAAGTGTCCACCCTTACATTAGAGAATTGTTCAGTAAAAATAACGAACGTTTGCTTTAAAAATTTTGCTCTTAAGCCACAACAAAATTGCCCCATGAAGCCTGCCGCGTGGTTCTAGTTTTAGACCGGGGTAAAGCGCGATCAATTGGCTAATCGCAGCCCGTCTCGCTTTTTGATATTTTGTAAAGATGGGTTGCGTAGGGGCCAAAATTATCCCGGAAGGATCCCTCGTCAGGAGAGAGATATCGCACCTCATCAAGCACCTCAACGCGATCGGCATTGATGCCCGCCGGAATGCTGAACTCCACCTCGGTAGAAAATTTACTGAGCGAGCCCGCAAATACGTAGAGATGGCAGTCGTCCTGTTTTACCATCGCTGAGACATTATTATAGGGGGTTGTTACGGGCTCAATCGAGACGGCGCCCTGTATGCTTTCGCTTTTCAGAACGCCCGCCAGCTCTTGCAGACGCTGATTGATCGCCATGATGGCGTCGCGAAGTGGCGCATTGTCGAACAAAGAGGCTTCCACAAACCCGGGCGTGAACTGATGCACGAAATAGATAATGCCCTCTGCGCCGTGAATAATGCTGCGCCAGCCCAAAATCCGGACCTGATCCCCCGTCGGCATAACATGGGCATTGGAAATCCGGCTTGCCTCGATAACGCTCCAAACTGGTTTTTCGCCCCCCGTCCAGCCAATCAGCCGGTCGACACCGCGGGCGACATAATCGAGCCGGCCACGAATGCCGCCATCCGGGTGGGTGATCGGGTAAATATCAAAAGAAAGAATATCCGCCGCCTGAACATACTCTTCATAATCCTCCGGATGGTTGGTGCGTGTACCGCGCCCGTGCCATTGATCCCATGCGACCCCCTGCCCAAGGTTGAGAAGAATGGGCCTCTCCGGATCGCGCGCCTTCATTTCCCGATAGAGCTGCGACAGGAAATCAGGGGAAACCGGTGGGCCAAGCCCGCCGCCGGCGCTCGCCTGCGCGTTATCAGGTTCATCCGGCAACGTCCAACCGGCGAGAATATCGCGGAATTCTTTCTTCAGCGCGAGGTCATTCTGAGGCGCGAAAACTGGCATTTTCGCTGCCTGAAGCTGCTTGAGTTGCTGCTCTGTCGGGCCATCCCATAGGCCTGCATAAAAATTTATTCCGATGGCCTTATAGCGGGCCGCATTTTTTGGATCCTGCAGCCAGACCCCTATGGGAAAAATATCCGATTGATCCAAAAATCGAGCGGGAGAGGAGTCACCCTGTTGTGCAAGGGCCTGATGTGGAGGAACGAAAGCGAAGGAGGAGAGAAGAGCCAGTAGCAAAAAGAAACGGAGCCGCTTTCTCATAAGATTTCCTTGGATTCCCCTTCGAGAACGAGACAGGTCAATATATTCGAATAAAAAGCCCCGGTATCGATGCCAATGCGGTTGTCCTTGAATTCCGGCTCCGGAATGATACTGTGCCCGTGAACGATGACCTTGTCGAAAAGTCCCGTATGCTCCAGAAAGTCATCGCGAATCCAGAGAAGATCATGCTCTTTCTGATCATCGATCGGCCGGCCGGGCTCGATTCCGGCATGAACAAAAAGATAATCACCCATCATGCTGCTTGCCTCAAGCGAACTGATAAAGCGCAAATGGGAATCTGGAAGATTCCTTTTGAGCTTTTTCCCAGCCTCCCTGATTTTCTCCTCCGTCAACTCCGCAAGCACCAGGTCAATGCCATAACTTCTGAGTGTCGCATCGCCTCCGTAATGAAGCCAGCGCTTGCCCTTCATCGGCTCCTGCAGAAAGGACATCATTGCCGCCTCGTGGTTTCCCTTCAGCGTGATAACATTCATCTCTGACTGCTTGAGTTCGAGCAGCATATCAATAACATCCGAGCTGTCGGGCCCGCGGTCCACATAATCGCCAAGAAAAATAAGATGCTCTTCTGCCCCCTCTCGCTGCGCGCGATCCTCAGCTACCCGCTCCAGCAGAGAGGAAAGCAGATCCTTGCGGCCGTGAATATCGCCAATCACATAGGCGCGCTGGCCGTCCGGCATCCGCGCCGCAGCAATCGCGACGGGCTCTGACGGCGCGATTTCGTTTTCTGCCGTCGAACGTCTAGAGATAAATTTGTTAAGCCTGGCTAGAGGCATTAAATCCTTCTTTCAGTTTTGCCGCGGCAAGAATTATCTTTCTCATCAATTTCCAACCCCTAAGGCTAGCGCTAACGATTACCGACTTCCACTTACAAGAACGTGAACAGCCAAAAAAAAGTGGTGGTCTTTCGACCACCAATCAATATAGGTACAGAAATGATACTTTTGAAGCGCTGCCCGTGAAAGCCTTGCTTCACTTTGAAAATTTGCTTTATAAAATTCCGTCTGTATCGAAGTTCATTGCTTCCAGTTGGAGTTCTCCGCTCTGCGGCGGCGACCGAGCCAAAAAATCGCGCCCAGCGCACCTCCAAACAGCAATAGAGCTGGCGACAGGGGAACCGAATTCATAAGTCCGCCACTTGCCGTGCTCTCCACAAAATCGCTCGCCACTTTATCCTGGACAAGGACAAAGGCCGCCGCCTGATGCGTGGAAGCCGCTCCCGTCTCTATAGGTTGATTAACACCGGTGATGCCCGCGACAGCCTGATCGGCCGCATTTCCATCAAGCGCGAGCGGCGCCCCGACGGCAACAGACACGTATGCGAATAGCACGGTCAGCATTGTCACTGCGACTTTACGAAAATCCACCATCTTACTCCCAGTTACGGTGCCGGCTCAATCTCGGCCGGCGATTAGGACACTTCCAATTGCCTACATAGATATGATGACGGACAAGATCTTGCATCCCTCATATGGGGGATGGGTTAAAAAAAACTGCAACGGGCGGAAAGGGCGCTCCTCTTCCCGGAAATTCAACGGTGAGAAAATTTTTTATTTTTTCCCATGAAATGAGGCAGAGGCGTCACAAAACATGGTTCCGCTAGAACTCAGTAGTTTTCGGCCATATTGTGGCGCCTAAAACGAAAAAAGAATTATGTTAGAAGCCACACTATATATTCAGCAAACAATACCAAGAAGTAGCGTAATAATGCGCCAAATTAAAAGTCTAATTTGAGTCAGCTTATTTGTAAAAACACTCTCTCAAAAATGAAACCATCTTAATATTAATAAAAAATTTACCGATAACTACAATTTAATAAATAAAAAAATCATTTTTCAAGAAAAAATATCTGTATTAACAAAAGGTTTACAAAAAAATTGCCACAAAATTCCCCCTGACATGCCATATTCTGGCCTTATTCATAGAGATACTGGCATAATCGTAAATTTTTTGGATGATTTCGACTTCGTAAGATTGGTAATAATTTCAAGAAGAAGAAAATTTTAAATATTTATGAACTTTTTATTAATATTGGGCAGAAGGCTCGAGTAAAGGTTAAGAAATTAATTTCATGTTAATAAATATACTGTTTATTGGAAGCACTGTAAAAATGGCTGATGTATTAATGAGTTATAGTAAAAGTGCTGCTAATTTTCAGATTTAATTAATTCCGGACTATTCTGGTAAAGAGCGAGCAAAATTAAAATGGCAAATACGACAATTACAGTCTCAAATAGCGCACAACTAAGTGCTGCACTTAATAGCGCGACTGGCGGCGAAACCATTGTATTGAACAGTGGTTATTATGGCGATTTAAGCGTTTATAATGCAGACTTCAATTCTGAAGTCACAATTGTTTCTGCAAACCCCGATAATATGGCGGTTTTCGAAACGATCACTGTAAACAACTCATCGAACCTCACATTTGATACCATTGAAGTGGATTTCAATCCCACGGTTAATACTTATTCGCATGAAAGCTCGCTGCTGATCTCGAATTCGTCGGATATCACGGTTCGCAACTCTCATATCGAAGGCGACGTCGCCACCCAGGACGGTGTCGGCAGCGTGGCCGGTTACCCTGTCGGGCGTGGCATAACGGCTGAATATTCTCAGAATATCTCTTTTGAAAATAACGATATCTCATACTTCCAGAAGGGAATTATCCTTATCGAAGCCGAGAATATCGATATTCTCAACAACTCGATCGAAAATCTTCGTCTGTCGCATATTGCTGGCGCCGATGTCCATGAAGTCACCGTTGATGGCAACTACCTTGGTGCCGTAACGCCCTATAACTACGGCGGCGCGGGCGACCATGGCGACTACATCCATTTCTGGATCAACACCGGGCAGTCGCAGAACAGCAGCGACATCACCATCACCAACAACTTCTTCGCAGAGGCCGAAGGTGATCGGATGATGGGCGTCTATCTTGAAGACCACTGGGGTGAGAGCGCCTCTTTCGAAGATGTCGTGATTGACAACAACGTCTTCCACCTCGCTGATCACCAGTCCATTCTGGTCGAAGGCGCCCAGGGTATCGATATTACCAACAACACCATGCTGCAGAGCAGCGGCGCGCCAAATGATGCGCCGGGCGTTGTCCTGTCACTGGGCGTTTCCGGTGCCGTAATTACGGATAATATCTTCTCCGCCCCAATCGCCGAGCTTACCAACGATATCCAGATTGTTTCGGAATCTAACAACATCATCGTTCAGAACACCAATCCGAACGGCAGCAACTATGTCGGCAATCTTTTCGTGGATGCGCTGTCCTATAACCCGGACCTTAACGATTTGCAGCAGGCATATAACCTGAACACAGGCGCAGATCTGACCGAAGCGGGCACCGGTACCGTCAACAATGATGACGACGACAACAACACTCCGGATGAGCCAACGAACGAAACACCGGAAGAGCCAGTTGACGAGACTCCGGAAGAACCAACGAACGAAGAGCCTGAAGAGCCAAGCAACCCGACGCCGCCGACCGACGATAACACGGAACCGACAACACCTGTTGAAACGACTGTTCTTATCAACGCGGCGATGAACGGCTCCGCGGCGAACTCGGCCGATGCGAATAGCGATGACGACACGGTTACAAACAGTGTCTCCTTCGAACAGGTTGGAAATCGGGCCGCGGCGAAACTGAACGATGGGGTCATTATCTATGACGCCAACGACAAGTTCATCAATAACGATGCTTACACCCTGACCTTCGACTTCAAGAAAGAAGCCGGCGCAGAGGATGCATCGGGATATGCGATCTATTATTCCTCCAGCTTTGTTGTGAAAATCAATGCCGACTCGATTTTGGCCGCGATTGTAACGTCGAATGGCACGAACTGGGTCACCATCGATGATGTCGACGTCAACAATACCGACTGGCATCAGATGACTTTGACCTTCTCTGGCGAAGCTGGCGAGGCTATATTCTATGTCGATGGCGAAGAGGTAGCGACAGTCTCCGGGCTTGAAGGCGCAACCCAGACCGGGAGTGCCTGGCATGACTTCTATGTCGGCGGCGAGTTCGGCGATTCATTCGATGGCCTCGTTGACAATGTAATGTTTGCCCAAGGCGCCATCACGGCAGAGCAGGCAACAGAATCATACGAAGCCATGCTCGATGGCACCGAAACACCGAACGAAGAACCCGTTGATGAAACTCCGGAAGAGCCCGAAGAGCCAGTTGATGAGACTCCGGAAGAACCTGAGGAGCCGGTTGACGAAACACCGGAAGA
>ERZ1740062.833-NODE-833-length-14124-cov-4.786339_pt1 | contig 14124 bp, 11 predicted proteins | sample MGYA00581741_ERZ1740062 | MGnify/ENA primary metagenome ERZ1740062 (study PRJEB43018, sample SAMN04849747) | marine metagenome | isolation source: floating plastic debris | place: Pacific Ocean | collected 2008-09-01 | study: EMG produced TPA metagenomics assembly...
GACTTATACGTTTTTGCAACTTCTTTAAATTCTTGGATTCGTAGACCATTTAAATAGTTTTGGAAGGATTCGCCTTTTGCCTCTTGGAAATAGGAGGAAACCAATCTTTTGGAACATCCTGCTTCCTCCGCCAAAACTTCAACATCAAAATGAGGATTTTTGTAGTGCTTTTCAACGTGTAAAATTTTGGAAATTGCATGTTCTATGGAATCACTTCTTCTGCTTAAGTTATAGGGCAGGAGATAATGCTTTCTTAATGTTCTTGTCTTAAAGAAATTCGATTCCGACAGAAAAAACCACAAAGCTAAAGTCCCCCAAACAAATGAGAAAAACAGTACGGCCCTAACCATTTGAGTATATAAGTTTTTAAAATAATCAGATAAGGAATGTTGCAGAAGCAATGTGGCGCCCAACCCTAAAAAAACAAGAAATTCCACAGCATTGAATGAATGATAAAACCTTCGATACTTGTCCAATTCCTTCCTTCTAAACAATCTGGATAAATCCTTCTCCAAAACAATGGTCCCCCGCCACCAATAGATGGAAAAATAAATCACCATCGTTAGCATATGAAGCATTCGAAACTCGAATCGATATTCGAGATAAAACCGTGTAAATCCAAGCTGTAGAATATAGAATCCCAAGATATAAACCGATGGAAAAATGAAATGTTGGTATTTGGTTTTTAACTGTACCAAATCCCAAGAGAGGTACAGGTATAGCAGTACAGGAATCAAAACCACTTTCTTACCGGCAAACAAGAAAATCAAAAGAGCATTGTCTAATACATAAGGTTGTAAACTTGGTTGCAAAAAACTAAGAGAGAGCAGCAAGCCAAGGCAGCCCAACAAACGTTCACGACCCGAACTGCGGTAAAAAAGTACCAAAGAGATAAAAATGAATTGAAGTCCTATGCATGCAGCTATCCCTTCCATTAACGTTTTCATTTGCAAAAATCTAGAAGTTATCTTACCCTTTCCATTCTACAAGGTAAGACTTCTTCAAATGCACTAAAGAAAATGGATGAATAATGTGAGGACTCTTCTTGTGACACCCTTAAAAGCAAAAAGGACAAAAGTCTTTCAACATTTTGTCCTTTTTGTTGGCCTACTAGGACTCGAACCTAGAATGACTGGACCAAAACCAGTAGTGTTGCCAATTACACCATAGGCCATTATCGCTTTCGCGGGTGCAAATTTAAGACAAACTTTGTTTTGCACAAATATTTTGACATTATTCCACACACTTTATGGCTCTTAAGGGCTGTTAAACCTTTTCGAAAAACAACCATACGTCTCTGTTAGTTTTACTAAATTCGCCACATCTTGGTAAACACCAGACTTTATGTTCGCAAAAGACTTTAAGAAATGGGAAACCCGGTTGGGTTGGGGTTCCTTTGCCATAGCACTTGTTGTTTATATTTTGACTGTTGAGCCTACAGGCAGTTTTTGGGACGCTGGTGAATACATTTCAACCTCGGCTAAATTACAGGTGGGTCACCCCCCTGGTGCGCCGCTTTTGCAAATGATTGGTGCCTTTTTTTCCACGTTTGCGTTCGGAGATCCATCCAAAATCGCACTCATGGTCAATATGGTCTCTGTGGTTTCCAGTGCGTTCACCATACTTTTTACCTTTTGGATTATCACCAACCTTCTTCAAAAAGTTGTTTTAAAAAAGAAGGAAATGACCAACCCCAAAGCCATTGCTATTTTAGGCAGCGGATTGGTCGGTGCTCTGGCCTTTACGTTTTCAGATAGTTTTTGGTTCAATGCTGTGGAAACCGAAGTTTATGCGATGGCGAGTCTTATTATGGCCCTGTTGCTTTGGATGGGATTGAAATGGATTGACGATTTGGAAGACCCTCGTGGTAACAAATGGCTACTGCTAATTTCGTTTGTGGTCGGATTCACTTTCGGCATTCAGTTCATGGGCTTCTTGGCCATTCCCTCTGTTGGATTGCTTTATTTCTTTAAAAAGTACCCAAAAGTAACGGTCAAAAATTTCCTGTTGGCCAACTTAGCGGTAATTACCATACTTATATTGGTATACAAGTTTTCGCTTACGTATGTGCTCAAACTTTTTGGTTGGAGCGAAGTGTTCTTTGTGAATACGATTGGACTACCCTTCAACTCGGGTTCCATTATTATGGGTTTACTTTTTGTGGCAGCCTTCTATTTTGGATTGCGGTACACACGGCGCAATCAATTTTATACGGGAAATACGGTAGTGCTTTGTTTGATGTTCCTTTTCCTAGGTTTTTCATCTTGGTTGATGCTGCCTATTCGTGCGAATGCCAATACGGTAGTGAACGAAAACGACCCCTCTGATGCGCGATCCCTTTTAGCATACTACAATCGAGAGCAATATCCTGGGGTAGAAAGCCCATTTTATGGAGCTTATTACTCTGATACTTTTGCAGGTGCTGGAGAAGACAAAGACGATAAACCCAAATACGAGAAGGATTACAAGTTGGGCAAATATGTTATCGTCAATAATTGGGAAGATGCCTTGCAAGGACCGAATCCCAAACACGTAGGGCCATTACCTCGAATGTGGAGCGACAAACACGCCGAAAACTACATGAAGTATTTTGACCCTCTCGATTTTCGTATCAAGTCAGAATATATTTCACAAAACGAATTGCGAGAAGCAGTTTCGCAATTCAAGACGGCCTATGCACAGGGTGAAATCGAAACGGAGCAATACATGCGTTTCTTAAGGGATTTCTCCGATTACATTGAAGTGCAACCCCCTACCCTTGGTCAAAACATAAAGTACCTGTTTCAATTTCAGTTTGGCTATATGTATATGCGCTATTTCATGTGGAACTTTGTTGGACGCCAAAATGATATGCAAGGGCGCTATGATTCGAATGGACATTGGATAAGTGGTATTGGACTTTTGGATGGCATGCGTTTGGGAAGCCAGAAAAACTTACCCCAAGATTGGACCGACAACAAAGCCCGAAATACGTATTTCTTTTTGCCTTTGTTACTGGGTATTATTGGAATCGTCTTTCAACTCTCCCGAAATCCAAAACAATTTTGGGTTCTGTTCGTATTTTTCATGTTTACGGGCTTGGCCATCCAGTTTTACACCAACCCTTATATTTTTCAGCCACGTGAACGGGATTACTCCCTAGTTGGCTCTTTTTTCATCTTTTGCATTTGGATAGGCGTTTGGTTCTATGGATTGTTTGATGAGCTACGGATGCTGATTTCTCCCAAAGTTGCTTCTTTCGGAACGGTAGGTCTTTGTTTATTGGCAGTTCCTCTATTGATGGGATACCAAAATTGGGATGACCACGACCGCTCCAACCGTTACACGGCCCAAGCCACAGCAAAAGCGTATTTGGATTCTTGCCAAGAAGATGTTGGTGCCATGTTGTTCACTATTGGGGACATCGACACTTTCCCGCTCTTGTACGTCCAAGAAATTGAAGAATATCGATCCGATGTAAGGGTCATTAACACCAGTTTATTTGCTACGGATTGGTACATCGACCAAATGAAGCACAAAGCCTATTCCAGCGAACCCATCCCCTCCCAGTTAACACATGACAAATACCATTACGGTGCTAGAGACGCCGTTTACTTTCAACCGGTAAGCGAAAATCGTTGGAATATCAAGGATTTCATGAATTGGATTGGAAGCGAAAAGCCCCAGACCAAAATTCGGTATCTGATGGAGAAACGCGGGGCTGACTTGAATCAATATTCTGAAAGCAATTTGGATATCACCTACTACCCAACAAACAAGGTTCGAATCCCAGTAAATAAGGAAAATGTGCTGAAAAGTGGTTTGGTAAAACCTGAAGATGCTGATTTGATTGTGGATTACATTGATATTGATTTACCACAAAGTGCGTTGCCAAAGAACCGCATTTTAATGTTGGACATCATTGCGAACAACGATTGGAAACGACCCATCTATTTTTCAGGTGGAAGTTTTGATAGCGCAGAATACATTTGGATGAAAGAATACTTGCAGCTCGATGGATTGATTTACAAATTGGTGCCCATCCGAACCGAAAACCCTAATAGCTTTGAATTGGGTCGTATTGATACCGATTTGATGTACGATATCGTTATGAAATGGGATTGGGGCAATTCGGGTAGTGATGCCATTTACCATGACCCACAAACCCGTTCGCAAGGACTCTCTTTTAGAAGTAATTTGGCAAGACTCACCGAAGCACTTCTTTCAGAAAACAAAATAGACAAAGCGCGGGACATCATTGATGTTGCCATGGAAAACATTCCAGTAGAACATTATGGTTTTTATGCCTTTGTAGAACCTTTTGTAGATGGTTATTATAAGGTAGGCGAAAAACAGAAAGGGCGTGCCCTATTTGAGCAGCTGAAAAGCATTTACCAGAACCGTCTAACGTACTACGCAGATATTCCACTAGACGAGCAGTACGAAAAAATCGAGGATATTCTCTCTGACATGCAAGCCTATCGTCGCAACATCGATATTCTTATTGAGAATGAAGACCGCTCATTAGCTGAAGAAGAAACCAAAGTCTTCAATCAGTATATAGACAAGTTCTCGCAGTTTGTTGGGGATGAAGATGAAGAATACTTTGACGAGCCTTTCGAAGAGGACCCAGCTTTACAGGATTCAACTTTGGAAGATTCTCTTACGCAAGCGCTAGATACCCTTGCAGAAATAGATACAATAAAATAAAAGACTTATAAATATTCGTTCAAGATGCCGATAAGTGTATTGGCATCTTGTTCGCCACTTTGGCGCCAAACCATTTCCCCTCTTTTATAAATCATAAGGGTAGGTAATCCTTTAATGCGAAGGGCTTGAGAAAGCTCCTTGTTCTTATCCACATCGATTTTAATGACTTTTCCCTTATCTCCAAGAGCAGCAGCCACATCTCTCAACACGGGATGCATTGAAGTCGATTGTTCGTTCCACTCGGCATAAAAGTCAAGCAGAACCGGGATGTTTACGTCGATAAGCTCGCCAAATTTGGACATAGGCAACTATTGGGTTATGGGGTAAAAGTAAGAAAATTTGTTAAAAATACGCTGACGGCAGCATCTGCAAGGGCTTCGCTAGGTTAAATTCACGTTAAACCTTTTCGCTTAAGCGTAATTACCGTGATTTCGGGCCAAATCCCGAAACGGCCTGGATAACCGATAAAACCAAAACCACGGTTTACATTAATAAACTGTCCCAGCTCTTCATAAATGCCCGCCCAGTACTTGTAACGCCATTTTACCGGGCTCCACTTGAACCAACCCGGAATTTCTATACCAAATTGCATTCCGTGAGTATGCCCGCTTAAGGTAAGATGGTAGTGATATTCGTCTTGTATAACTTGCAGTTCCCAATGTGAGGGATCATGGCTCATCAAGATTTTGAAATCATCCGGAGCGACTCCTGAAGCAGCTTTTTTCAAATCTCCTACCTGCTTGAAACCACCGCCCCAATTCTCTACCCCCAATAGTGCAAGCTTTTGTCCGTCTTTCTCTAAATAACGGTGTTCATTCAGCAACAAATCAAAGCCCATATCCTTCTGAAGGTCTTTCAGGTCTTGAAGGTTTTTTGTTTTTGCTTCTTTAGAAGGCCATCCGGTGTAATCGCCGTAATCATGATTTCCTAAAATGGAGTATTTTCCATCTTTTGCTTTCAACGTGCCGAATAGCGCTGCCCAAGGGGTCATTTCTTCAGCTTTGTTGTTTACCATATCCCCAGTGAACAAAATCACATCGCTTTCTTGTTGGTTGATGAGATCTATTCCATAAGAAACCTTATCATAATCATCAAAACTGCCACTGTGCACATCGGAAATCTGTGTGATTTTATAACCGTCAAAGGCTTCGGGCAAGTCATCAAATTCCAACACATAATCCAATACTTTGTAATTGTACTTCCCCTTGTACATACCATACAGCAAGGCACCGAAAGGCAGCGCACCCAAACCCAATGCCAAGGCACTTACGAACTTTCTACGGGAAGGAAAATAAGGTCCATTGCTTCCGCTCACCTCAGTGATTTTTCGATAGCCGGCCGTTAAGAGACGAACTACATCTTCCAAAAGCATTAGGGCAGCCATGACCAGTCCTAGCACCAAAAATGAAAAGAAAACCCCTCCTGCAATGGCCGTTCCAGGTTGCATGGCAGCACCGGGCTGATAGTTACTCATTCTAATGAGGAAATAAATCCAAATCCCTAAAAAGAAAACCACATAGGCCCAATGTACCCACTGACTTTTAAAGAGCGTACGAAAGGTTTGAAATCCATACACCGCAAAAACCACATAGAAAATGGAAATAAAAATCAGAAAACGCGACATGTCAATTTTTTTGTAAAGGTATTGCTTACCCTGAAACCCAAAAGTAATGGGCTTCTATGTAACCGTGGCAATAATCTGACGAATTGTTTCGGTTTGTGTTACAGCAGTTGAGGTTTCCTGTATATGTTTTGAACTGTTTATTTCGATTTTACGGTCCGTATGGATATGGGAAACTAGGGCTGTACCCGAAAGATGAAGTGCCTCCAATCCAGCCGTTTGAAAAATGTGACAATTTCTTGGTCCAATACCGCCTCCAGCAATTATTGTCGTCTTTGACGAAAGTTTCTTCAGCTTTTGAAGCAATTCAATCCCCTGTTCCGCAGAAGGGCTTTGGCCGGAAGTCAAAATTCCATCTACATCCAATTTCTCAAGTTGTTTTAAGGTTGTAATAGGGTCTTCCACCCAATCAAAGGCCCTATGAAAGGTAAATTTCAAGGGACGGGTCAGTTGTACAAGGGTTTCAGTTCTTCCCATGTTTAAGGTAAAGTCCGGTAATAGTATTCCGGAGACAATTCCATCAACCTCAACCTCCTTGCAAAAAGCAATATCCCTTTTCATGACTTCAAAATCAAAATCGGAATATGTGAAATGGCCACTTCTTGGTCGAATCAACACGTGTATGGGAATGTCCAAATGTTGCTTGACCGCAGCAATCAATCCATGCTAAGGCGTAATGCCCCCAACACCCAGTTCAGCGCACAACTCTATCCTATCGGCACCTGCTTCCTGAGCATTTAATGCGGACTCCAGAGAGTTTGCACATACTTCAACCAGCATAATACTATCTTTGTTAGGCCGTAAATTAAACAACCTAGCATGGAAAGACGGAAGTTTCTCAAAAAATATGGTATCTCAACAGCTGGACTGCTTTCAGCTCCAGCTTTGTTCGCGAAAACTACTCCTAAAACAGTCACCCCAAACAAAACAGCATCCACCAAATCGAAACCTGTTGTAGTCTGCACCTGGAATTTTGAAAATGCTTCGGCGAAAGCTTGGGAAGTCCTGCAATCGGGAGCGTCCGTATTGGATGCTGTTGAAGAAGGAGTAAAAGTTGAGGAAGCTGACGTTACCAACGAAACCGTTGGTATGGGTGGACGACCCGACCGGGATGGCAATGTAACCCTTGATGCCTGTATTATGGATAAGGACGGCAATTGTGGTTCTGTGGTAAACTAGCTAAATATCAAACATCCTAATTCGGTTGACCGCAAAGTGATGGAGGAAACCCCTCGCATTATTTAAGCCGGAAAGGGCGCCCTACAATTTGCCTTGGAACAGGGGTTCCAGAAGGAAGATTTGATGACGGATAGTACCCGCAAACAGTATGAAGAATGGAAAATCACCTCCAAATACCAGACCCCCATCAACATCGAAAACCATGATACCATCGGTATGCTGGCACTCGATGAGAATGGTGATATTGCCGGGGCATGTACCACCAGCGGAATGGCGTATAAAATGGCGGGACGGGTTGGAGATTCCCCAATCATTGGTGCAGGGCTTTTTGTTGATAACGAAGTGGGTGGCGCTACAGCTACCGGGGTTGGCGAAGAAGTAATTCGAACCGTAGGTAGTTTTTTGATTGTGGAACTCATGCGGCAAGGCAAAAGCCCCCAAGAAGCATGTGAGGAAGGTGTGGCACGCATCATGAAAAAAAACAAAGGAAGAAAAGACTTCCAAATTGGCTTTTTGGCCATCAACAAACAAGGAGAAACCGGAAGTTACTGTGTTCATCCTGGGTTTACCTACAGAAAGTATGATATCGAAGGACATGAAAATGTTCCATCAAAGAGCTTTTACTAGGTCACCAACAACCCCCATTAAAGGTGTAAAAAGTCTTCCGTAGTGGAACTTTATTCTTGCCTGTTTTTTCTATTTTTAAGGTCTTCGAGCAAAAACGTTCGCACTACTAAAATATACTCATGTCTGACCAAAAAAGACTCTTTCTGCTTGACGCTTATGCGTTGATTTTTCGCGGCTATTACGCCTTGATAAAAAATCCGAGAATCAATTCCAAAGGAATGGACACCTCCGCTATTATGGGGTTTATGAACTCATTGTTCGACGTCATCAAGCGGGAGAAACCAGACCATTTAGCGGTAGCTTTCGATAAAGGAGGAAGTGTGGAGCGCACGGAAATGTTTGAAGATTACAAGGCCAATCGTGACGAAACACCCGAAGCCATCAAAATTGCGGTGCCCTACATTCAGAAAATACTCGATGCCATGAAAATTCCCGTGGTGGAATTGGAAGGCTATGAAGCGGATGATCTTATCGGAACGCTAGCCAAACAGGCTGAAAAGGAAAACTATAAGGTGTTCATGGTCACCCCAGATAAAGATTTCGGACAACTGGTCTCTGAAAATATTTTCATGTACCGCCCGGCGCGGATGGGTAACGGCATCGAGATATGGGGTATTCCAGAGATTCAAAAGCGTTTTGGCGTAGAGCGTCCTGAACAGGTAATTGATTACTTGGGAATGATGGGCGATGCCAGCGATAATATCCCTGGACTACCCGGTGTAGGAGACAAAACCGCGAAGAAATTCCTAGCTGATTTTGGTTCTATGGAAGGCTTGCTAGCCAATACGGAACAGCTCAAAGGCAAAATGAAAGAGAAGGTGGAGCAGAATGCTGAGTTGGGAAGGCTTTCGCGAAAATTGGCCGAAATCAAGATTGATTGTGACGTAACCTTCAATGCGGACGATTTCGAAATGTGCGCACCGGATAGCGAAAAAGTGCAAGAAGTATTTGAAGAACTTGAGTTCCGACGCTTGAAGGAACAGTTCATCAAGATTTTTTCGGGAGAAGCCGAACCCAGTACTCCGGTGACTAGTACACCAACAGCAAAGCAAGAGGCAAAGTTGGCGGGTAGTGGGCAATTTACCTTATTTGGAGGTGACCCGGCTGAAGCGGCTGCCACCATTACAGATGTCAATAGCAGAAAAACCGTCAAAGAGGTTCCCCATTTTTATCAAATGATTGAAAATGGATTGGGGTTAAAACTATTTATGGACAAGTTGATGGCCCAACCCTCAGTATGTTTTGATACAGAAACCACCTCCATTAATCCTTTGGAGGCAGAATTAGTGGGCGTTGCGTTCAGTTGGTCCTCGGGAAAGGGGTATTATGTTCCGGTTCCTGAAGAACAAGAGGCGGCACGAGCAGTTGTAGAACAGTTACGTCCTTTTTTCGAATCGGAAAGCATTGAAAAAGTTGGACAAAATCTAAAGTACGACATCAAAGTGATGCAAAACTATGGGGTGGAGGTCAAAGGAAACCTATTTGATACCATGTTAGCCCATTACCTCATCAATCCAGATATGCGCCATAACATGGACGTGCTTGCGGAAACTTATCTGAACTATACCCCAGTCAGTATTACCGAACTGATTGGCAAAAAAGGGAAAAACCAACTCAGCATGCGTCAAGTATCCTTGGATAGACAAACAGAATATGCCACCGAAGATGCTGACATCACCTATCAACTGGCCCAACATTTTCGCCCAGAACTAAAAGACGCCAGCACCCTTAAACTATTCGAAGAAATTGAAGTGCCTTTACTTCGCGTTTTGGCGGATATGGAGCGAGAAGGCATCAATCTGGATAAAGATTTTTTGGGAAGCCTCTCCACCCAATTGGATGAAGATATCAAGACCCTAGAAGCCAACATTTATGAACAAGCGGGAGAGCAGTTCAATATCGCTTCACCCAAACAGCTTGGAGAAATCCTTTTTGGAAAAATGAAGTTGGTGGACAAACCCAAAAAGACCAAAACCGGACAATTCTCTACTTCAGAAGAAGTGCTCTCTTATTTAGCCAAAGACCATGATATCATTCAAAATGTGTTGGATTTCAGAGGGCTCAGTAAACTAAAAAGTACTTACGTGGATGCGTTGCCTAACGAGGTGCAAAAGCATAGTGGTAGAGTTCACACGGACTATATGCAGACGGTTGCAGCTACGGGACGTTTGAGTAGCAATAACCCAAACCTTCAGAATATTCCCATTCGAACCGAACGGGGAAGGCAGGTAAGAAAGGCTTTTATCCCAAGGGATAAAGACCACGTTTTGCTCGCTGCGGATTATTCCCAGATAGAACTTCGCATCATTGCAGCCTTAAGTGAGGAAGACACTATGATTTCCGCCTTTAAAAACGGGGAAGACATTCACGCTTCCACCGCTTCTAGGGTTTTTAACGTACCTATTGAAGAGGTAACCCGGGAACAGCGAAGCAATGCTAAAACAGTAAACTTTGGTATCATTTACGGGGTTTCCGCCTTTGGTTTGAGCAATCAAACCGATTTGAGCCGTTCTGAAGCCAAGGAATTGATTGACACCTATTACAAAACCTATCCAAAATTGCGCAATTACATGAGTGAGCAGGTGGATTTTGCCCGTGATAATGGATACGTGCAAACGGTATTGGGGCGTCGCCGGTATTTGAAAGACATCAACGCAGGCAATCAGGTAGTTCGAGGCGCGGCGGAGCGAAATGCAGTAAACGCGCCCATTCAGGGGAGTGCTGCGGATATCATCAAAATTGCCATGATCAATATCCACAAGAAGCTTTCTGAAGGAGATTACAAAACCAAAATGCTACTTCAAGTACATGATGAATTGGTGTTTGATTGCTATAAACCTGAATTGGAAGAAATGAAGACCCTTATCCAATCTGAAATGGAAAATGCGTATCAAATGGCCGTTCCATTGGATGTGGAAGTTGGCATTGGTGAAAATTGGCTCGAGGCCCATTAGTAGATTGAAATGAAACCATTTTTCATCATACTTGTTTTCATTGCCTTGGGTTTCTTTAGTTGTCAGAATGATGAAGAACCCAATAAAAAAGCATTGTTGTTAGCCATTGAAAAATTCAATACGGCTTTTGCTCAGGGGGATTTGTCCACTCTGGATTCCATGACAACAGCCAACTATCTGCACACCAATAGCAGCTCAAAAGTAATAGGCAAAACAGATTGGTTTAACTACTTAAATAAAAGAAGTGCTAGCCTAGAATCTGGGGAAATCAATGTTTTGCGATACGAGCTGGACCAAACCAAAATTGAGTACCACGGACCTTCGGCCATCGTGACGGGAAGGGTTACCGTTGTAGTTCAAGATAATCTTGGCGCCAACGAAAACCAATATCGAATCACCAATTTATGGGTGTACGAAGATGGTATTTGGAAACGAGCTGGTTTTCATGACGGAAAAATTCAATAAAAAAGGCATCCAATGGATGCCTTTTTCCTGTATTCGTTTTTGTACTACCAGCCTAGTGCCAGTCTCAATTTTGATTTTCGTTCTTCCTTTACGTTCGATGCCTTCGTCTCACGTTGATGCTGTAAACGGGCTTCTTTTTCATAGTGGGCAAACATTTCCATTGAAAAAGGAGCGGTTTGCCAAACGCTGGGATAATGCTTTAGCTTTTTCATTACTTAGAGTTTTTTGAAAAAATGAATTGCAAATATCCGAAGCATATATCAGTAAAGATGACACCTTATTTTCCAATTTCTATGGTATTTTAACTTGAAGGTTTGTTTAGCTGTAATTACTCCCAATTTGGTCTAAAACCCGCAAAAAAGTCTCAAATTCTGTGGCGTCTAAATCTTTAATGGCTCGTTTTCGCAATTCAACTGCTTCAGGGAGGACCAATGCAATAACTCCTTCGCCTTTTTCAGTAAGTTCAAGTTTAAACCGTTTTTGGTCTCCCTCGAAACGTGATTTCAAAATCCATCCCTTTTGTTCCAATTTTCCAATCACCCTTGAGGTTGTAGCGCGATTGCGGAAGTTGGTTCGGACAATTTCACGTTGCGAAGCTTCTTCCCCCAACTCTGAAATGCGATGCAGAATCACCCACTGCTCAATGGTCATGTCCACACCCAAATCCTCAAACGTACGCAAATAGGCTTCTTGGATTTTGCGCAACACCAAATCCAAGTGTAATCCAATACCCGATATTTTATCTATTTGATTGAGCATTTGCTAAAAACCATCCCCTCTTTGAAAAATTTGAGGATGAAAATCTGCTGGACATCGATAATACTCACAAATTATACTAAAATTTCCTTTTGAAGTCTGATTCCTATCCTTAAAATATTTATTTTTGTTGCATCAACAACAAAAATAGTTTTGTCATCAAATAAGAATCCTATGGAAACTACTGCAACAGCCCAAATGCCAGAGGCAACTAAAGACTTTATGCCCATCAACGGCACGGATTACATTGAACTCTATGTTGGAAATTCCAAACAAGCTGCACACTTTTACAAAACGGCCTTCGGATTCCAATCGTTGGCTTATGCAGGTCTAGAAACCGGACTAAAAGACCGCGAGAGTTATGTGGTAGTACAGGATAAAATTCGGTTGATTTTAACCTCTCCCCTAAAAAGTGGAACGACCATTGGAAAACACATCGATACTCATGGAGATGGTGTAAAGGTAGTTGCCCTTTGGGTAGATGATGCTTCCTACGCCTACAATACCGCGTTAGAGCGTGGTGCCAAATCCTATATGGAACCTACCCTAGAGGAAGATGAAACGGGAAAGGTAGTCCGCTCGGGCATTTATACCTACGGGGAAACGGTTCACATTTTTGTGGAGCGCAAAGACTATCAAGGTACTTTTTTACCTGGATTCAAAGCTTGGGAAACCCCAGATTACAATCCTGCTCCAACGGGGCTGAAATACGTTGATCATATGGTTGGCAATGTTGGATGGAACCAAATGAACTATTGGGTGGATTTCTATGAAAACGTCATGGGATTCAAAAACATTCTTTCCTTTGATGACAACGACATTTCTACTGAATACACTGCCTTGATGAGTAAGGTGATGAGCAATGGAAATGGGCGCATCAAATTTCCTATCAACGAACCTGCGGAAGGCAAAAAGAAATCCCAAGTAGAAGAATACCTGGATTTTTACGAAGGTGAGGGTGTACAGCACATTGCGGTTGCTACTGATGATATTATCAAAACCGTTCGTGATTTACGTAGCCGAGGGGTGGAATTCTTGCGCGTACCAGATACCTACTATGAAGTGGTAACAGACCGTGTAGGGAAGATTGATGAAGACCTCGCACCTTTAAAAGAACTTGGTATTTTGGTGGACCGCGATGACGAAGGGTACTTGTTGCAGATATTCACACGTCCGGTAGAGCCAAGACCAACCATGTTTTTTGAAATCATCCAACGAAAAGGCGCACAGTCATTTGGAAAAGGTAACTTTAAAGCACTCTTTGAAGCCATAGAGCGCGAGCAGGAGCTTCGAGGTACGTTGCACTAAAAATCTTTGCACCATGCCGATTTATCATAGTCTTGGAAAAATACCGCAAAAGCGGCACACCCAATTCGAAAAGCCGAATGGCGGTTTGTATTATGAGCAGTTGTTTGGCACCATCGGTTTTGATGGGATGTCATCACTCTCATATCACATTCACCGACCCACCCAGGTCAAGGAGATTGGCAAACCCATGGACATGACGCCTAAAATTGCGGTGGCGAAAAACATTACCTCTCGAAAATTGATTGGTTTTGATGTCGCCCCTAAAGATGATTTTTTGGAAGCACGCGAACCCCTTTTGGTCAATAATGACGTACATGTAGGTCTTGCAGCTCCTAAAAAATCCTTGACGAGCTATTTTTACAAGAATGCTGACGCGGATGAGATGCTTTTTATCCACAGAGGCTCAGGAACACTCAGAACCTTTTTGGGGAACATTCCTTTTGAATATGGGGATTATCTCATCATTCCTCGTGGAATGAGTTATCAAATCGAATTTGATACCGAAGACAATCGCATTTTATACGC
>ERZ1740062.834-NODE-834-length-14124-cov-4.118772_pt1 | contig 14124 bp, 13 predicted proteins | sample MGYA00581741_ERZ1740062 | MGnify/ENA primary metagenome ERZ1740062 (study PRJEB43018, sample SAMN04849747) | marine metagenome | isolation source: floating plastic debris | place: Pacific Ocean | collected 2008-09-01 | study: EMG produced TPA metagenomics assembly...
TGTTAACCGGTTTGCTCGCGCCGGATACCGGCGCTGTCTCACTAAGCGATCAACCATTTAATCAACTTGATTTGTTAAAGCTCGCTCGTGTGCGCGCTGTCATGAGTCAGACATCAGAAGTGGTCTTCGACTTTACAGTCAGACGAATTATCGAATTGGGTTGGCAGCCTTTTCATGACTGGCAACCGCTGTCATCAGAAGCGCTAAAGACCGCCGCCGCCGCTAGCGGAGTCAATCATCTACTGTCGCGAACCTTCAACACCCTATCCGGCGGTGAAAAGCAACGCGTACAGTTCGCGCGCACTCAACTACAAATGCAGGGCGTGCAGTGCTGCAGTGAGTCCGGGTATTGGCTTCTTGACGAGCCGGTGGCCAGCCTTGATGTTGCGCACGCGCTTCAAGTGATGCGTACATTGCGACGGACCGCTGAACAGAACATTGGTGTCGCGGTTGTCCTTCACGATTTGCAACTGGCCGCGCGATTTTGTGACGATGTGTTGGTCATGTCGAATGGCGCTGTTGCTGCGTTCGGTCGACCCCGTGAGATATTGACCGACTCATTGTTATCGGATGTATATGCCACGCCGATCACAACCGAATGGCATTCACGGCTAGGGCGTTTGCAGATCCATACCTGACCTGTATCACTGAAAGGGAGCTTATGATGTTTATTGCAATGAACCGTTTCAAGATTGCGCTTGGCAAAGAGGAGGGCTTTGAGCAGGTATGGCGAGAGCGGGATTCTTACCTGGCTGACGTGCCTGGCTTCAGAGATTTTCATCTACTCAAGGGGGCGAGCAACGAGAAGTACACGCTCTACACGTCACACTCGACATGGGAGACGCGTGAAGCATTTGTAGCTTGGACGGAGTCAGAGAGTTTCAAATTGGCGCACCGCCAGCGCAGTGCACCTCAGGGCACTTATCTCGGGCACCCGGAGTTAGAGACATTCGAGTCGGTGCTTGATATGAACGGCTAACGGCAAAGCCACCAGTGCGACATTTTGGTGTTGATTGAAACAAAATCGGACGAGATGCGGTCTACTCGCACAACCTACACAAAAGGATGATTCGCATGTTCGCACTCTCTTTTCGCAATACACTGTTGGCGTTCACTGTTGCCTTCACCGCGTCCCTCGGGCTTGCGACACCGGCTCACGCCGACAAGGCGCCGGTCTACACAGGCGTATTTTCAAGTACCGCACTGAAAGGCTACGACGCGGTCGCTTATTTCACCGACAAAAAGCCGGTAAAAGGCGACAAGCAATACAGCACCGAGTGGAATGATGCGACGTGGCAATTTGCGAGTGCTGAAAATCTCGCGACGTTTACGGCGGATCCAGAACGCTACGCACCACAGTATGGTGGGTACTGTGCCTGGGCCGTATCCCAGGGTTATACGGCGTCTGGCGACCCGACAGTCTGGGCGGTCGTCGATGGCAAGCTCTACATCAACTACAACGATGAAGTCGGTGCCACGTGGCGCGAAGATCCCGCTGGTTTCATCCGACTGGCTGACGCCAACTGGCCGTCTGTACTGAAGTAGCGACAAGGACGGACACGGCCGCCGTGCCAGCCGGCAGCGCACATCGAGGCATAGACTCAATCGGTCTATGCCTTTTTTTGTGGAGTTGACCCGGTGGCTGCTGCAGCGTGGTGTGCACGCCCGCTGGCCATGCTACGCTTGATGGGATTGTTGCGGTGGTGGCGTCGTAAGTCTTTGCGACGTGGTCGGGCCAAGGAGGTGCGTTCTGCAGGACAATCACGCACAGCAAGTGGAGGCGTCTTCGACGCATCAGCAATTTTTGCGGCAGGCGACGTGCGCGGCGCATGACAGTTCCGAGGCGCTCATGGATGCGGTTGCCGATATCACGACGCGTCACGGGTATGTACGTATGCTCCGCATCATGCGGACGGTTTACGCACAACTATCTGCGGTGCTTGAGAGTGCGGCTTGCACGCTCGGTATCACACCCCGCTACGACGCGTTGCTACGAGCCATCGACGCCGACCTTAAGGCGCTGGGGTGTATCGTCGACGTTTCAGAGTCGCGTGACAACGAAGATTGGTCCACGAGCGAGGCACTGGGTGCTACCTATGTGATGGAGGGGTCTGCCCTCGGCAGCCAGTTGTTGCGAAAGCGCCTGCTCGAGCGACATACAGAGACACTCCCGCACACCTACTTCGATACCATCATCGCTGCGCAGCCAACGCGATGGCGACAGGTTGTCGCTGCTCTGAACCATAGCGAAGCGCGGCGGGATGACATGTTGGCGGGTGCGCTGGCCACTTTTGCTGCGCTTGATGCAGCTGCTTGTAGCTACCGGACTACCGAGCTATGTGGTGTGGACAGCAACGCATGATCCGGGCCGACGACGAAGTACTGGCACAATGCGAATCCGAGCCGATCGAGTTTCCCGGCGCTATCCATGATTTCGGGTTCTTGCTTGCGGTGGACCCAGAGACGATGACGATTGTTGCCGCGTCGCAGAATGTCGAACGGCTTTTGGCGTTTACGACAACCGAACTGATCGGGAAGCATGTGCGCAGCATCTTCGGCTCGGTGGTTCACCATGACATGCGCAATAAACTCGGCTACTCGACAATTGCTACTCGCCGGGAGCTGTTCGCAACGCATATCTTGAATGCTAATCGCTACCAGCTCTACGTGCACACGACCGAGAAGCTGCACATCATCGAGGGCGTGCGGCCGTCACTGGATCGACCAGAGTTACAAGATCGTGTCGCGGGCATCACCGTTGGATTGCAATCAACAACGAGTCTGCAGCAGATCTTCGAACTCGCGGTCAGCAATGTTCATGCGATTTGTGAATACCACCGTGTCATGTTCTATCGGTTCCTGCCTGACGGCTCAGGAGAGGGCGTTGCCGAGCGTCGCTCGGGCCACATGGAACCGATGCTTGGGCTTCGGTATCCCGCGTGGGATATTCCGGAACGGGCGCGCAAGTTGTACGCCAGTACACCGATACGTGTCATCGCACATATGCGTCGTGACGATATTCCCCTCGATTTTTCTCCAGCCTACGCTGTCGAGGACCTCGTGCTATCGCAGGCAGTGCTGCGGGGTACGTCGACCGTGCATCGCGAGTACCTGACGAATATGGGAATCAGCGCGACGATTACTGTGCCAATCGTCGTAGAAAAAAAATTGTGGGGGCTGATCGCATGCCATCACGAAGAACCGCACACTCCCGATCTGAAGCTGCTGGATGCGATGGAGTTGTGCGGCCATATTTTGTCGTTTGCTGTCACGCAGCAGCTGGACCGCGATCGCCGTTCGTATGCGGAACCGATTGCGGCCGCTGTAAAAGAGGTTGTCAGCTTACGCACCCGCTTACTATCCGAGTCGGAGTTTCTTTCGCGAATCTCTGAGACCTGTCAACCGTGGCTGGCGCATGATGGTGTTGCTGTCTTCTCGGAGGGTCATTGGACAAGTGAAGGTCTCGCCGCCGACGTGTTGTCGACAGACTGGGCCGCGTTAGCGGAAATCGAGCCGCCACTGTATTGGTCTCATGAATTGCCAACAGTGCTTCCCGCGTGGAATGTCGACGCAGTGCCGGGCGCGATGTTGCTCGGTTTGGGCGACAAGCATGACCTTCGATTGCTGTTTTTGCGTGGTCCCGTTGAGCAGACGTTGACGTGGGCCGGGTCGCCGAAGAAGGATATCGTCCCGGATGAAGACGGTGTGCGGCTATCGCCTCGCAAGTCGTTTGCAAAGTATCAACAGCTTGTAAACGGTAAGTCGGAGGAATGGAGCCTGACCGATGTGGCCTTCGCGCGACAGCTTCTCGCCGAAGGACAGCGCGGACTGGGCATGGCCGGCACAGTTATGCAGCAGAAGGACAACCTGCGAATTCTCGCTAACGAGTTGAACCATCGCGTGAAAAATATCCTGGCTTTGGGCAAGTCGCTGGCGGCACAGTCGAAGGTGCACGCCGTGTCGCCAGAGAGCTACGCGGACAGTCTGGAACGACGGCTGTTTTCACTATCGGCTGCTCACGAGTTGCTGATCAAGGCAGACATGACGGGCGTTGCGTTAGCGGATATCGTCAGCGCCGAGTTGCAACCGTATGTACCGGCGGAAAGACTGACAGCGCTGCACGAGCAGCCGGCGATCATTGTGCATCCCGATATCGTCGCGATGGTCGCGCTACTGATGCACGAACTAACGTCCAATGCCGTGAAACACGGCGCCCTGTCTGTAGCGTCCGGTCGGGTTACTGTGACGTGGCAGGTCGTTGCCGGTGAACTTCAGCTTGACTGGAAAGAGACGGGCGGTCCGCCAGCGACACGACCAAGTCGAACAGGGTTCGGCATGGAATTGCTCGAAAAGGCGCTACCTTACGAGTTTGGTGGAACGGTGGATATTCAGTTTGAGCGGCAAGGGTTTGGTGTTCGTTATCACATCCCAGTCAAAGGTTTTGTCGCCGACCAGTTGGATACCTCAGATCGTGCCTACAACACCCATTTGAAAGAATCCGGTATGAGTGCAACGTTGATTCCAAATCGTGCGCTGGTCGTCGAAGACAGTTACCTGATTGCTGCAGAGCATAGCGATGCGTTGGAGCGTGCCGGCGTGGCAACAGTGGATTGTGCAAGCAGCGTCGATATCGCCGCGAGTTTGATCGAAAAGAGGCGGTATGATCTGGCCTTATTGGACATCAATCTGCGCGGAGAATTGAGTTTTCCATTGGCCGAAATACTCGACGGGCAATCTGTCCCCACCATTTTGATTACGGGATACGGTGATTCGGACAACGTACCGCAACACCTGAAACACCTGCCGGTTTTACGCAAACCGCTGGATGAGGAGGCGCTGAGCGCACTGCTGCTTCGACAGCAGGAGCGCTAGGGATGGCCAAGATTCTTATTGTTGAAGACGAGGCGTTACTGGCACAAGACTGGGCGGCAGCGCTTGAGCTCGACGGTCACGCTGTGTCCGTCTGCCGTGAAATTCCATTGGCCAAAAGAGCGATCGAACGCGATTGGCCGGATATCGTGGTGCTCGATTTTTTCTTCAAAAATCAGCGTGGCAGTCTGCATTCTGGCGGCGGCATGGCGCTCGCGGCGCGATTACGACAACGCGCGCTGAAAGACCAATTGCCAATGCCCGGGTTGATCGGGGTAACGGCCTCCGAACCGGATGCCTTTTTTCCGTTCGATATGTTCGAGCAAGTTGAGAAAGCCTCTCGAGCAACCTTTGATAGCCGACTCCGAAAGCCGTTTCAGCCGGCGATGTTGGTGTCCGCCGTAGACGCTTTATTGGCGCGTTAGGACGACTGACTAACGCAGGACCTTCTTTAACTCCTTGTCCAGCCGTTTATCGGTGCTGGCCGCTTTGGCGGCCTTGAAGTCTGCCTGCGCGCTGTCTTCATTATTGGCCAACTGATGCAATTGACCACGACGAAATCTGGCCCAGGCCTTTTCGGGCATCCCGCTACCAATCTCACCATCCAGGTAGTCGGTTAGCGCTTCGATGCCGTCATTGAGTCGTTGTTCGCTGAAGACCGCGGTTCGGCCAATTTGGTATCGCGCGGACTGCCTTGCGGTCTCTGCGCCATCCGTCGTGGAGGTCGTATTTGCAGCGTCGCTGAAGGAGCGGTGTGCGCCGGCATAGTCTTCTTCATTCTGTTGTAGAAAACCGATATTCAGATAGGCTCGCGGGTCATCCGGCGCAGTGCTGATCAGTTCTTCGAAAACGACTGCGCGCTGTTCAGGTTGTGTGGTTTGACCGTAAACTTGTGCAAGCAGCAGTCGTCCCTCGATTGGCGCAAATGTCACGGTGTGCTTGGCAAGCTGTAGCGCTTCATCTTTGTCGCCGCCCAAAAAACCGGGTGCCTGCAGATAGTACTGGACCAGGCCCTGATGAGCTTCGAGATGTTGCGCATCGAGTTCGATGGCGCGTTCGAAGGCCTTACGTGCCTTTTTAGCATGTCCGGCGGCTTTGAAGATGCTTGCGTTGCCCGCGAGACTACCTGCGCTAGCACCCACCCAGTATTGTGCATCGGCACTGTTCGGATAGCGCTCCGCTGCCTCCTCGAACAACGCCAAGGCTTCCTTGAACTCATTGCGAGACATGGTGATGATGCCGACGAGGATGCGTTTCTTGGCGTCGTCGCTGGTGGCGAGTTCCTGCTTCAGCAGTGGCTCGGCGGTGGCGAAGTCGCCGGCTTCGTAGGCGTCGATACCCGGGCTGGCGTGGACCAGGTCTGCGCACAAGCACAAGACCAGGACGGCGGGAATGTAACGAATGGTCGATTGAATACGATTCATGCTGGAGCCTCTTCTGGATACTGTCTTTCGACACGTTTGATGGCGATAGTTCCGATGACGGCGGGAAGAATCCATGGGATCACTTGCCACTGTCCACTCAGGATGTCCGAGAGCAATCGCGAGCCGCCGAACGCAAAGAACGCGGTGTAAGCGCCAACGCCGGTGCCGATCAGCCCACCAAAATGGGCGCGCAGGCGTTGGTTGCGGGTCATTCGCGCGATGCGAGTCTCACGCAGCGCGTTGAAGGATGCAGACATCGAGATGGCCGCAAACACCATTAACAGCATACTGCTGCTGTTGATGCCGACGATACCAACTCCGATGCCGAGCACACCGAGAATCACCAGTTGCGACAGATGCAGGGGGCTGCGCAACGCGGCGGGATTTGTGCGCGTGCGCAGCGCCAGTAGACCGTGCCGTAATCCCGTTGCGGTCAGTACGCCTAACATGAGGAGGAACAGGCTGAACATGCGCTGCTCGCGCGCCACTTGCAGGCCGCGCGCCATATCGAAGTTGCGCTCCGGTGCGCGAATCCCGACCGGGTCGGCGAGTACCATGAGCGACATTGTGATAGCCGTCGCCGCAACGACGCTCATTGTGATCACGAACACCCATCCGGCATTGCGATGAAACCGTGAGCCCTTGCGGGAGGCCACCGGTAACCAGAATGCCAGCAGTGCCATTGCACCGATGCCGATATGTATTTGTAGTAGATAGCCGTGAACCCAATGCATGTCAGTCTCCTCAGGTGGAGTGTGCAGATTAGGCGTCTGGCGTGGTCAAACCCAGTGCCAGTGGTCATGAGTTGCAACCATGACTTTTGGCCTATAGCGTTGGTCCGGCAACTAAGCGACACTATCGAAATGACGCTCAAGGAACGATTTTTCACGGTGCAAATGGCCGCCGCCTTGCTGACCTGGCTGGTTGCCTCGGGCACCTTGCTCTACCAGATCGCTACTTCATCCGGTCTGCAGTATGCCGGTTTGCTGGAGCCGACGGCCCTGCTCCTGGTGGTGTACTTGGTCGCGATGGTGGCCGCGTGCAATGATCATTGGTCCGTATCGCGTCAGCGTATTGCCAACGCAATACAGCTTGCTTCTGTCGCTGGCATGGCCTACCTCGTGCCGATCAGTTACCTCCCGATTTTCACCATTATCTGGGTCGCAATGGCGGCTGGCCTGTACTCCGCTCGAACCTGTTTCGTTTTTACTGTCGTGTTGTCAGTGGCATGGTACGCAGTTTGGGAGTATCACTGGTTTTTCAACGGCGCTGGTTTTTCTGCCGCGCTCTATGCCACGTTCCATGCGTTCGCGGTGTTGTCTTCCCTGTCGGCTCGCCGTGCCGAACAAGCACGTGATGAGACGCAAGCGCTCTATCGTGAATTGGTGGCGACGCAACACCTGCTGTCTGAAGCGTCGCGCCAAAACGAACGGACCCGGATCGCGCGGAACCTGCACGACCTGGTGGGTCACCACCTGACGGCGCTGTCGATCAATCTGCAAATCGCCGAGCGTAAGACTGACGGCGAAGCGAAGGCTTCGATTCAGCAAAGTCGCGCACTCGCGAAGCTGTTGCTCAGCGATGTACGTGAGGCCGTCAGCACACTGCGCGATGAAAGCGAACTGGATTTTCGGCGTGCTCTCGATCTCATTGTAGAAAATGTCCCACAACTGAATATCTCGCTCGACATCGATTCGGGTTTGCACATCGACGATGTTGAAATCGCGGATGCCGTGTTGCGCTGCATTCAAGAGGCCATCACCAACACACTACGCCATGCCAATGCCACCATGATGACCGTCAAACTCTGGCAACACGACAGCGCATTGCGATTCGCGGTGCAAGACAACGGTTCCGGGGCTGCAGCGTTGCGTGAAGGCAATGGACTCACGGGCATGCGCGAACGACTGCGCAATGTCGGCGGTGATATTGCTTTCGAATCGTCGCAAGGCGGTTTTGGTCTCGTTGGAACGGTGCCGCTGCTGGGTGTCTGAGCAAACGCTGAAACTGGTGGTCATCGATGATCAGATGCTGGTGCGGCAAGGTATTTGCGGCCTGCTGGCGCTGTCGGACGCCGTGGAGGTTGTTGCGGAGGGCAGTGATGGCAGTGAAGCCGTCGCGCTGGCACAGCAATGGCAGCCGGACGTTATACTGATGGATATGCGTATGCCGAAACTCAGCGGCAGCGATGCGATTCAGGCTTTGCGGGATGCGGCGATTTCGACGCCTGTGATCATATTGACCACGTTCGATGACCACGAACAGGTGCTCGCCGGTATTCGGGCGGGCGCACAAGGCTATTTGCTGAAAGATGTTTCGCTGGATGATCTGATTGCGGCCATCGAGTCCGTTGCCGCTGGCGAGACGATGATTCAACCCGCTGTCACGCAAACGCTGTTGGCCGGTCTAGGCTCTCGCGAGAATGCGTTTGATAGCGCAGAGATGCCAGAACCGCTAACGCCGCGTGAAACCGAGATTGTGCGATTGATGGCGGGCGGTTACAGCAACAAGGAAATCTCGGAGGCGCTGAGTAAATCCGAGGGCACTATCAAGAATCATGTTTCCAACGTGCTGGCGAAGTTCGGCGTTCGTGATCGGACGCGAGCCGTGTTGAAAGCGATCGAGTTAGGCTTGATCTAGCCGGCTATGCGGTTGGTCCTGCGGTGCTTGCAAGAAGACCCGGGTTAGTTGACGCGTGCAGTGATCTGCAATTGTGCAGATGGTGCTCCAGCCGGCGTTAGCGCCCCGAAGTTGCCGTCTAGTGTGATCTCAATGGCGTTGATGGCGGCATCAAAGCCATCAGCATCCGGATTGGGGGAGTAGCCAAACGTTGCACCGCCGTCGTTGGAATAGCGAATGGTGCCAAGCGTGACGGCCGGCGGCGACGGTGATCCGGAAGTATCGAGGATCACACTACCGCCAGCCTGGCAGCTCGGCAGCACGCACAAGGCAAGATTGTCGGGTACGGTATCCGTGACGGTGACGCTGTCATCATCCGGTGCGCCGCTACCTTGATTCGAAATCTCGATGGTGTACTGCACGCTTGCACCCGGTATCGCAAAGGGGTCGGTATCACCATTCTCCGGGTCGGATGTTGTGAGCACGGTCTTCGTGACAGTAAAGCCCACATCAAAACGACCATGAAAGTTGTTGCTCGCACCGAACAGGCCGGCGATTTCGGTGGTGTGGTTACGTTCGCTGTCATTGTCGATGTCCTCTTCCACAGCGAGGCCAAGTGCTGAGCCCGACTGCGAGCAGCGTCGGAGCCAGCCACCGTTGTTGCCATCGCGGCTGTTCATCGATGCGACGGCAAGCGGCGTCGTTGCGAAACCTGCGGGCCAGCCGACGGTGAAGCATCCATCATCAAACCCGCGAATCGTGTCGCCTGAGCGAACCGCTTGCAGGTTGGTCGCGCCGCCGATTGCGGCGACGAAATCCAGGTCAAGTCCATCGCTGACGGCGATGATACCGATTGTCTCAGCCGCATTGTTGGTTCCTGCCGTTGTCTCGGCCCGTTCCATCGCATACTGCAGCCCGGTGCTGGAGACGTTGCGTGTCGCCGTCGCGAGAAAAGGGTTGGCCGACGTTGTTGGCGGCGTGCCGGTTTCGTTGTTGTCTGTTTGCAGGTTGGCAATTACAGCCGGTGCAGCAGGAAAGTTGTCTGTGAAACTCAGGCTGGCCCACACGCTGCTGGTCAATCGTCCGACACTGGCGGTCGTGCTCACTGCATAGGCTTGTAACTGCGAGCCATCAGGCAGTGTATGACTACCAGGTTCCACCGCGAGATAGGCGGTAGTCATCGCAACATGTGGTCCATCGTTGGCATCCGGTTCTGTTGCGACGATTTGAAAGCCGGTTGTTGTCACATTGGCGATCCGCAAGTTGGCGGGATCACCTCCATCATTCGTCGCCAGTGTCACGACCACAGGCGTGGTATCGAATGGCGCGAGAAAACTCACCGTTGTCACCGTGGGAGTCACGAACGTGTCGTTCACAGTGACCTGAGCCATTTCAAGCTGAAATGCGCTCGCAGGTAGGGAAAAGGCGAGGCCGGTCACCATTGCCAGTGCGCTGATCCATCGTTGGCAGTTTGCTGTCATTGCATCAATCTCCGCCTCGATTTTTACACAGGGTCATCCCAGACGCTGTAAAAAAGTGTGCCGGAAACACGCGACGCGCGGCACTCGTCTGTCGCTGACACTTGCACAATCGACAATTTTTTGGAGAATGTCTGTCTCAGCTTTGTGTATGAAACACGGAATGGCACAGATACTGATCGTTGAGGATGATATTCCTCTGGCAGAACAATGGATTGTAGCTCTCGAAGCCAAAGCGCATCAGGTGCTGCACTGCACCAATGCTAGAGATGGTCTCGCTTCTATCGGTGTGCACTGGCCGGATCTGGTCGTGCTGGACTTCTTCTACAAGTGCATCAATGGTCGAGCCGAGGACCACAGTGGATTGACTTTTGTTCAGTCGGCGAATCAACTTGCCAAGTCCCTCTACAAACCAATGCCAAAAATCATTGCGGTCACGGCGTCGGTACCGGACGCTCAGTTTCCGATCGATGTAATGGAGAGCGCGCAGCTGATGACCAATCAAAAGCTGACGATACGCCGCCAGAAGCCCTTTGCGACAGAAGTACTGCTGAACGATGTGACAGCTGCGCTGCGCGCTTGACCGCTACCAGCGTGCCAGCCATCAATCCGGCATAAAAATGGTTGCCGGGTACTCGATCAGTCCTTTCAGAACCTGCACCATTGCAGCGGCATCGTAGCCATCGACAAAACGGTGGTCGAACGACACAGAGATGTTCATCATTTTGCGCACGACGATTTGACCGTCTTTCACGATGGGTCGATCGACGGCTTTGTTGATACCGACAACGCCCACTTCCGGCGAGTTGATGACCGGTGTCGTGACGATCCCACCGAGCGCACCAAGACTGGTAATCGTGATGGTCGAGCCGGTCAGTTGATCTTTTGAGGCCTTACCGGTTCGTGCTGCTTCAGATAGCGATTTGATAGCGTCAGCAAGCTGCCACAGCGTCTTCGCCTGCGCCTGATGGACGACCGGTACTTTGAGTCCGTCCTTTGTCTGTGTCGCGATGCCAACGTGCAAAGCCTTGTGACGCACGACGACTTCGCGCTCGGCATCGTAGACGGCATTGCATTGCGGGAACTGGCGGAGTGTCTTTGCCAACGCGGTGATCAGCAGCGGCAAAAATGTAAGCTTCGGCTTGTCCTCACTGCGTGTTACGTTCATGTGGGCGCGCAGCGCATCAAACTCGGTGATGTCAATTTCCTCGACGTACGTAAAGTGAGGGATGTTGCGCTTGGCTTCACTCATTTTGCGGGCGATCACACGGCGCACGCCGATCACCCGATGTTCATCGACCTCATCGGTTTCAAGGCTACTGTGGACTGGTGCGGTCGAAGTGGGTCGGCCGCCTGCCGCGATGTACTGCTCGAGATCGCGCGCGAGAATTCGTCCACGCGCACCGCTGCCTGGAACATCTGCCAAGTCGATACCGACTTTCCTAGCTCGCGCTCGCTCCGCTGGGGAGGGCTGTACGCGTGCGGTAGTACGAGCAACGGGTGCTGTTGCAACCGTTGTCGTCGGCCGGGCCATCGCCTGGTCGGTCTGTTTCTCTTCCGCGGCTGTTGGTTTGTCATCATCTGCCGGCATCGGTGCGCTGCCGTCGAGGTCAAACACGATCAGGTTGGTACCTACCGCGACGATGTCGCCCTGGTCACCATGCAGCGACGCGATACGACCACTCACCGGCGACGGGATTTCTACGGCGGCCTTGTCCGTCATCATATCGACAATGACATCATCTTCTTTGACGACATCGCCAACCTTGACATGCCATTCGCCGATCTCAGCTTCGACCGTTCCTTCTCCCAGGTCCGGTACTTTGAATACGTACTGGCTCATCGGCTTAGTCCTCTAGCGCTGCTTCCAGCGCGTTGATAATGCGTTTTTGGCCCGGGAAGTAGTCCCACTCGAACGCATGCGGGTAGGGTGTATCCCAACCGGTGACCCGCTGAATCGGCGCTTCGAGTGAATAGAAGCAGTGCTCCTGAATCGTCGCTGACAGCTCCGCGCCATAACCTGAGAAACGCGTCGCCTCATGCGCGATGACACAGCGTCCGGTCTTGTTGACAGAGTCTGTCAGCACATCCACGTCTAGCGGCTGCAATGAGCGAACATCGATGATCTCGGCATCGACATCCGCTGCCGCCGCTGCGGCCTCCGCGACATGCACCATCGTGCCGTAGGTGACGATCGTGACGTCGTTACCTTCGCGAACTACATTCGCTTTGCCCAACGGGACTGTGTAGTAGCCTTCGGGCACTTCGCCTTGGGGATGCGAACTCCACGAGACGGCAGGCTTGTTCGGGTCGCCGTCGAATGGACCGTTGTAGATCCGTTTGGGCTCAAAAAATACAACGGGATCGTCGCTTTCGATGCTGGCGAGCAATAAGCCCTTGGCGTCATACGGGTTCGAAGGCATCACGACTTGAATGCCGGAAACGTGGGCAAAAATGCCTTCCGGGCTTTGCGAGTGCGTCTGTCCACCGCGAATGCCGCCGCCGCAGGGTGTGCGGATGGTCACTGGCGCAAAAAAATCACCAGCACTGCGATAGCGCAGGCGTGCGAGTTCGCTGACGACCTGGTCGAAGCCGGGGTAGATGTAGTCGGCAAACTGAATCTCCGCGACGGGTCGGATGCCGTTCACGCTCATGCCGATCGCAGTGCCGACGATACCGCCTTCCGCGATTGGCGTATCGATACAGCGATGTTCCCCATACTTTCTTTGTAAGCCTTCGGTACAGCGAAATACGCCGCCAAAGTAGCCCACGTCTTCGCCCATGACGACGACGTTGGGATCCCTGTCCATTGCTATATCCATCGCCGAGTTCAGCGCCTGGATCATGTTCATTTTTGCCACGATGATTCCTCTGGAGCGTTATCGGTGTTTCAGGACTGCTGTTTTTCGCGGCGCCATTGTTCGCGCTGCGATTTCAAGTTCGGCGGCATCTCCTCGAAGATGTCCTCGAACATCAGAGAGGCATCCAGGTGTGGGCCCTCATTCAACGTGCCGTAGCTCGTCGCTTCCTTCCAGCAAGCGGCCACGTGCTCGGTGAGTTCTGCTTCCAATGCCTCGTGCTGTGCATCGGACCAGTCGCCGTTTGCGATCAGGTGTTGTTTTAGCCGCTCGATAGGATCGCCGAGCGGAAACGCCTCCCATTCTTCTTTGGGGCGATATCGCGTTGGGTCATCACTGGTGGAGTGCGCGCTGCCGCGGTAAGTCACCAGTTCGATCAGCGTTGCACCGGCGCCAGCCCGGGCACGTTCCGCCGCCCACTGCGTGACCGCGATCACGGCAAGAAAGTCATTGCCGTCCACTCGCACGCCCGCAATACCATTGCCCGGACCGCGCGCAGCGAAGGTCTGATGTTCGCCGCCAGCAAACGACTGGAAGGTCGAGATCGCGTACTGGTTATTGACGACGTTCAACAACACGGGTGCTTGATACACCGACGCGAAAGTCAGTGCGTGGTGGAAGTCGGCCTCGGCCGTACTGCCATCGCCGATCCAGGCCGCCGCGATGTGTTGCTCGCCCTTGATTGCGGAGGCCATCGCCCAACCGACCGCTTGCGGGTATTGGGTTGTGAGATTGCCGGAGATGGAAAACAGATTATCTTCAGCGCTGTGATACATGACAGGCAACTGACGGCCTTTGCACATATCGCGAGTGTTGGACAGGCACTGGGACATCAGATCGGTGAGGTTTGAGCCACGAACGATAAATAGGCCCTGG
>ERZ1740062.835-NODE-835-length-14105-cov-5.242562_pt1 | contig 14105 bp, 10 predicted proteins | sample MGYA00581741_ERZ1740062 | MGnify/ENA primary metagenome ERZ1740062 (study PRJEB43018, sample SAMN04849747) | marine metagenome | isolation source: floating plastic debris | place: Pacific Ocean | collected 2008-09-01 | study: EMG produced TPA metagenomics assembly...
CCCGTCATTGCCCGCCTCGCCATTGATCAGGTCATTGTCTTCTCCGTCTCCCAGCACGTCTTTGCCGCCTCCACCCCAGAGCTTGTCCCGGCCCGCATTGGCCCAGATCGTGTCATTGCCGATATCGCCCCACAGCCGGTCATTGCCCGGCCCGCCGCCGACCACGTCGTGGCCCGCGCCGCCATAGACCGCGTCATTGTTGCGCCCGCCCCAGAGCACGTCGTCGCCCGTCTCGCCCCGGACGGTGTCGTCGCCGGAGCCGCCGCCCAGCGTGTCATAGCCAGCCCCGCCAAAACGCCCTCGCCGTCGCCGCCCTCCAGCGTGTCGTCGCCCGCACCTCCGCCCAGCGTGGCGTTGCCGGCGCTGCCGATCTCCAGCTCGTTGCCGGCCCCACCCCAGACCTCGTCATCGCCCGCCTCGCCGTCCAGCGTGTCATCGCCACCCCCGCCAAAGATCAGATCGCCGCCACCCCCGCCTTCGACCTGGTCGGCCCCGCCGAGGGCGGTGATCGTGTCGGCCCCGTCGAGACCCCGAAGCGTGTCCTGATCCGGGGTGCCCTCCAGCGCGTCATTGCCGCTGGTGCCAAAGATGATGTCGTCGGCATCCGGCGACAGCACCAGCACCCGGTCCGGCCCGACAAAGCCGCCGGGAAACAGGTCGCCCGCATCGAGCGGCCCGCCACCGGCGCTGTGCACCTCGATCACCGCATCGCGAAAGGTGATGCGTGCGCCGTTGCCCTGCGGAATGATGGTCAGCTGCCCGACCGAGCGCAGCATCGGGAAATCCGACATGTCGATCTGGTCCACCCCGGGGGTGAAGTCGGTGATCAGGGTCTGGGCGGCGTCGGCATGGATCACGAACCGGTCGAGCCCGCTGCCGCCCGTCAGGCGCGCCCCGGCGGCCCCGGCGATCAGGATGTCGTCGCCCGCCCCGCCCGACAGCGTGTCATAGCCGATATCGGAGCCAACCAGCATGTCCTGGCCCGCGCCGCCGCTCAGGCTGCGGGCACCGGCATCGGCCAGCTGGGTGTCGGTGACCGCACCCAGATCGATGTTGAACTGGGTCAGCCCGCCGGTCACGCCGCTGCTGGCAAAGACCTGCATGGTGTCGCCCGACAGGGTCGCGGCGAGCGTGCTGACATTTTCCATGCCCGCGCCGAGGGTGTGGACCATGGTCTGCAGGTGGATCAGCCGCCCGTCGGGGGCGAGGGTAAAGACGCTGAGCCCGTCATCACTGCCGCCTGCGACGATGAACACCCGGTCGCCATCCTGCGCCACGGTCAGCGTGGTGACATCGTCGAACCTCGTGTGCAGCGTGTCGAGGATATGGTCCACCGGCGTCAGCCCGCCATCCGCGGCCAGCTGCATCACGCTCAGCGAGCTGGACCCGGCACTGCCCAGCACCACCCAGGTCTCGCCAAAGGCGGTGACGGTTTCCATCGCCGTGGGCACGCTGATCCCGAGGCCCTGTGCGGCCCCGGCCGCGCCCACCTGTGTCAGCGCGCCGGTGCTGGCGGAAATCGCGTAGCTGATCACCGCCCCCGCCTGCTGGTCGGTGGCCAGCAAATAGCTGGTGCTGCCGATCTCGACCGTGTCGATCTGCGCGCCCGCGCCAAAGGAGATCGCGGTGCTCTGGAAACCGGGGTCCATGCCCTGCTGGCCGCTGCCGCCGGGCAGGCTGTGCACCGACAGGGTGCCGCTGTCGCTGTCGACCACGTAAAAGCGCAGACCGTCCGCGGTGTCGGCCATCGCCATGCTGCCGATCTGGCCTGCGGCCCCCGACAGGGGCGCGATCTCGTTCTGGAAGCGGATGCTGCCGTTGCTGCCGAGCTCGTAGCTCATCAGGGTGTCATCGGGTGTGCTGCCAAAGATCAGCTGATGGGTGCCGTCGATCTCGACGACCTCGACCACACCGGCAGCGGCCCCCGCGCTCTGGCCGTTGAAATACTGCTGGTCGAGCAGCGTGGCCATGCCCCCGCCCCCGTCGAGCGCATAGGCGGTCAGCCCGCCTTGCGCCCCGGTGGACGTGTAGAGAAAGCTCTGCCCGCCCAGATCGGCGATGGTGATGTCCCGCAGGTTGATGTCCAGCGCATCCTGACCCGTGGAAAGATGACCTTGCCATTGCAAATACATTGATGCGCCCCGTTTACCACGCAGGCACAGATGGCAGCCCCGCACGGCGCGGAGCGCGCGAAATCAAGGCAGAATTCGCGCTTTCCCAACGGATTTTCCAAAGATTTTAGGGGCCGTGCGCCACGCCTGCAGGGTCTTGTGCGGGGTCTTGTGCGGGGCGCAACGCGCGCAGGGTTTTCGCTTTGGTAACACCTTTTTAACATCTTGCGCCCGCTGCGACCCCGGGCCGTTCGGTCCTGGCCCCAAACAGGAGAATTTGGCGATGCAAGATGTCTCTGCCCGGCTGTCTTTGCCCTATATCCAACCCTCACAGGCACAAAAGCACGTCACCCATAACGAGGCGATCGCACAGCTGGATCTGCTGGTGCAGATGGTGGTGGAGGCGTTCGACGCCCAGACCCCACCCGCAACCGTGACCGATGGCGAGATCTGGGCGCTTGGTGCGGCGCCCACGGACGCCTGGGCCGGTCAGGCCGACATGCTGGCGGCCTGGGACAATGGCGGCTGGCGGTTCATCACCCCGCAGGCGGGCTGGCGCGCGGTGGCGCGTGACGACTTCAGCCTGCGCGTCTGGACGGGCACCGGCTGGGCCCTGCCCGGTACGGGCCCGCTGACCCAGCTGGACGGAGTGGGCATCGGCACGGATTTCGACGCGGTCAACGCGCTGGCCGTTGCCGCAGACGCGACGCTGCTGAGCCATGCAGGCGCGGGCCACCAGCTCAAGCTCAACAAGGCCGGCGTGGGCGACACCGCCAGCCTGCTCTTTCAGACCGGGTTTTCGGGCCGGGCCGAGATGGGCACCGCCGGTACGGATGATTTCGAGATCAAGGTGAGCGCCGATGGCGCCAGCTGGGCCACGGGGCTGCGCCTGGACGCGGCCACCGGCCAGATCACCGGCGAGGCGGTGATGTCCGGCCCCACCGACACCACGGCGGGCCGGCTGATGGCCAATGGCGCACACGGGCTGGGCTCGGTCACGCCGCCGCTGCTGGACGACATCGATGCGACGGCCACGGCCACCGGGCTCTTTCGGACCGGCGGCACGACGGCGGGCACCTTTCCCACCGGCCAGAAATTCGGGCACCTGTTCGTCAGCCGCTATGGGCCCAGCGACGGGGTGCAGATGTTCTGGAACGTGGTGGACGAGGCGATGTACCAGCGCCGCTACCGCGCGGCCTCGGGCGGCTGGCAGAGCTGGCGCAAGGTCTGGGACAGCGGCAACACGACCGTGGACGCCAACGGGTTCGTCAAACCGGCCTCGCCCATCCTGCGCCTGTCGCGGGACGGCATCGAGGCCCCGGTGATCCCGGTGGACGCGCAGTTCACCCGCAAGGGCTCGGGGCATTACACGCTGGGCAATGTGTACCCGCTGGCCACCACCGGCTGGCAGATCGAGGTGCCACAGGATCACAACGGCAACCGGCTGGTCTTTGTGAGCACGGACTACAACAGCGCCGAACGCGTGCTGACGGTGCGCACCGGAACGGTGGTCTGGGACGGCGCGCAGGGCGTCTGGGCCGGGGGCGCGCCGGTGGACATCCCCGATGGCCGCTGGGTCGACATCCGGCTGGCCGATCCCGAAGCGGCGGCGGACTAGGCGTCGCTGTCGCCTTCGGCGTCCGGTGCCTCCGGCACGTCCGGTTTGCGAAAACAAAAGAAATGGTCATCACCGCGGTCCGCGGTGCTGGCCCCCAGCGTCTCGAATATCCTGGTGCGCCGGGTCGGATCGCCCGCCACCGAAAAGAAGTTGAACTGGCTTTCGTAGTCGACCACCTCGAAGGCGTCAAAAAGCGTTTCCAGCTCGGCGCGGGTGTATTCGCGCACATGCGGACGAAAGACCATGGGCGGCTGGTGCGCCAGCAGGTTCTCCAGCACCTTGAGCGAGGCCGCATTGGGCGTGGTGATAAAGACCAGCCCGCCCGGCTTCAGCACCCGGTGGATTTCACGCACAAAGCTGCGGATGCCGGTCTCGCGGAACAGCACGATATCGTTGAAGGTCTGTTCGGGGCGGTCCTTGATGTGCTCGATCACCTCGAAGGAAAACAGCACATCGGCAAAATCGTCGGGCGCGTCGATCTCGAGGCGCAGATCGCTTTCGGTGGCGTAACAGGCATTGTCGCCGTTCAGAAAGTCGAGGATCGGGCAGGAGCCCCCGGTTTCCAGGATGGTCAGGTTGCGCATGTCCGGCCGGGTCCGGGAAATGGCGCCAAAGGTGGTCACATAGCGCAGCAGGTGCTGGGAATACTTGTAGCTGTCATTGGAACACAGAAAATCCATGAACCGGGCCACGGGCGTGTTACGATACTTGGCCGGGGGATAGCGCCGCTGCGCCTCCTTCATCAGGAATTCGAACTTGGCCATGCGGGCGTCATCGGCCGAGACGCTCCAGGAGCTCACATTGGTGTCCGAGAGCCGTTGCATGTGGTCGTCCTTTTCGTGATCGCGGCCCCACAGGGCCATGGCGGCCATAACCGAGCGCATGGCCTTTTTCAATTGCGCCGGCGCGCGCACCCGCGACAGTGCGCCGGGCCGGGCCACGTTGTCTTGGACCGGTCCTTCGATTAGAGCAGAAGGGGAACGCTCCGCGGCACAGGCGGCGGGGCACCGTAAGTGGCCCCCCGCACCGGGGGGCTGGCGTTGTCGGTTCCGCGAACCGTTTGTCGAGGGTGAGGCCCGTCCCCCATGTCACATCTGCATGTCGTGCTCATCGGCTGGGAAGGCCAGGCTGCCAGCACCCGCGCCCTGGCCGAGGCGCTGGCCCCGCACGCCCCGCAGCTGAGCGTGATCTATTCCAACCTCGAAGACACCAGCGAGGACGGCCCCGGCAGCTGGATCCGGGTGCCGCAATCGTGGTATTTCGGACGCAAGTTCGCCCGCTCGCTCGAGTGTTTGGCCCCGGGCGAAATCATGCTGCAGATCCAGGCCGACGTGGCCCATGACCGCTGGGACGCGCTGGTCGAACATTGCGCGGGCGCCTTTGAACAGCATGACCGGATGGGGATCTGGGGGCCCGATCTGGACTGGACCCCGTGGCCCACGCAGCGGGTGCAGAACGGGCCGCCGATCTCGGACGGGCTGGTGCCGGTGCAGCAGACCGACGGCGTGGTCTGGGCGCTGCACCCCGAGGTCAGCAAGCAGCTGGCGCATCTCGACTACACGCAGGCCAATCTGGGCTGGGGCATCGACTGGGTCGCGCTGAACATCGCGCGGCGGCTGGGGCGGCGGACGGTGCGCGACCTGCGCCACCAGGTGCACCACCCGTCCTCGCGCGGCTATAGCGGGGCGACCGCCACGCAACACATGAAGAACCTGCTGGCGCAGCTGCCCTCCGAGCAGCGCGTCGAAATCCTCGCCCTGCACGATGCGCTGCATGCCGTCACCGCGGCCCCGCCAGAGCAGGACCCCCCGAATACAAGCGTACCCGCCTCCCCCCTGTCCTCGAGTTTCGGAAAGTTTCCCAAGATGCTTCGCAAGTCCGCACAGTCCTCCCTGACCAGCGCCAGCCTCTATGACGGTGCGGTCTATGTCGCGACGGCCAAACCGGCACCCGATCTGATCCTGCGCGTGGCGCCCGCCACCGTGGGGTTCGAGCCGCTGGACGGCCCGCCCCCCGGCGAGGTCGTGCCGGTGCAGGTGCCGGTGCAGGAGACCGGCCCCGAGGGCGTCGCCTTCAAGCTGGGCGGTCTGGGCGAATGGCAGGTCAGCGGCTGGCAGACGCTGCGGGTGATCCCGCAGGATGTCGGCGCCGGGGCGTTCATCCCGGTCAGCGATCCGATCCCGCTGGTGCCCGGCACCGGCGAGGTCGAGCTGAGCGCGCATCTGGCCTGCCACCGGGCCCGCGGACGTCTGGTGGCCACCGTGACCACCGCCAAGGGGGTCACCCGGCATCTCGAACAGGCCTTCAACGCGGGCTTTGCGGGCGGCAACAGCCCCAATGGCTACCAGGTGGCGCAGCTCGCCCTCGGGCAGATCCGCGAGACCTGTTCGGTGACGCTGTCGGTCGCCCATGACGCGGCCCTGTCGGGCACCAACGAGCCGCCGGTCTATTTCGTGGCCACGCCGACGGTCAAGACGCGGGTGCCGGGCCGCCAGATCGCGCCGGTCTCCTTTGTGCTGGGCGAGGGCGACGCGGCCTGCTGGTACCGGGCCGAGCTGTCATCGGACATGCAGCGCAGCCTGTCGCCGATGGTGCTGGAAAACGGCGCGGCGCGGGCCGAGCTGTTTCATCCCGCCGGCGCGGAGGTGACCTGCACCGAGGATTGGGGCCACGCGTTCCAGTTCCGCTCCAGCACCGCCTTTGCGGCCATGGTCTATGTCAACGGCAAGGCCGCCTTTGCCACCCATATCAGCGAGGGGGCGACCTATCTGCACCTGCCCCAGCCGCAGCTGACGGGGCGGCATTCGTGGATGGAAATCCGCGACCCCTCGGGCACCCATGTCTACTGGTCCAACTGGATCCTGCCGCGCTGGCAGGTCACGCCGATCTCGGTGCTGCAGGCCGAGGGCCGCGGCCCCTACCCGGCCGAGCTGTTCCACCAGTCGCCCTACCGCTTTCGCGCCCTGCGCGAACACATCACCCGCGGCGGCGCGCCCGACCTGCTGGCCCAGCTGCCCCAGGCCATCGAGGCGCTGGAGGCGGGCTTTGACCGGCTGTCGCTCAAGCCGCTGCATTTTCCCGAAATCGACACGCCCGACGCCTCGATCGTCATTCCCGCCCACAACAAGGTCAAGGTGACCTATGCCTGCCTCGCCGCCCTGCTGCTGGCGCCCAACAAGGCCAGCTTCGAGGTGATCCTGGTCGATGACGCCTCCACCGACGAGACCGCCGAAATCGAAAAGCTGGTCTCGGGCATCACCGTGGTGCGCAACAGCGAGGCGCAGCGGTTCATCCGCGCCTGCAACGCGGGCGTGGAGGCCGCGCAGGGCCGCTATGTGGTGCTGCTGAACAACGACACCGAACCCACCGTGGGCTGGCTCGATGCGCTGATCGAGGCGTTCGAGCGGTTCGACAATGTGGGGCTGGTGGGCTCCAAGCTGCTCTATCCCGACGGCCAGTTGCAGGATGCCGGCGGCATCATCTGGGGCTCGGGCGATCCGTGGAACTACGGCAACCGCCAGAACCCCTGGGATCCGCGGTTCTGCTATGCGCGCCAGGCCGACTACCTCAGCGGGGCCGCGATGATGACCACGCGCGGCATCTGGGACGAGGTCGGCGGGCTCTCGGCCTACCTCGAGCCGATGTATTTCGAGGACACGGATTTCTCCTTCAAGGTGCGCGAGGCGGGCTACACCACGTGGTTCGTGCCCTCCTCCATCGTCTACCACTACGAGGGGCTGACCTCCGGCACCGACACCTCGTCGGGCTTCAAGCGGTTCCAGGAGGTCAACCGGCCCAAGTTCAAGCGCCGCTGGGCCAAGGATTTCGCGGGCTTCACCAAGACCCCGCGCCTGGAACTTGCGGATATGGAAAAGGACCGCGGCATCGTGGGCCGGGTCCTGTTCATCGACTACACCACGCCGACGCCGGACATGGACGCGGGATCCTATGCGGCCCTGCAGGAGATCAAGCTGGTGCAGTCGCTGGGCTACAAGGTCACCTTCCTGCCCGAGAACCTGGCCTATTTCGGCAGCTACACCGAAGAGCTGGGCGCGATGGGGGTCGAGGTGATCTATGCCCCGTTCTACCAGAACATCGATGCGTTCTTCAAAGCGCGGGGGCGCGAGTTCGGTGCGTTCTACGTGACGCGCTATCACGTGGCCAATGCCAACGTGCCGCGCATCCGCGCCATCAACCCCGAGGCGCGCATCCTGATGAACAATGCCGACCTGCATTACCTGCGCCTGCTGCGCAAGGCCGTGGCCGAAGGCGAGGAAGACCAGAAGGCCGCCGCCCGCGAGGTCCAGAAGGAAGAGTTCTCGGCCATGGCCAGCGTCGATCTGGTGCTGTCCTACAACGACAAGGAACACGCCATCATCGAGGCCCAGTCCGAAGGCGCGATCAAGGTCATGCCCTGCCCCTGGGTGCAGACCCTGTCGCCGGACGTGGCCCCGCTCAAGGGGCGCAAGGGCCTGTCGTTTCTGGGCGGCTTCCGCCACCACCCCAATGTCGAGGGGGTCGAATGGTTCGCGCGCAACGTGATGAACCGGATCGAGGCGCAGCGCCCCGATATCGCGCTGACCATCTACGGCTCGCGCATGGGCGACCGCATCAAGAAGCTGGCCTCGCCGGTGATCGAGCCGGTGGGCTTTGTGGAGGACGTGTCGGAGGCCTATGGCCGCCACCGGGTGTTCGTGGCGCCGCTGCTGTCGGGCGCGGGCATCAAGGGCAAGGTGCTGGCCGCCCTGGCGCATGGCATTCCCTGCGTGCTCAGCCCGATGGCCGCCGAAGGCATCGGCCTGCGCCACGGTCAGGACTGCATGATCGCGACAACCGGCACCGAATGGCTGCAGGGGATCACCACGCTTTATGACGACGATGCGGCCTGGTCCGAGATGTCGGAGGCCGGGCGCAAGCTGATCGCCACGCAGTTCTCCTTTGACCGGGGGCGCGAACAAATGCGCACCGCGTTTGAGGCCGTGGAAATCTTTGCCCATTGCGGATAAGACCAACGATGGCCGCGCCGGACCCGGTGCGGCGATGACGACGCAGAAAGACGCCTTTGATGATCCGCACGGTTGTATTGCACTATCACCTGTTCAAGAACGCAGGCACCTCGCTTGACCAGATGCTCCGGGCGCATCTGGGGGACGCCTGGATCACCGAAGAGTTCTCCATGGCGGGCGACAACAACACCGCGCAGGTGGCCGACTGGATCGCCGACAACCCCGAGGCGCTGGCCTTTTCCAGCCACACGATGGTGGGCCCCCTGCCCGAGGTCGACGGGGTCGAGATCATTCCGGTGATCCTGCTGCGCAACCCGCTGGCGCGCATCGCGTCCGCCTACCGGTTCGAGCGCAAGCAGGAGGCCGACACCTGGGGCGCGGAGCTGGCCAAGGAACATGACCTCGAAGGCTATGTGCGCGCCCGTCTGGCCCGGCCCAACGACCGGCAGTGCCGCAATTTCCAGGTGGCGCGGCTGGCCACGCTGCGCCCGGGTCCGGGGCGCGAGCTGTTCCGGGCCAATGCCGGGCTCAACATGCTGCAGGGCCATGGCGTGGTCGGGCGGGTCGAACATTTCGACGCCTTCCGCAGCGCGCTTCTGACCCGGCTGGCCCCCGCCTTTCCCGATTTCGACCCGCCCGCGGCGCGGGCCAACACCACCCGCGCCGACAGCCAGCAGATCTCGCTCGATCTCGCGGCGCTGCTGACCGAGCACAACACCGACGACATCGCGCTGCTGGCCCAGGTCAACGCTCTGCTGGGGCTGTCGGCCCATCTCGATTGAGCCGGCCCGCCTTGCTCCGCTCCGGGGATTGAGCCATAACCGCGTGGGCCAGAGATGGCCCGTTTTGTGACCGCCCCGGAAAGGCCCCCGCGTGGATCGTTCTTCTATTCTTGCGCATCGTGGCTGGTGGTCCGACCCCGCTGACAGGAACAGTCCCGGCGCCCTGACCCGCGCGCTCGCGGCGGGCTTCGGGATCGAAACGGATTTCCGCGATCTCGACGGGGTGCTGATGGTGTCCCATGACCCGGCGCGCAGCCCTGACGGGCTGAACGATGCCGCCTGGTTCTTTGGTGAAGTCATCCGCACCGGCAACACCGGCAGGCTGGCGCTCAACATCAAGGCGGACGGGCTGCAGGACATGCTGGTCGCCGCGATGGCGGACGCAGGCGTGCCGCAGGGCCAGGCTTATGCGTTCGACATGGCCGTGCCGGACGCGCTGGGATATCTGGCACGGGGCTTTCCGGCCTATTCGCGCCTCAGCGAATACGAGGCGACGCCGTCATTCGTCACCCGCGCCGCGGGCGTCTGGGTCGACAATTTCAACGGCGACTATCCCCAGATCGACCGGGCCATCGACGTGATGTCGGGCGGCCTGCGCGCCGCCATCGTCTCGCCCGAACTGCATGGCCGCGACCACCACGCCCTGTGGGACGAGATCGCCGCCGCGGGCCTGCATGAAAACCCGCTGTTTGAATTGTGTACCGACCTGCCGCAGGCAGCGTTGGAGAGGTTTGGAACGACCCCATGACCATCAAGGCCATTCTCTTTGACATGGACGGCGTGCTGATCGAGGCCAAGGACTGGCACTATGACGCGCTCAACCGCGCGCTGGCGCATTTCGGCTACACGATCAGCCGCGAAAGCCACCTGTCCACCTTCGACGGGCTGCCCACCCGGCAAAAGCTCAAGATGCTGAGCGCCGCGCGCGGCCTGCCCGCAGGGCTGCACGAATTCATGAATGCGCTCAAGCAGACCTACACGCTGGAAATCAGCGCGCAGCGCTGCAAGCCGGTGTTCAACCACCAATACGCGCTCTCGAAGCTGCGCGCCGAAGGCTACAAGCTCGCCGTCTGCTCCAACTCGGTGCGCCAGTCGGTGGAATCGATGATGAAGCTGTCGGCGCTGGATCCCTACCTCGAACTGCTGGTGTCCAACGAGGACGTCACCAAGGGCAAGCCCGACCCGGAAATGTACCTCAAGGCGATGGACGTGCTGGGGATGCAGCCCGAGGAATGCCTGATCCTCGAGGACAATGACCACGGCATTCAGGCCGCGATGGCGTCCGGTGGGCACCTGATGAAGATCGGGGTGCCCGACGATGTGACCTATCACGCGATCAAGGCGCGCGTGGCAGAGGTGGAGGCGGCATGATGCAGATACTCGTCCCTATTTCAGGCCGATCGCCGTTTTTCCCGGTCGAGGATTTCTATTTCCCCAAACCCCTGATCGAGGTGGCGGGCCGCCCGATGATCGAACTGGTGGTCACGCAGCTGAAACGTCAGTTTCCCGCCGCCGCGTTCACATTCGTGCTGGACCGGGACGAGGCGCGGTCGTTCTCGCTGGACCGCACGCTGGAGCTGGCCGCAGGGCCCGGCGCGCAGACGGTGGAGCGGTTGGGCGAGACCTCCGGCGCGCTCTGCTCGTGCCTGCTGGCCATCGATGCGCTGGACATGGACGCGCCGCTGATCATCTCCAACAGCGACCAGATCATCGACACCGATCTGGCCGGCCACATCCAGCGGTTCGAGAAATCCGGGGCGCGGGCGGGGGTGATCACGTTCGACTCCGTGCATCCCCGCTGGTCCTATGTGGTCGAGGATGGCCCCGGTCAGGTGGTCCAGACCTTCGAGAAAAAGGTGGTATCGCGCCACGCGATTGCCGGGCTCTATTACTTCCGCACCGCGCGCGATTTCATCGAGGCCGCGCAGCGCGCGATCCTGAATGACGTGAATGTGGATGGCACGTTCTTTATCTCCTCGGCGCTGAACGAGGTGCTGCTGGTGGGCGGCGACGTGATGCATGCGCCCATCGACGGGCGCGCCTATCATTCCTTCTATGCGCCCGCCCGCATCGCCGCGTTCGAACGCACGGATCTGGCCGCCTCCCTGCGGCACGGGCCGCCCGCGGTCTCGGCGGTCAACGTGATCATCCCCGCCGCCGGCGAAGGCAGCCGGTTCGCCAAGGCGGGCTGGAAAAAGCCCAAACCCTTCATCGACGTGGCGGGCCGCCCGATGCTGACCCATGTGATCGACAATGTGACGCCCACCGGTGCCCGCGCGACCCTGCTGCTGCGCGCCGCCCACATGGACGCACAGCCCGACATCGTGCGCGGGTTCGAGGCGCAGGGCGTGGCCACGCAACCCGTGGCCCAACTGACCGAAGGGACCGCCTGCACCGTGCTGCTGGCCCGCCGCGTGTTCGACAATGACCAGCCGATGATGGTGGCCAATTCCGATCAGCTGGTGGATTTCGACGTCACGGACTATGTGCGCGACTGCCTCGCACGCGGCCTCGATGGGTCGATCCTGGTATTCCGCGACCCGTCGATGGACCCGAAATGGTCCTTTGCAAAGGTCAACGAGGCCGGGCTGGTCACCGAAGTGGCCGAGAAAAAGCCGATCTCGGATCTGGCGACCGTGGGCATCTACCTGTTCAGCCGGGGCCGCGATTTCGTGTCGGCCACGGCGGACATGATGGCGGCAAACGACCGGGTGAACGGCGAGTTCTACACCTGCCCGGTCTACAATTACATGATCCGGTCGGGCGCGCGCATCGGGGTCTACGAGGTGCCGATGGACGCCATGGCCGGCCTTGGCACCCCCGACGATCTGAGCGGGTTTCTGAGCGCACGCGGTGCGCCTGCCTCTGCCGACGCGCCGTAAGCGATGCGCGTGATCGTTCCCCTCGCGGGCCCCGACTTCATCCGCGCGGATGGCAGCCTCAAGGCGCTGCACCCGCTGAACGGGCAGCCGCTCCTGCGCCATGTGCTGGGGTCGCGCCATTGGGCCGGGCAGGTCACCGCCTACAGCTTTGTGCTGCTGGACCGGCCCGAGACCCGCGCCTTTGCCGCAGGGCCTCTGGCCGACTGGTTCCCGGGCGCCTCCGTCACCTTTATCAGTGTCTACACAAGGGGTGCGGCCCTGTCGGCGCTGGCGGCCCTGCCGCTGGGCACGGATTTCGCCGAACCGCTGATCGTGGACCTGGCCGACATCCTCTATGACAGCACGCTGGAGCCTGCCGCGATGCTGGCGGGCGATCCCGGCCTGGGCGGCATCGCGCTGACATTCCCCTCGGACAACCCGGCCTACAGCTATCTGGCGACGGACGCTCAGGGCCGGTTCACGCAAGCGGCCGAAAAACGGGTGATTTCCGCCAACGCCTCGGCAGGCACGTATATCTTCCGCGACGCGCCCACCTATCTGCGCGCGCTGGCCCACGGGCTGGAAAACGCAGCCACCCAGACCTTTCGCGACCTCTTTTTCGTCTGCCCCCTGTTCAACGGGGTGCGCGATCAGGGTAAGAGCGTTGCACTGGCCCCGGTCACCGGGGTCCAGGACATCAAGATGGAGCCCTGACATGCCCGACCTGCGCGCCCTGACCCAAAACTACGTGGCGGCCTTCGACGCCCGCGATCTGGACGCGGTGGCGGGCTTCTTTGCCGATGATTTCGCGCTGACCGACCCGGAGGTGACGGCGCTGACGCCGAAACCGGCGGTGCTGGACTATGTCGGCGGGCTGTTCACCGGCAATCCGGACCTTGCGTTCACCGCCCATTCAATCGTGGTCGACGGCGACATATCGGTGATCCACTTCACGCTGACGCTGGGCGAGACGGTGCTGGACGGGGTCGACCTGATCACGTGGGTAGGCGACAGGATGGCCACGATGCACGCCTATCTCACCCCGCGCAGCCCCAGCTGAAAGACCAAGGCAATGACCGACATGACCCCGTGGAATGAGGTTGTCAAAGCCGCCTGGGACACCGCGCAGGCCGGACGGCAAAGCGCCGCCCTCGAGGCGCTGATCGCCCGGGCCGCCACCCCGCCCGCGGACCCCGAACTGTCGGTGATCCTGCACATCTCGGCGGTGCACGGCCAGCATGCCGCCACCCTGCCCCTGGCCGAGGCCTATCTGGCCCGCACCACGCCCGAGCTGGGCAACCGGCACTGCAATGTCTGGGCGCTGGAGGTGCTGCGCAAGGCGGGCCGCTACGAGGCCTTTGTCGAAACGGTGCTGGGCTTTGCGCCGCACCAGATCTCGATCCCGCTGTTCTATGTGCACCTGGCCGCCGCCCTCCATGACGAGGCGTTCCTGCGCGCCTTCGAACAGGACCCCCGGCTCGAGACGCTGTTTGCCATGATGGTCGAGCAGGCCCATGCCAGCGGCCATCAGGTGCGCTCCGAGTTCATCTTCAAGAACGCGTTCACCTTCACCTCCGCGCCGCAGCTCTACAGTGCGGTGTTCCCGATCCACCGGCGGCTGATGCTGGCGGTCACCGACCGGCTGCCCGACACCAAGAACGTGTTCCTGGCCCGGTTGCAGCTGGGGCTGAGCGACCGCATCGACGGGGCCGCGCTGGTGCACGCGC
>ERZ1740062.836-NODE-836-length-14103-cov-4.943693_pt1 | contig 14103 bp, 14 predicted proteins | sample MGYA00581741_ERZ1740062 | MGnify/ENA primary metagenome ERZ1740062 (study PRJEB43018, sample SAMN04849747) | marine metagenome | isolation source: floating plastic debris | place: Pacific Ocean | collected 2008-09-01 | study: EMG produced TPA metagenomics assembly...
GCAAAGGATGAAATTTCATCGAATTTACGCCCTGAGATTAGCGTGGGCTTATCGCGCCTTTGGTAGATTAAAACCCACTCATGATGGGATACTCGCCATGGCCACCAAGAAACAAATCGCCGCGAATCGCGCCAACGCCGCGAAAAGCACCGGCCCTAAATCTCAGGCCGGAAAGACCAAGAGTTCCCAGAACGCGCTCAAGCATGGCATTTTAAGCCAAGTCGCAATCGCGGATCACGAGGACGAGAATCTGTTCGCGAGTCTCAAAGAAGCTCTTCTGCGAGAACATACGCCACAAACCTCGATCGAATACCTCCTAGTGGAGCGCCTTGCTCTACTCTTTTGGCGCGAACGGCGTCTGGTAAAAACTGAAGCTTTCGAAGCGAAGGCCGAACGGATGGCTGCTAATTTCCAGCTCAAGCCTCTCAGTCCAGACGTTATTCCAGTGCCACAAGCTCATCAAATTCGTGCTCTCGAAAGTATCGTCTCTATAGAGAAACAAGTTCTATTCGGGCGGTATCAAACCATGCTTTCGAACCAGATAGAACAAACGTTGGCTTCTCTGCGCAAAGAAATCGCTCTTCGTAAGACCACAATTGACGCGGCGAACGAGAATGGGCGATGAGCGATCAATGCCGGGGAAAGCCCCGCTAGGCCCTTAGCCTCACACCGGGGGAGTTCATCGGGTCTCCGAAGAATTCAATCCCAGCAGCCTCTAACGCACCTACCACCTTATTGAGTGTACCACTTCGCGAGGGGGGTACTCCATCAGCCGCCTCGAAGCGTCTTATAGTCGCCCATCCCACTCCGCTCATTATTGAGAGTTGCTCTGAAGAAATGTTCAAAAGGCCACGAGCTGCACGGATCTGCGCGGATGAAACTTGACAGCTCGACATTATGATCTATTTTCGCTCACTATGAATGCCTATCTTCAACACTCTGACCGTTTGCAGAATTGGGCAAGTCGGCTTGATACCATCTTCGCCCGGTGCAAAGGAGCATACTCCGACCTTACGCTATCTGGGTATAGGAAGGATTTGGATATTTTTGCTAACTGGTGCGCTCAAAACGATAGAGAGTTTTTACCTACGCAGTCCGATTCCGTGGCGAGGTTCTTCGATGATCAATTGGAAACGTGCAGCTACGCAACGATAAGGCGTCGCGCCAGCGCCATTCGTTTCGCGCATGTCTTGTCAGATCTACCCTGCCCCATGAACCACTCAGACGTGCTGCTTTCGATACGCAGAGCAGCACGCATGAAAGGCCGTCGTCCAAAACAGTCGCTGGGACTAACAAAAGATCTGCTAGGAAAGATGCTCACCGCATGCCCTGACACGCTGCCCGGACATAGGGATGCGGCTCTTCTTTGCGTAGGTTATGACACTCTTTGTAGAAGTTCCGAACTGACATGGATGTGCATAGAAGATGTGCAGCATGACCTTTCACGAATTTGCATCCCACGAGCAAAAAGTGACCCCTTTGGTGACGGACGAATCTGTTTCATACAGGAAACTACCCGAGTACGATTGTCACGCTGGATCCATCGTAGTCAGATTACAACTGGTCCTCTTTTTCGAGGATTACACACCGGTTCTGTCTCTAACACACACCTCGATACGTCTTCTATTCGGCGCATCATAAAAACCGCGGCCCGACGAGCGGGATTGCATCGCGAGGCGATTGGTTTGAGCGGTCATTCGTTGCGTGTCGGAGCGGCTCAGGACTTAATGAAGGAAGGGTTCAGTACTCTAGCAATTATGACTGCCGGTGGTTGGAGCAACCCTGAAGTCGTCTCGAGGTACGTGGCAAAAGCCAGAAACAAATTTGTGCCTGGAAACAGCGTTGCACAAACAAGTTGGTGAATCAAAGGCCGTGCAATCAAACAATTGGTAGCGCTTTTTTGGTCGATCTCGTCCACTTTCCCCGCCTATCACCGCTGAATTCACTCAGTTAACCGGAATGATCGTGAACGCTTCATCTGATATGGACTAGACCAAATGCGCCTCAATAAACACATAGCGTAACGAGCTTCAAAAAGCGAAACACAGCCGTCCTTCGCCGACTCCACGCATTATCTGGACCGCGCTCCGGTTCGAGTTGCTCGAACGTATTCCTCAATTACCTGATTAGATTCTGCATCGTTGTTCCGTGCGAATGACTGTAGGTTCTCGTCTACTGTGGATGCAGAATTAGGCCGCGTGTTATTGCAACTAAACGTAAATATAGTTCCTTGATCGCACTGTGTACCATTACATTCCAGCTTTACCGGGCCGTCATAAAAGACACAGAGAGGGGGGCTTGCATGACCGAAATACGTCACACACGATACATCGCTTTCATCCACCAATTCATTATCGGCCACCTGTCCGAGACACTCGCTGATTGTATTAGCGCGCCCGAAGTAAATTGCGTTTCCCGAGCAAGTGGCCGTGCCTGCTGGCCCGGCAGACTGACATTCTGCCTTTGCTGAACCGACAGAAGTCGCTGCATAGAGTAAAAGCGCCAAAAGTGTATACAGTACTTTGAACATATTCGTTCCCCGCCATCCTTTTCAAGGACAACCCAGATCGCGAATAAAAGTCAAGCCATTGTGAATACCTAGCGTGGTAAGCGCGGCGGAATGAGCTTCATCGGGGATAGATTGCGTCGATTAGCACCAAACCAATTCGGCGGGATCTATCGACGTTTGTAGAGTTTACTTTGGAGGAGTAGCAACTCGTTTGGTTCCTAGCCCAAGCCAAGGTTAAGTTTTTGGTTGCTCATGGAATTCTTCATAGGCAGCTCAGCAAATGACAAAAAGATCATCGTTTGCGTTGATTGCCCTGAAACAATCCCGCGAGAATATGTGCAGTAGAACGCTCTAAAATCTACGGGTCTGAGAGCAGCGCACAACTGGAAAAACGCCGTCACTATAAGAATCAACGCGTTCTTTCAAGAATTTGATAACATGGAAAAGTATGACAGCTAATCGAAAACTTGCCTACAAAAAAGGGCACGCTGGAGGGCGACCGCAATTGGACAGATGTGCTTCGTGGAGGCCAGTGTATCGAAAACACCTCCAATAGAGTTTCGCAACCCGCAGACATTATTCTCTCGTCGAGAAGAAACCAATAAGATAGGAAACAGTCAAACGCGTTTGGCGATGAATTAATCAGGATATGGTCGATTGATTGCAATGATCAGACAGTTCCGACAAAAAATCGCTCGGCTTTACAACACACCCATGCCGCACGGGCTGTTCTCGATGGAGTGGATTTTTACGCAAAGTGATCGACGAATAAAGATTCATCGAGATATCTTGATGTCGCGGAGAGGAATGGTTCCGCTGGTCTTTTGGTACTTAATTCAGATGATCCTAGCCATGAGATGGCGCTGGAGTTTCGCCACCATAGAAACAGAAAAACTTATAAAAGCTCACGGAAAGCATATTGCATCGACTGAGGGATTACCGATTCAAGAACAGAGAGATTTGGTTTTAAAATTGTCAAGGCGCTATTGTATTCACCCTTTTAGCATCTACCAGTTTAGACTATATCGCGATCCCAATGGCGCGCTTGACTATATTTTCCCGCACGAAGCGGTTCAACTCCATCGTCTCAAGAATGGCCCGATACGCACGCCTGACCATTCTGCCTTGCAGGATAAATTGGAGTTTTCTACCCGAGCAAAAAAAGTGGGTCTTCCAAGTGTAGATACTGTCCATCTCCTTGAACAGCATCAGAACGTAAACCCCTTCGAACTCGAAATAGCGGATCAAGAAGCCGTTTTCTTGAAAACAAGAACAGGCTACAGAGGAAAGGGGGCGTTCTCTCTACATAAGCGCGAAGATCAATTGATCGGATACAAGCTGGAAGATGGCAAAACGCTTGCTGCGCCAGGTCAGATAAAAGCGGCATTGGACAATATGCTAAGTAGCGATGACGTTATTGTTCAACCTCTGTTGAAAAATCACAGTGTCTTTGAAAAGATTTCGCCTCCCAACCAGGCGGTTATTCTAAGAGTTGTGACTCTTCGAAATAGCGATCAAGCTAGTATTTGCTCGGCGTACTTGCGAGTTCCAGTGAATCAACAATTGGATGTCACGGAGTTTCCTTCAGCCCGAAAATCGGAAGTATTGGCAAAAGTAGACATTGCAACTGGGGAGATTTCAAGAAATCCGAGTTCTTCGCTTAATCTAGATCCAAAAATGTCCAAAACTGAGGACTGGCTGTTCTCAATATTGGGCGGCACGGAGATCGTGCCGTTTTGGGAGGAAATATCACGCGGCTCTTTAATCGGTCAGAGAGAGTTTTCGTCCTTGTGGGGTATCGGATGGGATTGGATGATCACCCAAAAACAACCTTATCTCTTGGAAGGAAACGTTTTTTGGGGTGTCCAGAAACTGCAGGAAGTGTCGGGAGGGTTAGTTTCATCAATACTCTGGCCCGGTAGAAAATAGTTGTCGCCGCGGTGAAGCCGAAAAGCGGCTGGAAACCGGCTCTCAAAGCAGTTCCAGACATGAGGCTCATAGCAAAAAGCGAATAGCCCTCTCCAAGTAGTCGGCCCGCACTACGGGACTGGGTCAATTGTACCGAGGAGTTAAACGGTGAGAGCAATGCCCGAACACTTTTAGGAAATAAAGAGGTGCTCTATTAAGTACCAGCACACAATCGGAGCTCAAATATGTCCCTGATTCCTTGCAGTGAACATCAACGCCTTCCATAGAATGCAGATTTAGTCTGGCTGACTTTTGCTGAGCAGCCAGCCATTGACTGAGATCCGACCATCTTCGTGCCGCCCACTCTCGACAAAAGTCGGCAACACTTCATGCAAACAAGAGCTGGGAAAGAAAACTATACTATTGTCCAAAGGCAGAATACGCGTAAACGAACGAGACGAACCACTGCTCGATGTTTTTTCTCGATCGTGTAGGAGAAGGTCCCCACCATAAAAGGAGTCTGGAGTTCGGCGCAGATAATAGACAAAACTTACTCTTCGGTCCCGATGCGGACCGATGTCATCGTCCACGTGCTTGGCAAAAAAGTCGCCGTCAGAATAATTCGTCACCTGCAACTCAATTCGCTTATGAGAAATCTCCAGATCACCCAACCGGGACAAGATCGGTATTTCACGAAGCGCTCTTAGGAGCTCTGGCAGAAACAGTTTCATGTAAGGATTGATTAAGTCAAAACGTAGAACTCTTCCCAATCTATCCCCAGCGCTAACAACCATTTCTGCGTCGGAGTTAAAAGTGGTTGCATCACCAAATTTTTCGCGATCTGCAATCACCATTTGCAACAATAGGTCACGCAGCTCGCTGCTCAAAAAGTCCCGCACATGAACGAATGGAATCGGACCTTCCTCAATGTCCTTGCCTCGCATTTTTCGTTCACAAAGAATGTCTCGCAGTTTGCTTGCGTGGCTATGTTGGGGGAAATGTTCGCAGATTTTTGAAAAAACTCTCGCCGCTGCTTCATGGGCCCCTATCTGCCTGCAGTTTTCTCCAACCTGCAAAAGACTTTCGAGGGCGATCTTATCATCAGCACACGCGGTATTTGCCATAGCGACTACCACATCTCGCATCGAGTTGAGCTTTTTCACAGAGTTCCGTGCTTCCATGATTTGGTTATTCACAGTCTGCCCTCCCTATGCCTACGCCACGGGATACACACTCAGTTTTCCCGGAACAACCGGTATCCCAAAAACTCCTTACCAACTGCGTCGTGAACCGTCTAAAGTTGGTAGGGCAAATCGACGTTAAAGCGCGTTTTCTGAAGGCCGCAATAAACGCGGTAATACGACAAATGAGGTTTTCCTGACCCCATCGATAGATGCATATTCAGCTGCAAGCCGAATAGGATTTTCCAAATGTGATTGCGCTTTTTGTTCGAAAATAGTCAGTTTGTTCACTTAACAAGTCAAGAAGATCGACCAAGCGTCGCTACAGCATTTTTGCCTCGCTAAACAAACCAGATATTGAGCGCGCCCGCTTTCAGCGACGTCCATGTAGCACAAACTAGCTCGACGAGGCTGAGGCTTGCGGGGTTCCAGCGGCCGCATTTGAGCTAGAAGTTCTACTTCGACTACCTTCCTCAGTCGCAGCTGCGATTCCACCTGCTGAGAGAACAACTCCTCCGACAATCAAGGGCGCATTCGTCGCAGCGACGCTCTCCAATCCCGTTCCGCTTTTGCTGGCAATTTCGGCCATCGACGTTGGCTCGATGGCCGCTAGCGAACAGAACTCTTCGCCCAGCGATACATCCTTTTTCTCCGGCAGGGTGAAAGTGCAGCCATAAACCCTGATGGTAGACGCGTCCGCATGCTGCGCGCGGACAATATCATCGTCAAAAAGGTCGTCTCCGGTAGTAAGAAAATATACAATCCCGTCCCGCGACACAATCAATTCCCCGGATTCGCCCAAATGCTCTACAACGCTGCCGATGGCACCGGTTTCAGCAAATGCATTCACTGGAAAACTCGAGGAAGCAAATGCGAACATCAAACAACTAAACAAACGATACATCGCTAGACCTCTTCTTATTCAGAGTGTTACAGATAAAGGAAGCCAACGCAATGCAAAAGACTGTTCCCTCACAGCGGGCATGACGACCTCTAGCAGGTAAAAAACGATACTTTATCGTCTTCGACACAAACAGCCGAGAGTTTTCCCGTCTCGTATGCTCCTGTATCGATTCCAATCCGATTGGGCCTAACATCAATCTCCTCGGAAATTGTATGCCCGTGCACTACCAAGACACCGTGATCACCTTCATAGTTCAAAAATGGTCCCCGTATCCACCGCATTTCTCGCGAATTTTGTTCTTCTAACGGGACTTCAGGCCGAATACCCGCGTGAGTGAATAAAAAGTCTCCGAACTGAACGCTATCCAAAAAGCCCGCCATGAAATCGACGTGGCGACGAGGTATTGCAGACCTCAATATGTGCTGAAGTGCATTTGGATCTTGCCCCAAAAGTTTTCCCCGAGAGAGACCGTAGCTTTCGGCGCAAACGTATCCGCCATAGGTAAGCCAATCAGGTAACAGTTCGGGTTCGCTCAAGAGACCACGGACCATCATCTCTTCATGATTTCCCATAATAAACAATGGCTGAGCAAATTGATAAGGAAAACTCATCAATAGATCGATAACTCCCTTTGAATCCGGCCCTCGATCGATTAGATCTCCTAGAAAAACCAAGTATGTCTTGGCGGTATCACGGTAGTCATTATCGGCTTTTAATTTTAGCAACAGCGATTTTAGCTCAGTCAAACAACCGTGAACGTCTCCGATCGCATAGACTCTCTCTCCAGGTTTACCAACCGGCTTCAATCGACTTGGTTTCGTTTTGGGGTTCACAAACTCACGCCTATCAGAATGCCTCGGACGAATTCAATCATGGTCGCCTCCGCCAACCAAGAAAGGCGCGGGAGCCTCTGGAAAAGATGTTGCAAATGTAGAGCTATAACTCCTCTTATGCACTAATTTGGCACATCTGTGATCATTCAATAGCAATTTTGCAACTGTGGCGCAAAAAAACGGGTGAAACTCACCATCCAAGGTTTACGGCAGTGTTCGGCGCGTTAACGAGGTATCAACGAAAAGGTGGGGACCTGTAGTGGACAAAAACTGGTACGTGCTGGCTGTGCAGCCAGGAAAAGAGCGTTACGTGGAAATGCAGATTAAATCTGCAGGTTATGGAGTGCTCTGTCCCCGTTATAAAAGAAGGGTCCGGCACGCTCGTGCAGTGAAGACCGTCACTCCTCCTTTGTTTCCTGGATACGTTTTTGTGGAACTCGAAAGTCACGCCGCAAGTTGGCGTAGCGTTAACTGGATTCCGGGCGCTATCGGCTTTGTTCGTTTCGAGGGGAATCCATCATCGGTGAACTCTGATTTTCTGGAGAACCTCAAGCAGTACATGGCTACCGATGGATCAAGTGTCATAGAAAAACCCCTGAGTATCGGCGATCGTGTGCAAGCTATTAGCGGACCATTTGAACGAGTATTGGGTGAGGTTATCGACATGTCAGACGGCGAGCGAGTGACTGTTCTAATGGAAGCCCTAAATCGAAAAATTGAATTAACGATCGCAAGAACAGCGATCGTAGTTGCAGCCTAGGAGAATCCCGATGGAGTACATTCAATCCGTATCCGTCAGCGAACGTCGGGAACAGCCAAAGAGGTGGGCGCAGATCATCGCCGATTCGTTGAGTCGAATTCGTTTTCAGCTCCTGGGTGGCATAATGTTCGCGGTACTTTTACCTGCGATCACGCGCTTTCGCTTCGAGCGCATATCCGATGCTTCGATCAGCTATGAACAATCGATCATCGGAACATTCGTCGCTCTATTGCTGGGTTATCTCGTATTCAGAAAAATGACGGTGTTGCCCGGAGCAAGAGCGATAGTTAATGTTGTGCCCGCATTCCTCACCTCTTTCGCCGTCGTAGTCGCTTTTTTCTTCATGATGAGAATTGACTACAGTCGTGCGCAGTTTTTATTGAGCTTTGGCCTCACTTGCGTTTGGTTTGTGACCATCCTTTACTTCGTGTCGCGGTTTCGACGCCCGACGTTTTGTTTGCTACCCAGTGAAGAGTCTCAGAAACTGCGATATTATAAGGGAATTCGCTGGGTGAGCCTAAAGTCGAAAAAGCTAGTTGATCGATATCCACACATTCCCATCATCGTCGATTTTAGATCTCAAAACTTGGATCCCTCGTGGGAACGACTTATTGCTGAAGAGGCTATTAAGGGACGCCGAATTTTGAGCGCGCATGAACTCGCAGAGTCTTTAACCGGGCGAGTTCAAGTGGAGCATCTTTCTGAAAACTCATTCGGACATCTCGCCCCTGATTCTCTATACGCGCCCGCGAAACGGTATGTCGATATGCTATCAGCATTATGCATGATCGCTCTTCTTTGGCCAATTTTGATCATCACTGCCGTATACATCCGGATAGAGTCCAAGGGGCCCGCAATTTTTAAGCAAGAAAGAATGGGTTTTCGCGGCAAGACCTTCACTGTGTATAAGTTTAGATCTATGCGCGTTCAGTCGGATCTGGAAAGGAATCTCGACAGCGATAAAACTCAAGATGATGATGATCGGATAACCGCCTTTGGGCGGCTGATTCGGAAAACTAGAATCGATGAACTTCCGCAAGTTTTTAATATACTTAAAGGAGACATGAGCTGGATAGGTCCGCGTCCAGAAACTTTGCGGCTATCTAAATGGTATGAAGACGAAATCTCGTTCTATCGTTATCGTCACATCGTTCGTCCTGGAATATCGGGCTGGGCCCAAGTTAAACAAGGTCACGTTACTGAGGTAGACGACATTCGTCTGAAACTGGAGTACGATATGTACTACATTAAGCATTTCTCTCTCTGGTTGGATCTGCTGATTGCAATCAAGACCATGGCAGTCGTGTTCACCGGCAAAGGAGCTCGATAGAGCTCGGCAGGAAAACTAAATCATGATCCGAACCGCATGGGTGTGGATAGCGCGGACTATTTTTATCGTTTTTGCCGTTGTTCTATTAGCAGCGACATTGTCCGAAGCCTGGTCGAGCATGAAGTTCACAGTATTCCGACAGGCTGACAAAGTTGCACATTTTTGGTCGATGTACATCTTTACTAGTGTCAGCCTCTTGGCATTTCCGGAAGTCAGGTCCGGCTGCTTGTTTTTAGGAGCAATAGCAATTGCTGCTTTGATTGAAGCCGCGCAGCTATTCGGTCCACGAACAGCTGACGTGCTCGACCTCGCAGCGAGCATTGCCGGCATCGTCGCTGTAGCGTTGGTTTATTTTAGCCCAAAACTACGCAGCAAAGCAAAGCGGGAAGAAAACTAAAATGATGGGCGATCCTAGCGCGACCGAAAAGCGATGTGCTTCACCGAGGGTACACTTTGTAAACCGGTTTTACTTTCCCGACATAAGTGCAACTTCTCAGATTCTCACCGACGTAGCAGAAGCTGTCTGCCGCAATAGATTTCCTGTCTGTGTTTTCACTTCTCGAACGAGCTACGGCGGCGATCAACTTTTCAAATCAAGAGAGAAACAGAACGGAGTGGAGATTTATCGTATCTGGTCCACGCGGTTCGGCAGACAATCGACCATTGGTCGAATGATAGATTATCTCTCGTTCTACATCTCGGTATCCATTGCCATATTATTCACAGCCAAGCGAGGAGACGTGATAGTCGCGAAAACGGATCCTCCCTTACTATCAATTCCACTTGGATTAATAGCAAAAGTTAGAGGCGCAAAATTGGTCAACTGGCTTCAGGATATTTTTCCTGAAGTGGCAACAGAACTTGGGCTTGGAAGATCTGATGGACTGTTGCTTGGTGCGCTAGCCCGTCTTCGAAACCGCTCTTTGTACCGCGCTCGAATGAATGTCGTGATTGGAACTAAGATGGCAGCGTGTGTTCGAGGGTTTAGCATCCCGCAGAGCCGAATTAGTTTCATTCACAATTTTGTTGATGATGATCTAATTCGTCCATCTGATGAATTTTCGCCTGAGTTAAGACTAGAGTGGGGATTTTCGGAAAACGACTTCATTATCGGTTACTCTGGAAACTTAGGACGAGCACACGATTTAGAAACGATGCTCGATGCGGCTGAGACGTTGAAGCACGAACCGGCCTTTAAGTTTTTGTTCGTGGGTGGCGGACACTTACGCCAGAGGCTCGAAAACGAGGTGGAGGTCCGCAAACTGTCTAATGTCTTTCTACGACCGTACCAACCCCGAGAACGACTTGTTGAAAGCCTTGCGCTGCCAAATCTACACTGGGCTTCGCTTGTGCCAAGCCTAGAGGGTTACATCGTGCCAAGTAAGATTTATGGCGTTGCGGCGGCGGGTCGCCCGTTGATAATGATAGGAGACTCAAACGGGGAGGTCGGTGAGCTCATAGCGAAGTACCAATTCGGGGTTTGCATTCCAGTGGGCGACGACAATCAACTCCGAAACTTCATCGTTTCTGCGCGCGATAATCGCCAACTAACAGCTAGTATGGGACGAGAGGCAAGGCGCTTCATTGAAAAAAAGGGATCACGCAACATCGCTATTCAGAATTGGAACGACTTGCTGAGTGAATTGTTGTCAACGGACTAGAGCACCAATCGTTTTTCATTATCCGAGACCTGCTTTGTTCGTCGCACAGGAGTTTTTTCTCTCGGCAAGCTGATAATGGAAATATAGAGGCCCAAAATTGTACCAATCGCGGATGTAAAGGAAGGAAAAAACACAGAACTGTGTAGAAGGCAAACGACTACGCCAATCATGGCCATTTTGTCGAGTGCGTCCGGCCCGAAATTCGATTTGTCGAACCAAATGCGAAAAAACTGAGTCAATATCCACACTATGGATATGATTATCATCAACAATCCGGCAACGCCCGATTCCATCAAAATTTGCAAAAACTCGTTGTGAGCCATGGGGATGTAAACCGATGTGACAGAGCTCGCGTCTTCAAAATGCGGGATAACGCTTTCAAAAGTCCCCATTCCGGAACCAACCGGCCAATAGTGCTGCATCGCGTCTAAAGTGTAGGACCAAATTCGACGACGAGATGTAGGCCCCTCGCCGAAACCTGTGACTCCGAAAGAATCTGAGAACGGGCTTTCGAAGACAACAAACAAACCGAGAGCCACAAATAAAATAATCACAACGCCAGTTTTTAGAGCGTCGCGAAATTTCCATTCACCACCAAAGATCCCAGTTAATGACAACAGTATCGTCGGTAGTATCATTCAGTAAATCGCGAACGAACCTGCTGTCCCAATTCCCAATATTAGGATCAAAAAAGCTGAAGCCAGCAGCAACGTCATTGCGATGCGCTTGTCAGAGTTTTCCTGAATGTGCCCCAATTGCCGGAACAGAAAAAACACAAACGGTAGCACCATGAGCAGAAATGAGGCGAAATGATTTACGTTCGCAAAAAAACCAACTGGAAATCCATAGCTCGTGTCCCTGTAAAAATACAACAGATTTCTATCTCCACCGTATAGCTGCACAAACCCAATCAAAACGGTGGCTACGCTGAAAACGCACAAAAAGGTTGGAACCACTCTAATCAATCTTCGCAAACCAATCCTCACGCTGAGCAAGAGTGTAAAGAGCGGCGGGAGAACATAACCGAGGCTCCAAGCCGTTACCTCAACGTCTAGGCTAACCGGAGACGCAATCGAAGAGATACCGAGACTTTGGAACCCCTCAGCTACTGTTTCGCGACCGGGAAGCAACTCCCAAGTTCCCGCTGGAAGCGGCACCATCTGCAGTAATCCGACGCAGATCATGAAAGCAACGAGTGCGATTGGAATCTTCGCACGGCCCAATAAGAGCGATCTAGGCCAAGTTATCGCCAGTAGCGCAATTCCAAGAGCCGCCAGTGCTTGCAACGTTCCATGAGCGAGTGGTGCGGCACGACTGGATCCGCCTAGAGACAATGCAAGCAACAAGTAGGTTAGCAATAGGCTTAATAGTAAGTTCTCACCCAACCAATTGCTGAATCTCGAATTAGTCACTAACGCGGTCCTTCAAAAACCACTTCATCCAGTGACACCGATAGAACCTCAATTCTAGAGGACATTGGTTCTTTTCCTGCACGCGCATGCAGCTCGAGAACCTGATACGCGCATCCAGCATCGGGAATCGACACAGGAAACATAAAAAACTGTTTCTGGGGTGAACCGCCAAATGTCATTTCTGACCGCAGGAGTGGTGCTTTCTCTTCACCACAATACAAACGCCACTCTAAGACCGCAGTGCTCTTCGGTAACCCGCCGAGTAGTTCAGTGTCTAGTCGGTATTCCCCTTGGGGAGCAGCTATGATTTGGCGCGCTATGAGTTGATCTCGTACCCCACTCAGAGAAATGAAAAGCCCACCAACACTCTGAATTTCAGCGCGGTCATAGTGTATGGACCAATTGAAAGGCGGTGGTTCTGAGCGAAACTGAAAAGTAGGGTTGAATACAATAGTCTGATCTTGTTCTATCGAATCAGAAATTGAGTGCCAATTCGACTTGGCCGCCTCGAACCCAAGTTCTGCAAAGACTCGCCTTAGGTACGCAGCTTGTTTCGAAGGATACCTTCGCATTACATCGTTGAAACCGACCGGGAACTGGTCTTCGGCTAGCATTTGATCCACTATTGACCCTCCAGAAGGGGGATCCCCTTCAAGGTATCGAATTAAAGGCGACCAATCATTTGCCTCACGAAAAACCCCGACTAAGGCTTCTGAGAGTAACTGTTCGTCGAGGGAACGCAGTTCGATCAGTCTTTCATATTGCTTGAATATCTGTTGAGGTTTTAGATCGCGCGACGAAACTCTGAGTAAATGTAGTCTAGCCGGGAGGCTTCGCGGCTGAAGAACTAAAGTACGTTCCGCAAAATGATTTGCGTCGGTTTCTTCGCCCGCATCTATCGCCACCGTCAAAGCCACTTCATAAGGCAGGGGATCCATCGGTGAAAGAATCGCCAGCCGCTTCGAGAGTTCTTGACTTTGTATTTTGTCGTTGCGTCCGAGACTATCGAGAATAGCTCGCCGCAGGTCACCTTTGGCGAGTGGTTTGTATACGAGGCTTTCTACCGACGTTCCTTGGCTCTCATTCAGCTGCACGCCCATCGAGAAGCTTAACCACGCAGCAATAAAAAAAAGAAATGCGGTTGTGCCTCGCATTAGCCAGCGAGCTACGCCCAACGTTCAGCCTCATCGACGTCATCATCGGCATCACGATCATCCGAAATCGTATCTATGAGGACTTGTCGACTTGCTTCGCGTTTTGACCCAGTCGACAAGTAGGACGAAGATTTTGCGCCGTATGACGAGTAGTAGTATCCGTAATCGTACCCAGCTGACTTAGGATTAAACTTGGTAAGTACTGCTCCAAGTATGTTGGTGCGTGAATCTCCCAATTGCATGAGAGTTCGCTTAGCCGCTGGTGTTCGAATTGCGCCAGATTCAATTACCACCAAAGCCCCTTCCACCACTGAGCCTAGTCTTGGGCCATCGGCAAAGTTCAAGATGGGAGGTGAGTCAATGATCGCAGTCTCGAAGGTCGCTTCTGACGCGAGAATAATTTCTTTCAGGCGTGGGCCCGAGAGCAGCTGAGCTGGAGCGGGAGGTCGGC
>ERZ1740062.837-NODE-837-length-14082-cov-4.533329_pt1 | contig 14082 bp, 9 predicted proteins | sample MGYA00581741_ERZ1740062 | MGnify/ENA primary metagenome ERZ1740062 (study PRJEB43018, sample SAMN04849747) | marine metagenome | isolation source: floating plastic debris | place: Pacific Ocean | collected 2008-09-01 | study: EMG produced TPA metagenomics assembly...
TTCATGCACGAAGATAACTTCGCGACGGTCCCGCAATTGACGCTCGCATGGCCGGCGGTGGCGCAATACCACCCCGACGCTTACGCTCTCGATGTGCTCTTGAGCTACCTGACAGAAGGCAAGCGTGCGCCGCTGAATGCAGTCATGATCGATGAAGACAAGGTGACGTCAACCCTGTTTGCGTTCAACTACACGAAGGAGCTCGCCGGTGAGATTTATCTTGGGATTCGCGCCAATCAAGGCGAGGACATCGATGGTCTGATGCCGTCATTGGAAAAAGCCCTTGCGCGCTTTGAGGCTGAGGGAATCTCGCAAGCCGATCTGGACCGCATCAAGGCTGGCACGGAAGTCGCGTTCTACAACAATGTACAAAGCGCATTGGGCAAGGCGATTCAGCTTGGCGAGTACAACGTATTCACCGGCGACCCGGGCTTCATCAGCACCGATATTGCGCGCTTGCAGGCGGTAACGACCGCAGACGTGATGCGGGTGTATCGGGATTACATCAAGGACCAGCCCCGCGTTGCCGTGAGCTTCGTGCCAAAGGGTCAGGTTGAACTTGCCCTGGCTGACGCTACTGTGGCGTCGGTGGTCGAGGAACAAATCGTCGCAGGTGAGGGCGCGCCACCCAATTTTGATCCGGCCGCGCGGGTACTCGAGCAACGCACACCGTCTGCGTTTGATCGTAGTATCGAACCACCGTTTGGCGACGCGTATACCTTGCCTGTCGAGACGACCTGGCGAACCGCGTTGGACAATGGTCTGCGCATCGTGGGCCTCGCATCAGACGAAACCCCGCTGGTGCAATTCTCTCTGCGTTTCGATGCCGGTCAGGTCCGCAGCAGTGTCGACAAGTCGGGCAACGCAGCACTTGTCGCTGACATGTTAAGCAAAGGTACCGAATCGCTGACGACGGCGGAGTTTGAAGATGCTGTGAAATCACTCGGCGCCACAATCGACGTGTACAGTGGCGACTGGACAACTGTCATCAGTGGTGTGACGTTGAAGCGTAACTTCGACGCGACGATGGCGCTGGTCGTCGACATGGTCAATAGCCCACGGTGGGACAGTGAAGAATTCGATTTGCTCAAGGCACGCGTCGTACAGGAGATCACGCAGGCAGAGGGCAACCCGAATGCGATCGCCGCACGCGAGGCCGCCAAGCTTCGCTATCCCGAAGACAACGTGTTGCACTATGCCGGCTATGGTCCAAAAGCGAGTGTCGAAGCAACGACAATCGATGACCTCAAAGCGTTTCATCGGCAATTCTATCGTTGGGACTCAGCGGTACTGAACATCGTCGGGGACTATCGAAAAGCGGATGTCGTTGCCGCGCTGGGTCAGCAACCTGAGCGGAACCCAGCACGGCCAGACCCAGGCAACGTTGGCGCGTTGCTGCCGGTCGAAAGCGCCGGCATTTATTTCTACGATGTGCCTGGTGCCAAACAGTCGATCCTTCGCGCCGCCCGACCCGCGATGTCGGTGCGCGACGACGATTATCTGGTCGCCGATTTTGTGAATTTCTCGCTCGGCGGCATTTACACATCGCAATTGAATACGACGCTACGGGTAGAAAAGGGCTACACCTACGGCATTCGCTCTGGATTTTCCGCAACTGATGACCGGGGTCAGTTCTCGGTACGCACGTCGGTTCGCAGCAACGTGACGCGAGAATCTCTGGCGTTGATCCGCGATATCGTTTCGGGCTACGGCGATAGCTTCGATGCGGCGTCGCTCGAGGTGGCCAAATCGGCCGTTCTGCGAGGTCAGGCGCTGAGCAACGAGACATTGAATGATAAGTTGCGGCGGATCAGTTTTCTGTCGCGATACGAATTTTCGGACAACTTTTTTGAGCGTCAGGCGGCGGCGATAGACGCCATGGATCTCGATGCATTTCGTACCTTCACAGCACGCTACATGACACCTGATCGCATGCGCTATCTGGTCGTCGGAGATGCTGAGTCACAGGCGGGTCGTCTGTCGGATCTTGGTCTTGGTGAGGTGACATTGCTGGTACCGCCGGCCGCATCAGACACTACGCAAAGTGGTGCCGAGTAAGGCACCCGCGCTGCCCATCAATGCGAGTAAGCCAATAACGCCGTCATTGCCGATCAACGGCGTTAACAAACCGATCGCGCCGACCACGAGTAGCAGCACACCAATCACGGTGTTGCTGACTGCGACGTAGCTCGTGCGTTTGTTGCCGCCGGCCAGATTGACGACATAGGTCGAGCGACCGACTCGGACCCCGCTGTGTGCCAGTGACAAGATGAAATATGCTAACGGCAGATACCACGCACTGGTCGCGAGCGTCGGTAGCCAGCGAAAGACCGCGAAGCTCGTGAGTCCGATGCCGGCCGTGATAATAGCCGACAGGATCATGACGCGTTTGCTTGAGACGTCGGCAAAGCGGCCCCACACGGGTCCGCTGACAAGGTCTGCGATGCCGGCCGCTACGATAAACCCGCCCAGTGTCGCAATCGTACTGTCGCGACTGGTCTGCGCGAGAGCCACATAAAAGGGCGCGCTCAGTGCGGAACACATCAACAAGGCGCGTGTGAGCACAAAGCGTCGAAACGGTGCGTCCGAAATCAGCAAACGCAGTTGCGCGAAAACCGCCCCAATACTGCGACCGCCATCTGTCGCGCCTTCGGTTTCTGGCACCTGCGCATAGACTGCTGCGGCTGCGAGCCACAGCAGCGCTGCTATCGCGAGCACCCACGCGATCGTCGACTGTGCGGCATCGGCCAACGGTGCCGGCAAGCCGACGCCCACGGCGAGCGCGGCGAGCCCTGCGATGCTCGCCGACCAACCAGACAACTGCCCGCGCTTGGTTTTGGACACGGTCTTGCCCATCACGTCTTTGGCCGCCACAGAACACAATGCGCGAAACAGGCTGAATGCCGTGACGCAGGCGAGAATCGCCCAACCCGCGGCAGCGTTGGTCAGCGTGACGGCGGTCAGACCAAGACCGGCGATGCACGCCGCCTGACCGACACTGCCGATTACCCAGACCCATTTGCGGCGCGGTAGTCGACGCACCCAACCACCGATGATCAATTGCGGGATCATCGCCCCTGCTTCTCTGATCGGCACTAACAGGCTAAGCACCCAGGCCGGTGCGCCGAGTAATGGCGTGAGCCATGCCAACGTGGTTTTCGGGTTGGCGATCATGTCGCCCAGTTTGGTTAGCGCATAGCTACAGAGAATCAGCACAAAGCTGCGTGGTGTGTCGCGACAAGCCCTCTCGCTAATGTCCTCGCACAGCCGACCATCATTGTCGTCGGTCAGGCGTTCGTAAATTGCTTCTGAAACCGCCATGCTGCCTCACCACGAGAAAACGCTGCGAGGCTAACGCAGTTCAGTGTCAGGCCACAAGCGGTCAGTGAACCCTCAATTGCATCCGGGTAACGAGTCGATCCACGCGGCGACCCGCGCGACATTGGTCGTATCAATGCGATTCGAGCCGATGGGCGGCATGCCATGCACATCGCGACGTTGCATACGCTCGACGATCAAAGAGGCGGCGCTGTTGCCTGGAGCGATCAGTCGGGCGTCATCGATGTTCAGACTGTCGCCGACCGGTTCAACATCGCAGGCATTCATGGACGCGAGCGGTGTATCAAAGCGCAAGTCCATGTCCGACGGCGCCGGACCATTCGGACGATGGCACTGCGAACAATTAGTGTGCAGATAGGCTCGCGCGCGCGGCTCGATAGCCGCGCCGGTGTCGTCGGGATCGGCGAGTGCCGGCAACGTACTGGTCGGTGCTGACAATGGGTCGGTCAGCATGCCGACCTGTGCCAGCGTTTCGAGTTGGTTGGCGAAGCGGCCGGTCTCGGGATAGGTCATGTCTTTGTTGAGTTGTGCGACTTCCGCGCCGAGCGAAAACCCGGCGGCACTGGTGTGACAGGCCATACATTCCGATTCAGACGGGTATATCCAGTCTTGCCCTTGCACGCGCGCGACTTTACCACCGCGTACCCGCGTCGCTTCTGTTTGCGCCGCATTCCACTCGTACGTGTAGCCGGCCCACTCGCCATCGGTATGTCGCATAAAGTGGCGAGTCTCGATCAATGCGCCATTGAGTCGAAAGTTCTTGACGAGGACGGTGCCGACCGGAAACGCGAAATCGCCGGCGGGGTTGATGTCGATCATCGTGCCGTTTGGGATAGCGATGTAACGATCCTTGTCCGCGCCATCCGACCAGAACGGTGCGTTGGGCGAATAGCGCAGCAATCCGGAGTAGGGCAAGCTCGCGTCGCTCGTGTCCACGCAACCGGTAGTAGACAACTGATCCGGAATCGTATCCATGGCTTGTGTATTGGCAGCATCCAGTCGTCTTACCCGACCGCGACCGTTACTGCCGTTGATATCAACAACGTAGAGCTCGTCATCGGGACCGATCGCGAACGCCGTTGGATTCAGGTTCGAATCGATGAGTTGCGCATTCGTAAATCCGCCTTGGCCGTCCGGTTGGGTCGCCCAGATACGCCCTGAGCCGTAGTCACCAAAAACGTACAGCCCGGACAAAGCCGGCACCGCACTGCCACGATACACCTGTCCGCCGGTAATGGAGTTGCCTTGGCTGCGTGGATATTCCGTCACAGGATCGATCAGCGCGACGCCGTCACAATCGCCTGCGCTAGCTGTGTCCAGTGTGCCTTCGCGACAACGCCAACCGTAGTTGCCGCCACGTTCGATCAGGTTCACTTCCTCGCGCGCGCCTTGTCCGACGTCAGCCAGCCACAGCGCTCCGCTGTCACGATCAAAGGCCCAACGCCATGGGTTACGTAATCCCCAAGCAAAAATTTCCGGACAGTCGTCGGCGTTGCCGCCAGGTCCGCAGGGTGGATTGCTGGCGAATGGATTATCCGCGGGAATATTGTAGCCCGCCCCGGTGCCATTGACATCGAGCCGCAGCATAGTGCCCAGCAGTCGCGTGTTGTACTGTGCTCGTGCGCGTGGATCGTTGCCGCTGCCGCCGTCACCAAGACAGATGTACAGGAAACCGTCGGGACCAAACGCGATGTCGCCGCCATTGTGGTTGTCAAAGTCCTGATCGATTTCGATGATGACCTCTTCGCGAGCATTGGCGCCGGGCTGTGTTAGGTCGTCAATGACCCAGCGCGCAATGACGCTGCGCATCGAAGGGTCGTTGTTCTGAATCGTGTAGGACAGGAACACTTCGGGTGTGGCCGGATAATCCGGGTGGAATGCCATACCGAGCAAACCACCTTCCGAGTTGGTGCGCAGGTTTCGCGTATCGTTGATATCGAGGTATTCCGTCGTCGAAGTGGCATTGTCGGGGTCGAACGTCAGGATCTGACCGGACTTCTGCAGCACAAACCAGCGACCGTCGTTGCCGGGCTCCAATAACAACTTGGTCGGCTGACTAAAGTCCTGCAGTGCGGGATACGGATCTGTGATGACGACGCTCGCGTCCGCCGTCGGCCGGTCCGGCGCGATGCAGGTTTGGTTATCCGGTCGGCTATCCAATCCGGATGCGGCGAGTGCGCTGTCGTTATCGCGGATCGTGCCAGTGGCTTCGGCATCTGCAATCGTCGCGTTCTCCGGTGACGACAAGGTCACCGTGAATGTCTCATCGGCCTCACGGTCTCGGTCGCCGATGATGTCGACGTCGACAGTTACCTGCGAGGTACCACCGGGAATGTCGAGCGTACCGCTCGTCCCGACAAAATCGACGCCGGCCTCGGCGGTGGCTGATGCGGTGGCATAACTGACACGCGCGTCCGCGATGGTGGCGCCGGCTGGCAACACGGCGGAGGCTTGCACCGTGAACGACAACGTCACATTCGTATCGTCGTCTTCCGTCACCGTTGCATCGCTGATCGACAGGCTCGGGTTGACGACGGTGCTGGGTGGGTCCGGCTCGACCAGCGTGTTGTCATCGCCACCGCTCCCCCCGCAACCGACGAGCAAAACGCTCGCCGCCAAACAGAACAGATCTGCACGTTTCATCGATGACATGACATTCACCTCGACCGGCCACTACAAATCATGCTTCAGAGGCTAGCAGATGCACACCGCAAAAAACGTGAAGAATGCCGGCGTCGTCGCCAGACAGCGACAGGTTCGTCTGCCAGCCATTGACGACCACCTACTTACACAGCATCAAAAAGGCCCGCGACATCATGGACATCGCAGGCCTGTTTTGCGGTTAGCGTGGTGTGCGGCTAGCTTACGTCAAACTCGCCGTTTTTGAGTCGTGCGATGTAGGCTTTGTACGCGCGCATCGCCTGATAACCCATGATCCACAGGATCGGTACGTTGGCGAATAGCATGACTCCGGTACCGACTCCGGTCATATTGTCGAGATCGACATCGGTTTCGATGAAGCCCATCGTAGCGAGAATGATCAGACCACAAAACACAATTTTGTAGGGCAAAACCGATTTCTCGCCGGCCAGGAATACCATGCCCTGTTCGCCGTAGTAGCTCCACGAGATCATTGTCGAAATGGCGAACAGCCACGATGCGATCGTGACGAGCCACATACCAAGGCCGGGCTGGACAGTATCAAAAGCACGTGCTGTCAGTGTGGCACCCACGTAGTTGGCATAGACGCCGAGATCGGTCATGCGCGGATCACCAGCACTCTCGAAGGGTGCCCATTCGATCACGGGACCCGTTGTGTCCTCGACAATCACGCCACTCAATTTGTGCAGGTTGTTGCCGGTGTCCGGATTGGTATCGCCTTCAACGACCATGTAGACATTGTCGCCGACGTTCAAATATTCGCTGACCGGAGCAGTCGATGTCTCAAGCTGCCAGACACCATCGGCAACCTTGGCAACAAACGGCTCGACATTCAGCGTGCCCTCGGCGCTGCGATCCCAGACGCCGGTCGACAGGATGATCAGTGCGGTGAAGGTGCAGACCACGATCGTATCGATGAACGGCTCAAGCCCCGCGACGATGCCTTCACGCACCGGTTCATTCGTTTTCGCCGCGGAATGCGCGATCGGTGATGAACCTTGTCCGGCTTCGTTGGAGAATAGCGCGCGCTTCATGCCGATCAGAAATGCATAGGCAACCGTGCCGCCAACAAACGCCCCGGATGCCTCTTGCGGATTAAATGCGCCGTGGATGATCAAACCGAACATGGCTGGAATCTTGTCGAAATTCACAGCGAGTACCCAGATACCGGCCAGCAGGTAAAGCGCGACCATGAAGGGTACAAGCGTGCCGGCTACTTTACCGATGCGTTTGATACCGCCAATGATGACCATGCCGACGATGATCGCGAGGACAATGCCGGTCGCGATACTGGGCACGCCGAAATAGTCTTCGGTGATGACGCCCACATTCCAGGCCTGGAACATGTTGCGACCGGGCGCCGTGGACACGAGCAGAGTCAGACAGAATATGACGCCGATCGTCTTGCCGAGGCTGGCGAGTTTAGGATTGATCTTCGGCAAACCCTGGCTGATGACCCACATCGGACCGCCATGGGGGTTATCTGGGTCGTCGGTGTTGCGATAGAGCATCGAAAGTGTGACTTCGGTGATCTTGATCGCCATACCGAACACACCCACGACCCACATCCAGAAAATGGCGCCGGGGCCACCGAGTGCAATCGCCAGTGCCACGCCACCAATATTGCCGAGACCTACTGTCGCGGAAAGGGCTGCGCTCAAGGCCTGAAAGTGGCTGATGGCGCCGGGGTCGTCTTTTTTGTCGTATCTGCCGGTAACGACGGCGGTGCCGTGCGTTAGCGCGCGGTATTGTGCGAATACGCTCCAGATCGTGAACAGCACACCCGTGCCCAGCAGCGCGAACAGCACGGGCTGTGCCCACAGAATACCGTTGCTGACCGCTAGAAAATTACTCAACCCTTCCATAAGACTCCCCGAGGCAACTATTTTTTTGACGAACGACACCCGGTACCGATTCGCGACGCGAACGGCGCTGAAAGGCGGGGCCGTATTAGCGCGCTACTATAACAGACGCAGCATCGACTGCTGTTCAGGCACCGGACATAATCGCCGTGACGCCCATACCACCGGCTGTACAGATCGAGATCAGACCGCGGCCACCATTGTTTTCTTGCAAGGTCTTGGCGAGCGTGGCGACGATCCGGCCGCCCGTTGCTGCAAACGGGTGCCCGACCGCCAGACTACTACCCTTGACGTTTAGTTTCGCCGGATCGATGGCACAGAGCGGCGTGTCGCGTTTCAGACGCGTGCGACAGAACTCCTCCGATTCCCAGGCGGCGAGCGTCGCCAGCGTTTGCGCGGCAAACGCTTCGTGGATCTCGAAAAAGTCGAAATCGGCGAAGCCGAGATCAGCATCTTTCAACATGTCTGACACGGCATAAGCTGGCGCCATCAGCAGTCCTTCGTCGTCGATGAAGTCGACCGCGGCCGCTTTGCAAAAATCGAGATAGGCGAGTACCGGCAAACCGCGCTCGCGTGCCCAGTCCTCGCTGGCGAGCAGTATGGCCGATGCGCCATCGGTGAGCGGCGTACTGTTGCCCGCAGTCATCGTGCCGGTGGCACTGCGATCAAACGCAGGTTTCAGCTTCGCTAGCTTTTCGAGCGAACTATCGCTCCGAATATTGTTGTCCCGGGTCAGACCCTCAAACGGTGTGACGAGATCATCGAAAAAGCCCGCTTCGTACGCGGCATGTGCCTTGTTGTGGCTGGATAGAGCGAGCTCGTCCTGTGCCTGTCGAGTAATTCCCCAGGCCTTTGCTGTCAGCTCGGTACTCTCGCCCATCGACAGACCGGTTCGCGGCTCTTCGACGCCGGGCAGGACTGGCTTGAAGTGCCGTGGTCGGAGTCCAAACCAAGGTTTGATGCGTTCGCCAAGACTGCGTCCGCGATAGCTCGCCATCATGATCCGTCGATAGTCATCGTCATAGACGTTGGGCGGGTCGCTGACCGTGTCTGTGCCAGCACCGAAGCCTACATCGATCTGACCGAGCGCAATCTTGTTGGCCACCATAACAGCGCCTGAAAGGCTGGTGCCGCAGGCACGCTGCAGATCAAATGCGGGTGTTGAACGCGCCAACCCGGAGCTCAGCACCGCTTCGCGAGCGAGGTTCCAGTCGCGGGAGTGCTTGATAACAGCACCGAGTGAGACATCCCCGAGATGTGCTCCAGCCAGGTCGTAACGGTCAACCAGCGCCTTGAGCGTCGCGCTCATCATGTCGAGGTTAGAACAGTGTTTGTAGGCGGTGTGCGAACGCGCAAACGGGATGCGAGTTCCGCCGACAATGGCGACGCGTCTGGAGATTCCGTCGAAGCATGATGTGTCCCTTGTGTTGTGCAGGCGGTGGCAGCTGGCACGGCGCTACCGCCCTTCGTCGTCGCAGAGGTTAGCAAATCCTGCTCTGGGTGTGGGGTTTGCCCGTAACGCATGCGTGCTACCCTGCGTGGCCGGATAACCAATGAGGTGTGCATTGAGCGAGGCGGGTCATAACAATACAGTCGAATTCAACCGTCTGTTGACCTTGGCAGCACCGTTGATCGTGAACAATCTAGCACTCGCTGGCATGGGCCTGGCCGATACACTCATGTCAGGCTATATCAGCGCCGAAGCACAAGCGGCAGTCGGTGTTGGCAGCAGTGTCTGGATGCTGTTCTTTCTGTTTGCGCTAGGCACGCTGATGGCGATTTCGCCGATCAGTTCGACGCATCGCGGTGCCGGTCGCGGCCATCTGATCGGTCGCTACGCCCGTCAGGGGTTCTGGCTTAGCCTGATCATTAGCGCCATTGTCGTTACGACCATGGTATTTGTTGCCGTGCCGGGCCTTACGGTGATCGGCATCGATGCGGCAGTCCGGCCATTGGCGGCTGGCTACCTATTGGCGATCGTCTGTGGTGCGCCATTCGGCTTCGCCTATCTCACACTGCGGTACACGACAGAAGGTATCGGTTGGACACGCCCTGTCATGCTCGTGTCGGTCAGCGCGCTGCCCGTCAACGTTGTGGCGAACTATGTGCTGATGTTCGGCAAGTGGGGTGCCCCTGAGCTCGGCGCTGTTGGTGCTGGCTACGGCAGTGCGCTGACGATGGTGTTTATGTGTATTGTTCTGCTGGTCTATATGGTTCGCAGTCCACGTTACACCTCCTACGCCATCTTTTCGCTGGGGCGGGGTCCGCGGTGGGCCGAGATGCGCGAAATTCTGGCATTCGGCGTACCGATCATGGTCAGCATTCTGGCGGAAGCGGGATTGTTTGGTGGCGTGACTTTGCTGATGGGTAAGCTGTCAGCACAAATCGCGGCGGGCCATATCATTGCAATGAACTACGCATCGACAATGTTCATGATACCGATGGGTTTGAATAGCGCGACCACCATTCTGGTCAGCAATGCGCTCGGTCGCCGCGAGTTATCGCTGGCGCGCGCCCGCGGCTATCTGGGCATCATCAGCTGCGGCTTGTTCATGTCGTTATCTGCCGGGGGTCTACTGTTGTTTCGTGAAACGGTGGTTGGCTGGTATACGCAGGATCCGGCCGTGTTCGAAGTGGCGATCAGCCTGTTGCTGGTCGCCGCGGTCTTTCAGGTGTCCGATGGGATTCAGGTAGGTGCCGCTGGTGCGCTGCGCGGTTTGCACGACACGCGGGTGCCGATGTTTCTGACGTTTTTTTCGTACTGGATCATTGGCTTTCCTCTCGCTTACGCCGCGGCGCTTCCGTTAGCGCTTTCGCCGCCGATGATCTGGTCCGGGTTCGTTGTCGGCTTGAGTGTCGCCGCGGTGTTACTCGTGTTGCGCTTCCGGCATGTCTCGCGCCAGCATGATCGGGTGTCGACAGTGGTCGACACGGCGGCAGTCGACTGAGCTTGCTGGAAACATAAGGTAAGGCCAGCGCTACATTTTCTTCGCTCGGGAAGACTCGCTCAGAAAACGTCTTCCTGGCTTCGATAGGTCGGCAGTGGCGTTGAGCGAAACAGTGGATACTGGAGACAGAAGCTTGCGGTTCGTGCGTTGTATCTGGCCACCGGGTTTGCCTTGAGAGCGAGTGGAGGCCCGGTTGTGTCATGTAATCGGGCCGACGATCTACTTTTCTCACTCAATACAATGCGTTCGAAAAACAGCTCCTCGGCCTGTTACTGCCGCCTGCGCAATTCTGTCGCGACTTGTCCGGCAACTGGGGTTGGCTTGAGAGCGAGTGGTTTCGCGCGAGCAGGGCAAACCCGCTTGCGTCATATAGCCGGGTCAGCAATGCATTTACAGAGTGTTTCGGAAGTCGGCCTTAGCCCTGTCCGAACGTCGGCCCGTCCGACAAAAAGGCCTTTTCCGTCTCGGTACTCTCGCGGCTCAGGATCTGATTGCGATGTGGAAACCGGCCGAACTGTTCGACGATGTCGTGGTGCAGCTCCGCGAAATCTGCACAGGTTTCGAGCGTTTCTTTTTCGACCGCAGAAGCTTTTTTGACCAGGTTGCGAAACACTGCGACCGACTTCGCTTGTACCTTGCGGGACTCCATGTGCTGCATCGGCATGAAAAAGAACATCTGCTGGATGACGCTGAGTTGTGAGTCGTGTTTTGCGATCGCGCCCTCGACGCATAGTTTGAGCGCGATCTTGTCATGGCTGAACGCCTCTGGCTTGCCGCGATAAACATTGCGTCGGAATTGATCGAGCACAAGGATCAATGCCAGCCGACCGAGCGGTGTTTTCGCCCAGTGATCGAGCTCACCATTGGCGGCTTGCTTGATCAGGTTGCCAAATCGGTGGCGAATCTGGATGTCGATTTCCGGATCGTCGCCGAACCAAAAGTTCATGCGGCCATCGAGCCCCGGCGTGTCCTTGTCGCGTTCCTTGAACCAGAGATCCAAGACGTTGTGGATATTGGCGCTGTCCGCCTGACTGAGAGTGCCTTGCACGGCTGTCTTCCTTAGTTTCGACTGCGCTCGCCCGTCACCTATTCTGACAGATTCGGTCGGTGATGCGATACTGACCCCATGCAGCGTTTCATCTTGTTGAGTTTGCTGGGCGCCCTGTTGCTGGGCTGCGGCGCGCCGGCCTCCGAGGAGCAGATCCGGGATCTCGTCTCTTCGTTGGCACAGGCTGCGGAGGATGAATCCATCGGCCCATTTCGTCGCGCCCTGCATGATGACTATCAGGATCTTCGTGAGAACGACAAAGCAGCGGTTATCAATATGCTGCGAGGCATCATGCTGCAGACCAATGATGCGTTGATCTTGACCGATATCGAATCGATCGATTTTCTCTCCGCAGAACTCGCTGAAGTGGCCATAAAGGCCCGGTTTGCCGGTGCCGATTGGGACCGACTGCGCCTGCGCGGTGCGGTGTATTGGTTTGAGCTAGATCTCGTTCGAGAAAATGATGATTGGCGCATCACTAGTGCTCGCTGGTCGCGGGGAGATAGCGCGCCACGGTAATCACTGTGGCCAAAATGCGACAGTCAATGGGCTTGCAGCAGACACGACCCAGCAGTTATAACGGCCGGGTCATAACGAGAGCAATTGGGGAATAGTGATGTCTCGACAAGTAATTAACCTGCTGCTGGTCAGCACGATACTCGCGCTGGTCGCGTGCGGTGGCGATAAAGCCGACGATAGTTCAGCGCTGGACGCTGCCAAAGATACCGCTGCAGCGGCTGCGGACGGTGCAAAGTCAATGGCGGAGGATGCCACGGAGGGTGCTGGCGACGCGGTGGATGCCGCTGCGGAGACCGCAGGCGACATGGCTGATGCTGCCGCCGACAAAGCGGACGAGATGGCGGATGCGGCTAAGGAAATGGGCGAGGATGCGATGGCGGCAGGCGCCGAAGCGATGGACGACGCCAAGGAAACAGCCGACGCCGCCGCTGAGAAAGCGTCCGATATGGTCGACGAGGGCCGCAAGATTAGCGAAGAAGCATTGGAAGAACTCGACGACCAAACGTGAGATCTTGACGATACCAACCGGCCCGACACCGCGTCGGGCCGGTCTTTCTGCATCGGAATCCTGTCATGCCAAACCATTATCTACGCGCTTTTTGCGTGGCCGCTGTGGTCGTATTAAGCGGATGCCAGACGATCAGTGAGTCGCTCGAGGCACCCGATGTGCGGTTGAGTAATGTCCGATTGCAGGAGCTCAGCAGCCTGCAGCAGCAATTCGTTCTCGACTTCGAAGTCAGCAACCCGAATGCGATTCCGTTGCCCATCAAGGCGATCAACTACGGTGTCATGCTCGGCGGCATGTCCCTGGTCAATGGGCGCAGCGAGAGCGCTTTTCGCGTCCCCGCCAACGGCGAGGGCAGTTTCAGTATCAGCGTCGAGACGTCGCTGATGGAGGTCGTCAAAGCGCTTGGCACCCGAATCATGCTGGGTGGCGAACAGTCGCTCGATTATCAGGTCGGCGGCGATGTGGCGGTTGACCTGCCTTTCATCCGGCCTCTGCCGTTCAAGACCGAAGGTACGGTACAGATTACGCGCTGATAGTTACGCGCGTAACTGGGGTAAATGCCGCGTGCGGCGATGCCGGCGATGCCTGGGAACTACCGGTCTCTCATAGACCATAGCCAGCAAAAAAGCGTAGTTTCGCGGCTTTTACCGCAAATTCTGTGCGTTTTGACTGAATTAGAGCGTAGTTAGACGAATCTGCGATTTGTCGCAGTGCGTCATTGATGGCATAAAGACAAGCGGGCACCGGCCAGCCGCCGCGTGAAACTCTGCTTGCGGCGCCATCGAACCCTACGGTACGACACTCGGTTCCCCGCTACAGTTAACACGACACTGCCGCCTTGTCTTGAGGCCGCAGCGATCCGTTGCGCGACAACGGCCAAATTAGGAGTGCCACCGCATTGACTCAGATGCCCGATCATTCAAGCCTCTACCACCCATCCTTCGAGAAGGCGAGTTGTGGTTTTGGACTGATCGCCAACATCGATGATGAGCCTAGCCAGTGGCTGGTACAGACCGCCATCGGAGCGCTGGCACGCTTGACGCATCGCGGCGCGGTCGCCGCCGACGGCAAGACTGGCGATGGTTGCGGGCTGTTGATGAAAACGCCCGAGCAGTTCCTGCGCGCCGTGGCGGGCGAAGAAGGCTTCGATCTCTATAAGCAGTTTGCGGTAGGGATGGTGTTCCTCAACCCGCACGA
>ERZ1740062.838-NODE-838-length-14029-cov-4.248891_pt1 | contig 14029 bp, 7 predicted proteins | sample MGYA00581741_ERZ1740062 | MGnify/ENA primary metagenome ERZ1740062 (study PRJEB43018, sample SAMN04849747) | marine metagenome | isolation source: floating plastic debris | place: Pacific Ocean | collected 2008-09-01 | study: EMG produced TPA metagenomics assembly...
CCGAAGGTCCGCGCATGATGACAATTTCACCCTGATAAATGTCTAAATTGACATCCTCTAAAACTGATTTACGTAAATCTCCTCTACCAAAAGCGTGATAGAGATGACGAACGGTGACAGCAGATTCCATAGCCCCTCCTCCACTAATTAAACACATCCGCAGGGTCAGCAGAACGAAGTTTCCGCATGGCGATCGCCGCTGAAATTAAACACATCATCACAGTAGCAATAAACACTTGTGATGCAACGGCAGACTTCATCACCAACGGTATCCGCGTTAAATTGCCAAGCAGCCCGTACATACCAATTGAGGTTAAGTATCCCGGTGCAAATCCCATCACAGCAAGAATAATTCCTTCTTGAAAAACAACAGCTAACAAACTCATGTCTGAATAACCCATTGCCTTTAAAGTGGCGTATTCAGCCAAATGATCGCTGACATCAGTGAATAAAATTTGATAGACAATTACAACTCCTACAACAAATCCCATGATTGCCCCAAAGCTAAAAATCGTACCCGCTGGATGTTCGTTTGACCAAAAAGCCAATTCTAATTTCTTAAATTCTCGACGATTCAAAACTCTGACATCGCTGGGTAATCGCGATCGCAAATTTTGGGCAACTATTTCTCGATTTGCTCCAGGTTGGAGTTTGAGAACGCCGACATGAACTTTATCGGTGCTATTACGACCAAACAAGCGTAGATAATTTTGGTCGCTGGTGACAATATTACCGCGAATAAACATCGTACTACCCAAGGTAAAAATGCCACCAACTTTGATTCTACGACCAGACAACTCTGTAGTAATAGTTTCTCCTCGATTAAAAGAATCCACTACTTGCCCTACTGTTGGTTGAGATTTACGGTCAAATAGAACTATATTAGGTAACTTAATTTGGTCTAACTGCTGATTTAATTCCGGTAAATCGAAAACCGGACGAAATGGATCGAATGCAATGACAGCAACTGGAGCAATTTCCTTATTCCAAGGATTAACCCAAGCCGTAAAGGAATAATATAAAGGACTACTAGAAGCAACACCCGGGACATCAGTTGCTTGATATAAATAAGCTTTAGGAAAACCTCTGGTTTCTAACAAAGTTTTTGTCCGCTTGCTAACTAAAACTAAATCAGCATTGAGATGCTCGTGAACCACGATTGAACCATCAAATAGCATCGATTTAAACCCCAGCATCATAAAAATTAAAATGTCAGCAAAAGCAATTCCCGACATGGCGATGAGCAAACGAATTTTCTGATGGCTTAATTGCGACCAACCAAGGGGAGGTTCTTGGGAAAATTTCTTGAGGAGATTTGTAATAAAGGGAAGTTTCATAATGGATTCCCGCAGTTCCTATCTAATTACAATAGAAACGCATAAACATGAGGAATTTGTGAGGTTGGATTAACTGGTAATTAGGCAATGGGCATGGGGCATAGACAGTAAATGCAGTTTTGGCGACCGCACTCTTTCTCACAAAATGGCGTTGCTAAATTAAATACAATGTAAAAAAGATAACTTGATTTTTCTCAATATGTGCCTTATCCCTGAAGGTACAACAATTGAGTCAGGAAATAGAAACTTATGGCACAAGTTAAGCAAAAAGTATATCTAATTACAGAGCAGCAACGTGATGGATTACTAAACTACCTCCTAAACCGTCCATATAAGGAAGTAGCTGCTGGAGTGGAGTTTCTTAATAATGCACCTACTACTACCGTCAATATTGAGGTTCCCGACGAAGTAGAAAAGATGGCTTCATTGCAAGAATCTAAAACAGATATAGAAAAGAAATCGGAAATAGAAGTAGTTAACTCTGCTAAAGAAGAAGAAGCTGTTTTTAAATAAGTTTAACCTTAATTTATAAGATGGTTAAAGCCATAGATGAACCCATAATAAGCTTGTAAATTTATTATCCTTTTGCTTGCTCATAATTGCTTGCAGAAGGATAATTATTATCTTTCATTTTTACAGAAAATTACTTGTTTTATTAATATTTTTTAATAAATAGTCTCTCAAATTAAATCTTTTATCTATAAATAAAAGACTAGGTAAAATCGCTTCAAAATACATACATAATAGTCTGGCTAAAAATAATAAGTAAATAATTCAGTCAAAATAATATCAATATTTTTTAATATTGGTGTGGTAATAGACACACTGATTGAAGAGTCGCATTCTATAGTTTAAAAAATTCAAAATGATAGGAAATTAAAGACATATTTATGGACACAAATCAACAGACTAATAATAGGTACAGTAACCTAATTAACTGGCTCCTAGTTATACTTCTAATTTATCTCCTGATTGTTGCTGTAGGGATGATTGGAGCGGGCTTTAAATCTGCAACTGGAGACCAAGCAAAGGAACTGTTTGCCTTTGCAACAAATCCATTTTTAGGATTAATTGTCGGTACTGTTGCAACAGCCTTGATTCAATCTTCGAGTACTGTCACCTCGATTATTGTCGGTCTTGTTGCTGGTGGTTTACCAGTTGTTACAGCAATTCCAATGGTCATGGGTGCTAATATCGGAACTACGATTACAAATACAATTGTTAGTCTTGGTCATGTCGGAGATAAAGATGAATTCCGACGTGCTTTTGCAGCAGCTACTGTCCATGACTTTTTTAATCTACTAAGTGTAGTAGTATTTTTACCTGTCGAGATTCTGTTTCATCCTTTGGAAAAGCTAGGCTTGTTCTTGGCTAATTTCTTTATTGGAGAGAGTTCATTAAGTCTCAAAAATCTTAACTTTGTCAAAGCTCTGACTAAACCTGTTGTTAACCTATTCAAGTCAATAACACATATTCTTCCTGCTCCCTTTGATGGGATTATGTTGATTATTCTTGGGGTTATCTTAATCTTTTTCACCATCGCATTTATCGGTAAACTTCTGAAGATGTTGATGGTTGGTCGTGCGAAGGAGATTGTACATACAGCTATTGGTCGCGGTCCCATTGCGGGGATTGGAGCAGGTACCCTAGTTACAATTTTGGTTCAGTCTTCTTCTACTACCACTAGCTTGATGGTACCGCTAGCAGGTACGGGAGTTTTTGGACTCAAGGAAATCTATCCCTTTACATTAGGAGCCAACATCGGGACTTGTATCACAGCTTTACTTGCTGCAACTGCTATTGATGGGGCAAAAGCCGTGCCTGCTCTGGAAATTGCAATGGTGCATCTCCTTTACAATGTCTTAGGAGTAGTGATTATTTTCGGTATTCCCTTCCTTGCTAAATTACCAATTATCGGAGCAGAAACACTGGCAAAAGTTGCCAGCGAGCGTAAGGTATTGGCGTTTGCTTATATCATTAGTGTTTTCTTTGTCATTCCTGGTTTACTATTAGCAGTTACTGCATTGACTTAAAAGATTCTGCCAGAATCTGAAATAATCGGCGTTGCTCTTGAGATGATTAAACAAAGATTTTAACTTTATACAATAAAATTAAAATTTTTGTCCGATGCTGAATTATGCTTTCAATTAGCAACGCCTTTTACTTAAATAAATATACTTTTAAGGTATTGCATACCAATTTTTTACACTTCATAATAAATAGTAACAAAATCCCTTCCCTCTCTATCTACACCACCAGATAAATGTCCTAATTTTTTGTCATAAATCTGCTGATACAATAAATTAAAATCTTCATAAGAGATTGAATAGTATCGAAATAGTTTTAATAAACATGGATGAATATCTTTTAATTGAAGATTAGCTTTATAAATATTGATATCAAAAGATTTCCGTGGATTTTTTTCTTCACTGACTTCAAGATAAATAAATGAATTATTAACTATTCTTTTATTGGCAATTTTAATAATATCTTTGACTATATCAAAAGAAGTTTTATTTTCATTACAGTGATAAATATATGATAATCGTTTGAGGATACCTCTGATGGGCAACAAGGGGTAGCATATATATGTAGATATAGTATTTTTGACATTATCAATTGAATTCCATTTAAAACCTAGATATAAAAGTTCAGGATTAATTTTATTTGGTTTTTGATAGAGTTTATTTTTCAGCTTATCCCAAAATTCCAAATATACTTTGTAAATACAACTATTTTCATTTTCTTCAAAACCTAAAAGCAACATATTCGCATCTGATACATTTTCCAGAAAAATCTTCAATTGCTTTTCTGGCATATTCATTTCTTTACAGATATAATTTCTCTGATATTCTGAAATTTTATTTTGGCTTATTCCTATTAAATAACGATTTGTAAATATTCTATTGTTCATTATTTTAAAAGATTTTTCAACATCATATTCTAATTTGATATTTTTGAGTATTTTAAAGATTTTGTCTTGGTACATCTTATTTTTTTGAATATTACTACTACTTATAGTATTTTATTGTCTATATATGTTATTTATTGCAAAATATTAATGTTTTATTATATAGCACAAAAAATATTCATTATCTTTGATTTAAGACAAAAATAAATCCTATTTAAATTTAATTAAATTAAATATTGATTTGTAAATTGTATTCTGTATGTGATGTGTTTCTTGAAAAAAAGTTGTATCAAAGAAGCGTCTACATTATATGGAATGTACTAGAAACATAAATAAAAAGTAGGTTAATAATATCTATATAGCAAATTTGAAATAAATTCTAATTCTTTTTTTTTGGAGAAAACTATTATGAGTATCGCTCGCGTCAGCATTGATAGCGAAGGAAATCAATCTAATAATACTAGCTATAACCCTTCTATTAGTACCGATGGAAATTATCTGGCTTTTGCGGCCGATGCCAGTAATCTTGTTGCAGAAGATACGAATGAAAGTAGAGATATTTTTGTTCGTGACATCGAAACTGGAGCAACTACTCGTATCAGCATCAGCAATGAAGGTGTAGAAGCTGATGGTAAGAGCGAGAAACCGTCTATCAGTGGGAATGGAAATTTTATTGCTTTCACTTCAGATGCGACTAATCTTGTAGAAGGGGATACAAATGGCGATAGTGACATTTTTATTCATAACCGCGAAACAGGCGAAACTACACGGGTTAGTGTCGATAGTCTAGGTAATGAAGCGAATAATGATAGCGAGAATCCTTCTATTAGCGTAGATGAAGAAAATAATGTTTATGTTGTTTTTGCTTCTGATGCCAGCAATTTAGTTGAAAACGATACGAATAATAGAAAAGATATTTTTCTTCGCAATCTGACAGATGGGAAAACTACCCGCGTTAGTGTTGATAGTTTGGAGAGTCAAGCTAATGGAGATAGCGAAAACCCCTCAATTAGCGCTGATGGAAATTATGTTGTTTTCACTTCTGATGCAAGCAATTTAGTTGAAGACGATACGAATAATAGTAAAGATATTTTCCTTCGTAATCTGACATCTCGGTAAACTACCCGCATTAGCGTTGATAGCAATGAGATTCAAGCGAATGGAGATAGCGAAAACCCCTCTATTAGCGCAGATGGGAATTATATTGCTTTCGCAAGTGAAGCAACTAACCTTGTAGAAGGGGATGAAAATTCACGTAGAGATATTTTCCTTCGTAACCTGACAACGGGAGAAACTAGTCGTATCAGTGTCGATAGCGATGGTATAGAAGCCGATAATACTAGTGATTATCCCAGTATCAGTGAGAATGGCAGCTATGTTGCTTTTCGTTCCAATGCTACTAATCTTTTTCCAGGTGATCAAAATAATGCTTGGGATATTTTTATCCATGATTTGACAACAGGGGAAACTACGCCAATTGATTTGGGTATCGATGGCAACCAAGCAAATGACTTTAGCAGTTCTCCTGACTTCAGTGGGGATGGAAACTATATTGCTTTCACTTCTAATGCCAATAATCTTGTTGCAAAAGATACAAACGAAGTTGAAGATGTTTTTGTAACTAACAACTCCAATGATGCACCAACGGTTCTTAATTTAATTAGCAATCAAACCGCAACAGAAGATAGTGAATTTAGTTTTACTGTCCCTTCAGACACTTTCTTAGATGTAGATCTAGGTGATAGTTTAACTTTAAGTGCGATCGCAGAAGATGGTTCTGCGGAAGCAACATGGTTAAGTTTTGATACTTCAACTGGCATATTTAGCGGTACTCCAACTAACAACGATGTCGGTACAGTTAATATTACCGTTACCGCGACTGACAAAGCAGGAGAAACCGTCAGCGACACCTTTACCATCACGGTAGAAAATACCAACGACTCACCAACTGTTGATGATACAACTTTCACTATAGATGAGAATAAGGAAGAGGAAACAGAAGTAGGGATTATTACTGCAACCGATTCCGATAATGAAACACTAATTTTTGCGATCACCTCCGGTAACCTTGATTCAGATAATGATGAGAATTTAGCTTTTGCAATTGATTCAGAAACTGGAACAATTACCGTTAATGACAGTGATGAACTCGATTTTGAAACTAACCCCATTTTTGATTTAGAGGTTACCGCAACAGATACAGATGGAAGTAGTGGTACTGCATCAGTTACCGTTAATCTCAATGATATTGATGCTGCTGAATTTGATACTTCTGCAAGTGATAATGGCTTCTTTACTTTAGATGGAGGAGACTCCGCCAATCTCAAGTTTAGTTTAGCTAACAATGACACCGAAAATGTTAATGAAATTGGTGTATTTGTTGTAGATGATAAATTTGGTGCTATTAATGGTGCTACAACCGATGATACTTATCTCAAAGCAGCTTTAGAAAAGTCACAAGTTATATTCTCAGGGGTTCCTAACCGTCCGAGTGGATTTGATTTGGCAGATATTCAACGGGTATTAGAATTTGATGGGGATGCAAGTTTCGGATTCTATTTAGTTTCTAATGGTACAACTGATACAATACTCAATGATTTAGAAACAACTGGAACAACAGATTTATCGGTTTTCTTTTCCACTTCTGACAATTTAGAATTATCTGACTTGAGTACAGCAGGTTTTAATTTAAACTGGTCAGATGGTTCTGGTAGTGATTTCAACGATATGCAGGTTTTGGTCGAACTGACTGATGAAACTCCTCCTCTTGCTATCGATTTACAGGGAGAATCAGAAAACGAACTGATTGATTTAAGGGATGTAACGGGTTCAGTATCAGTTAGTGTTGAAGTGTATCGAGAAGCTGCTTTTGATAATCTTGTTGGTTTTTATCAAATTGCTGATGCCAACGGTGGAATTGATACCACAGGTGACGGTATAGCCGATATCAATGTTGGTGATACTGGATATGAACAAGCGGCTTTAGCAAACCGTATCACTGGTTTAGACTTACTCCAAACCGAGGAGCAACAAACTAGTTCTTTTAATGGAATTTTAGAAGGTGGAAGTCTTTTAGCCAGTTTCATTGTTATTGATGGAACTGTGGATGAAGCAATCAACGACAGCGCAGAAGTTTACTTCTCATTCTTGGGTGCAAACAGCGATGGAGTCGATCATATTCGTTTGCTTGGTGATAATACTTTTGGTTACGAAGATTTAGCTGGTGGTGGAGATAATGACTTTAACGACATGATTGTTAACCTCAAGTTTACTTAATAGTTTTTGGCTAGCCTGGGGGATATAGCCCTAGAGAGAAATCTGGGGTATTTCTACTATCATCCGCATGAAAGATATCGATTTATTGTCAGTGAAAACACAAGTTAAAATTATCTTAGATGATAAAATCTACACGCATATTCTAAGTAAAAACTATTAATTTTATTTGAATTCATCGGAATTAAATTAATAGCAAATAATATAACTCAAAAGTGTTGAAAAAGTCTAATAAACTAGCCAACACTTCGATTATCTGTATGATGGCATCGCGCTTAAACTCAACAGAAAATTGTATTATCAAAATTAATCATTATGGATACTAACTTTGGCGCAGGTGAATTAATCTTTATTGATACAGGTATTTCTAATTATCAAAGTTTAATTCCAGAAATTGCTCCGGATAATCAAGTCTTTTATATTGACTCTACACAAAATGGATTTCAACAAATTAGTGATGTTTTAGATGATTACACTAATATTGATGCGCTTCATATCTATTCCCACGGTGCGGAAGGAAGTCTAGATTTAGGTAATATTACTTTAAATCAAAACTCCCTCTCACAGCATGAGAATGAATTAACTGCATGGAAAAACTCACTTACCGATGATGCCGATATTCTTTTCTACGGTTGTAATGTTGCATCTGAGAATGGTGATAATTTTCTTCTTGATATAGCAAATTTAACTCAAGCAGATATTGCTGCTTCTGATGATTTAACAGGAAATTCCGCACTTAATGGTGATTGGGATTTAGAACACCAACAAGGTTTAATTGAAACACAAATTTTATCTTCAGCAAATTTTAATTCGCTTTTACTAACAACAATTACCGATACTTCAACAACTGATTTTAATGATGATGTAACTGTCGGTAGTAATTTAACTATTGATGGTGATGTAACTTTACAAATTGATGGTGATTTTACTTTAGGCAGCAGTTACAAAATAACTGGAAATGGTGATAATACTGCTGATAATCTGACGATTAAAGCCACTGGAGATGTGACGATTAGTGGTGATTTAACAGGTTTGGGTAATGTTGAAATTCAAGCTGGTGTTTTAGATAGTAGTGACTTTTTCAATTTCCCTTTTACCAGTAATGCTGGTTCTGATGTGCTGTCGTTAGTAAATGAGGCAACAGTTACAATCGGCAGTGATATTACAACTTCTGGAAAAATTACCTTAGATAGTCCTCAAATTAAGTTGTCGGGTAGTGCGAATTTAGATGCTGATGGTGATATTTCACTTAAGGCTGAGGATATCAGATTACGGACTGGGCTTTCACCATGGGGTTATTCTGATAAGGAAGTAAGTATCACCATTGAAGATGGGGCAAAACTTGAAGGAAGTAATGTTACAATCAATGCCACTGTAGAAGATGACGTACCCTGGAGTGAAGCACCCAAGTTTGTTCAGAAGTTAGCAATCTCACCTTTCTAGCAGTCAACAGCGGCTACTTTAGCAAATATTCTGCTTCCGGCATCTTTTCAGAAGCGGGGTGGGAATGCAAGTATTTCCATTGATGGTGCTGACATTGATGCTACTAGCGGTACGGTAGATATTGACTCCAAAACGGTTGTTGATAGTAGTGTCCGAGCCATTAGCTTAGTCAATAAAATCAATCCTCTTTCCCACTTTGCAGCAGCTTACGGTGAAGCTACAGGAATATCAAATATTTCCATAAAGGGCGATACTACAATTGATGCTAGTTCGGATGTTGATATTAAGTCATACACGGAAACCACAAATAAAGTTAGTGCCCGCGTTTACGGTAACGTAGCTCAGATTATTCAACCGGGAAGTGGTACTGAGTGGGGCTTTTCTTTTGGATTTGCCAATACCTTGAATGTCTCAAACACTACTGTTGGAGAACTGGTGAGTATTAGTGCTGACGGTAATGTCAGTATTAATGCTGACGGTAAAGTCGATAGTTCCGGTGAAGCTAAAACAGCAATTTTTCTCGATGGTAAAACGGGTATCGGTTTAGCTGGTAACTGGGATGTTACAGATGTTCAAGCTACTGTATATGGAGATATTACTGCTGGTGGCTCCTCGGTAGGTAGCAATATTGATTTAGCGCAGGTTAGTGACAATACAATAAATATCCCCAGTCATGGTTTTGAAACAGGCGATCCAATTGTCTACAGCAATGGTGGGGATACCAGCATTAGCGGGCTTACCGACGAACAAACTTATTATGTATATAAAGTCGATGACAACAATATTAAGCTAACAAAAGGTAATCCCCTTGACATTGATAATTCTGAGGTGAGCAGTGGAGTTACCCATAGTTTAACTCCTCAGAATGGCGTGTTTTTTGATATGTCAGATGCCTCAGTTTTCGATATTGAAAACAACACCATCAAGATTGAAAATCATGGTTTTACTACAGGTCAACAAGTAGTTTACACCAACGACCCTGACAATGATGAAGACCCCGCAGATTTTATTTCTGCCACTGAATATTACGTCATTTACGATACAGCAGATACAATTAAGCTGGCATTAACGGCTGATGCTGCTGCTGCGGGTGACAATATTGATTTTACCGAGCAGGGTTCGGGAACTGAGCATATTCTTAATTATCTGGAGCTAGAACAAAAAACAACCTCTTTTGATCCCACCACTGGAACATCTAGTAATACTGGTTATATAGATACTAGTAACAATTCGATAGTTATTAATAACCACGGTTTTTATACAGGTCAGATAATTAACTATTCGAGTGGTACGGGAACCGCTATTGGTGGTTTGGAGGAAAGGGGCTATTTTGTCATTGTTAAAGATGAGAACACAATTCAATTAGCAGAGAATATTGATTATGCTCTGGCTTTAACTTCGAGCAATTCTGCTGATGCGATTACTACCTTAGCAACGCAACTTGATATTGAGACTTCGGAAATAACTGAGGCAAATTTAACAACTGGTGCAACGGGTACTTCCCACTCATTTACCTACACCGAAGGTGCAAATCAATTCGATCCATCTGATACAACTATTGTTGATAGTGACAATAACACGATTAAAATCGAAAATCATGGTTTTACAACAGGTGAGTCAATATATTACGAAAACGACTTAACAGTTGAAACAACTGAATCCATACCCGTAAACCTGTCTTTTGAACCCAATGTTACCGATATATCTTTCCAATCAAGCAATATTAATCAAAGTGATGATACTGACAATACGCTGAATATTGCATCTCATGGGTTGCAAGATGGGGATATCGTTAGTTATAAGGTTGACAGTGGTGAAGCGATTTCTGGGTTGGCTGTAGATACTTTCTTCGAGGTGGAATATGTTGATGGCGATACAATTCAACTCCTCGACACCACTACAGCAGAGGTACAAACAATCACGGCACCCACTACGGACTCTTCATATACTCTCACTAAAAAGAGTGATGTAGACTTGGATGCCAACACAATTACCGTCAAATCCCACGGCTTGGAAACTGGAGATACAGTTACTTACGAAATTGGCTATCTTGGTGAAACTAGCACTGTCATTACTGGTTTGGATGCCGATACCGAATATCAAGTAATTTATGTTGATGATGACACAATTAAGCTGGTAGATATCACCACAGGAGTGGAAAAAGACCTCACAGCTTATGGGACTGGTACTCTCCACAACTTACAATCCTCAGCAGAAGTCACCGCTACAGATACTTCCATTGGTGGGTTAGAAAATAAAACCTATTATCATGTAGTTGTCATTGATGAAAACCATATCCAACTAACTGAAGATTTACTTGAAGCAATTGACGCTGAACCAGTTACTTTAGATGTAAGTAGTTTGAGTGGTACTAGTCATAACCTGAGAAAGCCAGAAGCAGGTAGTGGTATTTCGATTACAGCCACATTAGACGCAAAAGACAAAGCAAGTTCTAAGGGTTCTAATGGTTCAAGTCCAAAGTGGAGGGATTTCTTATCCAGTCCGGCTTTATTTCTGAGTGTTGGTACTGTACTGAGTCCCGGTACAGCTAAAGACGTTCTCAAAGGTAGTGAGAAAGTCAACAGTCCCTTTGATAAAATGAGCAGCAATAAAGGCTTATCTTTGGGAGTTGGTGTTGGACTTAACTATTTCCATCATAATGTCGTCGCTAAGGTTAGCAATACAAAAGATAATGACCGTCCTAGCGATGATAATGGTTTCTTTAATACCCTTGATACAGACCTGATCGATTGGATTACTGGTAAGAATGACACTAATACTACTACTTCTACCGGTCAAACAGCTACACTGACTTCTGGTGCGGATATTAAAGTTGAAGCAACTGCTACCCAAGCTTTGCAAAACATCGTCGAATCAGCCACTAGTAAAGATAAAGAAGGTACGGCGATCGCGGTGGGAATTGGTCTTGGATTTTACACCAATACCGTGAAAGCTGTGGTAGATGATGGTGTGGAACTTGATGCTGCGGGTAATCTCAATGTTACTTCCGATTTAACTTACCCATTCTTGATTGATTTTGCTAAGGACTTTGATTTTTCTAACGATCCAACAAATGCTTACGGGAATTTGGGGCTGTTAATCAAGGATGTATTGTTAGATGGTAGATTGGGCTTCCCCAAACGAATCTTGAATACCTTTGTGACGAGTAAAAACAAGGGTAGTAGAGATGTCAAGAAAAATGCAGCGGGTAAATTGGTAGCCCAGCAGATCAAAGCTTCTGGTTGGGGTATTGCTCTGAATGGTGCTTACAATGACTACAATAATACCTCTCAAGCTATTATTGGCAATAATGTCAAAATCAACCAAAATACCCAGAATGATACCCAGTCGGTGTTTGTGAATGCCAGCACCAACATGGTTAATTTACATGCGCTGGGTGTGATTCACATCGATTTGGGAGTAGATCAAGCTTTCAGAGCAGCATATAAAAACGACCCAACTGAGGTATTTAATATCTTCGGAAACCGTGCTGGCAGCGGACTTGGTGTTTCCTTACTCAGGGAAGATATGACCAATGACACCAAGGCTACCGTGGGAACGGGAACTGCGATTTACACCGGAAGTAGTGGTGAAGTCAATGTCAAAGCTACCGAAGATGTTTTCACCTTAGATTTTGCTCAAGCTGGCGGCGATGCTGAGACTTTTGGATTTACCGGTAGTGGTATTTGGCTGACACAAAATAGTACAACCATCGCTCAAATAGCTAGCGGTACGACGATTGTTGGTGGTTTGCTCTCGGTGTATGCAGAGAATAAGAATGACCGATTTAATATTATTGGCTCTGTACAACAAACCGATAGTATTGGTATCGGAGCAGCGGTTGGTTACAACGAGATTAACCGCACTACCAAAGCCATTATTGGCGATGAAAAGGATGATAGTCTAACTCCGGGAAGTTCGGATATCCAAATTAGTGGCAATATTGACCTAGATGCCATAACCACTGGTAATGTTTGGATTTTCAAACTATCCGGTTCCACTAGTGCAGATCAACACACGGAAGAGCCAGAACGGAAGAGTGTGTGTTTAAACGCGTCAGCGAATCTTGCCTGGAATCTGATTACAAATACTGCCCTAGCTTATATTAATGACAGCGGCACAATTGTAGCCTCAAATAGCGCTTCATCTACCACTATTGACCTGTATGCCAAAAATGATACCTTCTTGGGAGCCTTCTCAGGTTCCTATGCTATTGCTGGTGGCAGTCAGCAAACGGGTAAAGTTGGTTTAATTGGTGCTTACAGTAACAACGATGTCACCGATACCACTCAAGCGTTTATCTCCAATGCAACGGTTACGGGTGATGATATTAGGCTGAAAGCAGAAGAAGACGCAATTATGATTGCTGGCTCTGGGGCTTTAGCTGGTTCTAATAGCTACGCCACCACTAATGTATCGGTAAATCTTGTCGGTACTTATTCGGATAATGATATTAAGAATACGGTAGAAGCTTTCTTAGAAGATGCCACAGTTGATGCCAATGGGAATTTGAGCCTCACTGCTGACGATACTTCTAAGATTTACTCCATTGGTGGTGCAATTGTAGTCACAATTAGTACGGGTGGAACCACTGGTAATGGTGCTGCTGGAATTGGTGCGACGACGGCGACTAATAATATTACCAATAAAATTCGCTCCTATATTAGTAATTCCCAAGTTAATCAAGGTAAGACAAATTCTGGGAATGTTTCCCTGACAACTACTAGTGATTCGGATATTTTAGCTATCGGGATTGCGGCTAGTGTCTCTGTCACCAGTAGTACCGGCGCAGGAGGTAATGCTGGTAGTTTAGCTGCTGCTGTGGCTTTTTCTGAAAACACCATCAATAATACGGTGGGTTCATTTATCGATAGCGCGAGTGTAGTTAATGTGGGAATTAACTCTAGCGCAACAGAAACAAGTTCCCTGACACTGTCAGCTAAAGATACTTCCCGCATACAAGCTTTTTCCGGTGGAATTGGATTTTCCTTGGCAACTGGTGCTAATTCGGGAGCAGTTTCTGTAGGGGTATCGTTAGCTTATAACACCATCAACAATAATACTT
>ERZ1740062.839-NODE-839-length-14018-cov-5.358376_pt1 | contig 14018 bp, 12 predicted proteins | sample MGYA00581741_ERZ1740062 | MGnify/ENA primary metagenome ERZ1740062 (study PRJEB43018, sample SAMN04849747) | marine metagenome | isolation source: floating plastic debris | place: Pacific Ocean | collected 2008-09-01 | study: EMG produced TPA metagenomics assembly...
AACTGTTTTTGGTACAGTGTACCGTAGGTTCGAATCCTACCATCCCAGCCACAAAATCTCATTGTGTCGTCCGTCGTGAATTGCGACTTGTCCGGTTAGACTTGCAACTTCTGTCGGGAAAGAATGCGACTTCCACCAAGTCTGACGAATTTTGGAGCCCTCCATTCGCGCAACTGGCTTGTTTGCCTATCGCTAAGACCTGCCCCAACAAGTAACGCCAACCCGGTTTGGATTCGGCACCCAGAGAACTAAGGGCTGTCATTCACAACAGGTCAAACTGTAGCTCAAGCGTAGATCAAAAAGGGCATTTGCACCGAGGGAGGGGCCCGCTCTGAGAGGCCATGAAGGCGAAGAACTCTGCGCAATGGAGCGGCGGGATAGGCGCATTCTTACATAGAGCAACGACACAATAGTTAGGATTTGGGATGCCGATGGTGCTGGGTGGATGACCTGATAGGCCATGAAGGCGAAAAATACGACGCGTTACGATTGCGGGATGGGCGCATCCTAACCTGCGGCGACGACACCACCGGAAGAATATGGCCCTGAACATTGGTGGCGCTGATTGGATGGGCGCAGGACGTCGTTGCGCAGCTCAACCCCTTGAGCACAGCGGAACTCTGCGATTTCAACCTCAATCCGAACGGCAAATGTGGACCTTGCCTGACCACCCATCGATCGGGCGGTGTTGACCACCTCCCCTTAAGCGATCTGGGTTTGTGGCTGCGAAGGTGGGTCCAGCGATGACGTCGAGCTTTTGCGCACTTGTATTTCGCTTTGGACAGTTGGCTCCGTGCCGTGATAAAGTGTGTAGAAGGTGGAAGTCGCCGTTTTAGTTATTGGCCGAAACATATTTGGTTTTTTCACTTCACCAGTGTTGGGCGTGTGGCGTGTAACCCCATTGGGGATCAAAATGATAAACAATTTAAAAAAGCAAACACGAATATTCATTTCTTACTCGCGGAACGATTTTGAGATTGCCAATCAGCTAGGTCAACGTCTCTCCAGTGCCGGCTTTGAGATTTTCGTGGACAAAGAGAGCATTTCGGCCGGAGAAAAGTGGCAAGAGCGGCTCCTACAGCTAATAAAGAAATGTGACAGAGTACTATTTCTCATCAGTCCAGACTCTGTTGCGTCAGATGTATGTGATTGGGAAATCAATCAGGCTGAAACTGAAGGAAAAAGCATACTACCGGTAGTCGTGAGAGATACCCCGATTGAGAGTGTGCCGGGTCGACTTCAACGGATCCAGTTCATCGAGTTTAGCTCGTTAAACGCAGACCGCGATGCTCAAGAAATCGTCAATTCGTTAAACAAAAACATCGAATGGGAGCGCCAAAAAACTGAGATCCACGATTGGGCAACCTCCTGGGACGATAGGGGGCGACGGTTTTGGGATCTTCGCCTTTCTAGGGCGGCGCTTTCTGAGTTGGAAGACTGGCGTGATCGACAACCGCAACGGGCTCTTCCACCAACCGCATTGCAACTGACATACATTACGAGCAGCAATCGGGCACAAGTACTCATTACTCGAGTCGCTTTGAGCCTGCTTGGGGTATTGTTGTTCATTGCTTCTGCAACGGCTGTCTACACTTACGACACCGTGCTGAGAGCCGAGTTCACGAATATCCGTTCGACACTCCGACTTGGCCAACTTGATCAAGCGTCAGACGATTTTCGCAGGATCGCTGCAAATCCGATAAACAGAATCTGGCGACGATCAGAGGTCGCGAAGTCCGTTGCGTCTGAGATATTAGCGTTTGGTGTTCTTTCTAGCCCGGATTATTCTGAGGAGCTGGAATTAGCGATACTCTCGAAGATATTGCCCCCTGCCGAGGACGAGACATTTGAGGCGTCCACCTGTAGCCGCGACATGACGCTGTGCCTAACCTACTCGTTTCGCGACGCCAGAGCTTCAATTCGTACATACGCACTGTCGCAGTCTAAAAATAATTCCACGGCGACCGACCATTTTAGAGCAATTGAACCTGCTCCATTCATAGCGAGTAATTCTCGATACGAGAATGAAGTTACCGCCGTCGAACCAATTATCCAAACCAATGAACTCCAGATAGAACCAAACGAACCCTCCCTAGTGGAGTCAAATACTGGTCAAATGGACCTGCTTGACGAAATTTCGCCTGATGATCTCCGCTTTCCGGATGGAGTTGTTGAGCTTCCTTTCTTCGCGCCAGACGCTACAGCCAACGCGCATGCGGTAAGTTCAGACGGCAGGTTTGTTGCTGTCAGCGCTAATGAGCAAATTAACATTTGGAGCACTGCACAAATCCTGAGTGGTGAGAGGGACCCTCACAGATCATTTCTCATTGGGTTTATCCCAACATATCTTTATTTTGATGAGCCTTCCAACGACCTGGTAATCATGAAATCGACCGACCCGTTGGGCATTGAGGAAAGTCCGCATATAGGCCCTGGCGAAATTCGTGTGTTTAATGTCCAGCCGAGACTAAGCAAAGCATCATCTGATCAAGGTTTCGCAGCACTTAACTCTATTTCGCACCTGAGTTTCATTGAAGAGGTCGAGCCAAACCACGCACTAAACGAGGAGCCAGAGCTAGCAATTAGGATGCTTGAAAACGCGTTTGACCCTGAAAATGACACACTACGACTTGGAGAGGACACTGTCATAAAGTTGAATGGGTCCGAGACGTCGCTGGAGATTGGCAGACTACTGACGTCGGCGCTTAATGACACGACGTCTGCGGTCGTGCACCTAGGCGAAGATAAGTTTGCCATAACCCTTGACAGTTCAGAGTGTGCTAGTCAGGAGAATACTCTCCATGCCATACCCTACGACGATAGGCAGCCCCCCACTTCTGATGTATTGCTACTATCCCTCGAGCAACAACAAGTCAAAAGCGCATGGCTTATTGTTTGCGGACCAACGTATGCCGAAGATCACGGATGGAACGCATCAGGACGCCTGGTCGTTTCGGAAGTAGCGGGCCGGGGAGAACAGAGGACATTTTTAAGCACCCGGATTTCACCAGGATTCTTTGAAATCGATGAAACTGGCATGCCCCTATTTCTGCATGCGATTTGCGGTACGCCCAAAGTCTTACAGCCAACCGCAATCAGCATGGTTCGCGGTGTTGAATATATCTCATTTAATTGGGAGCACTCATGTAATGGCGCTACAAAGATGTACTACCACCCAAAATATGAACAAATTACTTTCTTTGGAGCCTCTTACAATAGCCCAAGTGGTGATGTGAGTGTTAACAGGTATCTGCTACGTGACCAAGAGCACGACTTTTTTGACAACCAGTTTCTCGAGTATTTTGACCGTGTGTACGATCTTGTCCCATCACCCGATGGCGAGCTGATTGTAAGCGCTAAGGAAAGCTCCGGGCTCGAGATTTTTGAGGTTGGATCCGGAGATAAGGTAGAATTGTCTCTAAACGTGAGCCGTGTAGAGATGAGCACTGACCGATACCGCGCTTTGGTTCACGACGACTGGTTTGAGATAACTGTCCCTAGCAACCCGGGCGCGACTTTCGACACCGTGGTTGCAACGGCTTCCCGACGCAATTTCCCCCTGCCAAAGATATCGGCATCTGAGCAAGCAAACGTACTAAAGCATAGTTTGTTTCACATTTCTCCGGAAATTGATCCGCAATTTGGTGTTTCTTCGCAACGAGACAGGCTAGCCCACACTATAGAAAGGATCATCAAGCTCGACCCTAACAGCAGAGATTTTACCAATCGGGTTTCGCTAGACTTCGATGCTGCAACTATTCGAAGTATTATTTCTGCTGTGCCTAGTAACCCTACCGAGGCCGTTCCTTACCTCACGGAACTTGGTGATCAACTTGCTAACATCCAGGGCCGAGATGGTTTTGGGGAAAGTAGAAATCCAGAATGGATAATAGATACTCTTGAATCAAAAATTAACGAACTACTCAATTTCGAAGAGTGGGGTGGCGAAAGAATTTTTTCGGATGGCAAAGAGCATACAATTGCTAGAGAAATGTCCCTGCTTCTACGCGACTTGTCTCATATGCATGGGGATGCTAGCGGATCATATTCGTTTTTCATGATAGCTGGAAAACTAGATCTGGCGGATGGAAAGCTAGATTCGGCAATAGCGAACTTTGAAAACGCGGCTGCTGCCACGAATATCAAAGATGTAGCACTCCATTGGGCCTGGAAAACAAGCCTACTGCAAATTCAGCAACGAAATGATGAAGCATCGCGACACGCAATAATCGACTATGTAAGTCATTACTTGAATTCAAGTGATGAAGCAAAACGTAGCATGGCGTTAAGCCTATACAATGATCTGAAGCTTCCTTATGTTGCGATGGCAAACGTTATGGCAGAGACCCATAGAGAGCCGTTCCTCACGTCGAACTCTTGTGATGAGGTAGCCAGCTCGGCGGCGGACCCTTTCAGACGTTTTGAAGCAGTACTTGATGCAGAGTTGGATTTTACCTTGGCTATTGAAGAGTGCAGTGCTGCGCTTGTCGATAGCAGAATCAGTGTGGCCGATGTTGCGAGAATGCGATTTATGCGCGGACGGGGGTATGCCGCCAAGGCTAAAAGCCTTTTCGAAGTAGGGCAGACTTTTGAGTCGGATCTTGAGTTTGAGAAAGCGTTGGCTGATTTGAACGCTGCCGCAAACGCTGGCTATTACCCAGCGGCATTTTTGCTTGGAACGTTATGGGAAGAAGACTTTGTCTCTAACCGGTTAGATGCCAGGGAATCGGCAGCCCGAATTGTTTTTGCATTCAATCAAGTTGTTCGATGTTGTACCGGGCTTATCCTACTAGATGAAATGAGTTATGATGGTTTCGGTGATGATTCATTGGCGATCGAAGCTGAAATCAACTTGCTCCAGTGGGCACATGGTCTTGGGGATCACAACGCCTATGGTATTTTGAGCGGGAGGCACCAAGTATCACCGATCTTTGGGTTTGGTACTGTGCAAGTCGACAGCGTGGCCCCCTGGGTTCTGCCCAACTAAATTGCCCGAATGTTACGTCCACGTCGTCGTGGGATATATCGCATCGGGGTTTGGCACCGATGGGCAAGGAATGCAGCATCTGTACGCGGCCGAATTCGCTCTCCAGTTGGTCAATCTCGGCTGCCTGATCTTGATTTGTCGCTGTTGCGGGATACGCTGCACCCAACTGGAGTTGTCACTTCTTCTCCGATTAACGTGTTACATCATCCTTGGACCGAGCCACCCAGCTGCTGTGTGCGCATTCCGGAGTATCCGGCCGGTCATTCCGACGACATCCGGCCACCTGTTCCGATGACACCTAGCCACCTTTACCGATTTAGGCCGGCTACCCAAGCCGTAGCAGGTCCACGAATGCCGGATACTTTGGGGGAGTAGGTCATCTCAACTAGTGGTACCCAGATCATCCAGAAAGGTCAGGTTTTGATGCCAGCCAAGTGCTTTCATCAGATCAGCGCCAGATGTCTCTGAAATCAGTATGACGTTTACGGGTTGCGGCAGGTGAAGGCTTGTGTCGCCGGTCTCGACAAGAAATGGACCGCTGGTCGCGTCGCAGACTGACTGAAACTGGATACGACCAGCGCTGGGCGCGGGGTGACTATTGAGGACAAAGAAATACAGCAGGTTCGATGCAAGAAACACCGTTCCCGCCATGCAACTCGCCTAAGCTAGCTTGAACGACCAATGCCGTTCGCTGCGCCGCCAGATTAGTGTGCTTGACAGTAGCATCAGTGCGGCGAGGAAGATGACGGACAAGTGGTCAAGAATGAACGAAAGAAACGCGTTCGTGAGTTGGGCTCCGATTGCTCCAAGGAATAGGAACTGCCCAACGCCCAATGTAACCCCGCATGCTGAGGCAGGTAAAAAGCTCCGTAAAGGCATATTGAGCGTGCCTGCAAGGAACGGGGTTACCCATGAGACCGGCCCTAAGAACCGCGAAATGACGACGAAGATGGCTCCCCGGTTCCTAATCTCGGTTTGAGCGCGCCGCCATGCTTTGCGTCGCTTAAGCCGCTTGAGAAAGCGAACAGAGAAACGAGGCCCGTAGCTCCGACCAATAAAAAAATTTGTGACATCTCCTGCCCATGCAGCCAAGAGAACTAGCCCGGCAGGCAGACTGGACCCGTTCGCAGAGTACGCCGCACCAGCGGCGAGAAATGCGATCTCGCCAAAGATGAAGAAGCCAACACCTATGAGGGTATCACCAAAGCCGACAGCGGCGAGAAGGGCCAGCCCCCCAAAGGTATCCAATGAGCTTAGTAACTCGCCCAAGAGACAGACTACTTATAATGCCCAAATTGGTAGGCGATTTCCTGGTTGCGCAGTTCTCCACTAAAGAGCCGCCGTAGATTTGCTTTAACGTAGATGAGACCGGTGGCCAGGAGGCCATCCTGATCCAAGCGTCGTGGGTCAAATCTAAATTTTTGAGAGATGATGATCTGCTTGTGTTCTTTGCGACTTGAAGCGCGCAGGACGTAGTCGCAGTCTTCACAGAGCTGGATCCGTTCATCAAATCCGCCGATTGCGCTATGGATATCGGGGGTCGAGAATAGGCAAGCGCCAATTGCTGTGGGAAAGAATACCTTGGTCAGCCGAATGCCGAAATTGAACGCACCAAACCCAAGCTTTTGGAGCACCGGAAGATTTTTGGAGGACATCAGGACGATCCCAACGTCAGCAGTCCCGTTGTCAAGTTCTCGCACAGCGATTTCCAGAAAATCCGGTGCAAGACGGGTATCAGCATCGAGAAACAGCAACCGCTTGCCTCGCGCGGCAGCGGCGCCCCTGTTGCGCCCTAGGCTCACACCGCGATCTGTCATTTCGATGACCCGGTATGCAGGAAATCGACTTGCTTGATCTTTTGATAGCGCCACTGTCGCATCATCGCTGTTGCTATCTACATGAATGATCTCGAAGTCTTTCCATGACTGTACTGCAAGATCATCCAGCAGCCGCGGTAAGCGTTCCTGTTCGTTTAAAGTTATGATGACAATAGATAATTTTGGTTCGTTCATGACTTACCCCGTTTGGTTTGACGAGACATGAGGTAGGAGTTGAGACTGAAACTGAATTCGCCGCAGACTTACAATTTTGTAATTTCCGGAACAGGCCTTTGTGAACGTCGCTTGGCATATCGCTTTGGACAGTCACTATGAGCGGCCAATGCAGAAATCCTCAATCACAATCGGCAGTGTATTTGCACTCTGCCACCTCGCACTCGTTGCACCTTTTGTTCCTCTAGCCAACATTCTTCCGGCGGGGCTTGGAGCTCTAGCTATGTCATCGATGGCCCTGTCGCTGATCCTTGCCGCAAGATGGCGTCTTGTTGACCGGCTGATGGGCGGACCGGATAGATCGTATGTCGCGCACCGCTGGTTGGGGTTCTTCGCGCTGGTAGGTGCCCTAGGTCATTGGGCCTTGGCGTCGTCAGTTGGCGCAGGTGTGCTTCCGGTTCTGGCGGAAAGCGGCGAAAGCTCCGGCACGATTGCTGCACTAGGGTTGGTTGTTATGACAGCTACGGCAATGGTCCGGGCAATTCCCTACCATTTGTGGAAGCTCAGTCATATGCTCATGGGCCCAATTTTCCTGCTTGCAGCGTATCATACCTTCTTTGTCGCGAGCCCACTTGCCGTCGGCGCAGCACCATGGACCTTGATGGCGGTCATGTCGGCAATTGGTTTAGTAGCATGGGGTCAAACATTGCTCCGCAAACGCATGCCGACAAAGCTGGTCACAGTATCCCGCGTCAAACCGTTTGAGGGCGGCGTCGACGTCACGCTAACATCCGAGACACCTTTGCCGCCCTACCGCCCTGGGCAGTTTGCGACACTTGCGAACAATCACGCACGGGCAGAGGCGCATCCGTTCACCATTGCTGGTGGCGATGAATGGTCGCGGCGCTTTGTGATCCGTGCGGCAGGTGATTGGACCAACGCCTTCGTTGAAAGCGTTGGAAAAGGCGATCGTTTCCGGCTCAGTGGTGGCTTTGGACGGTTTCTGCCGCAGGTTCATGCGGAGCGAAAAGAGCAGCTTTGGGTCGCAGGCGGTGTAGGCATCACACCGTTTCTTGCTGCACTCGAGCGGATGAAACCTGACGACGGCGCGCGCGTCACCCTTATCTATTGCATCAGGTCACGGGCTTCCGCGGGTGCACTTGAGACAGTTGAGAAACAAGCTGCAAGACTGCCACAATTGGCACTTACTGTGGTCAACGAAGCCGATGGCAACCTATTGATTGCATCACGTTTGGCTGATGTGGTTCGCGAGATGTCCAGTAACGCGGAAGTCTATCTTTGCGGACCGGAAGGCCTGAAGGTGCTGGTCGAAGCAGCATGGGAAACACTCGGGATGGCCGGTACTATTCATAGCGAGGGATTTGACTTCCGCGGCGCTTACAGCTTGGCTGACCTGATTTATATCGGCAGGCCAGTCGTCGAAATCGCGCGGTCCTGGGCGAAAGCAAAAGTGAGTGTGGTGAATGCGCCTGTTGGTTCTTGAAGATGACGTTTCTCTTGGCCCGTGGACCGAGAAAGGCCTTCGGGAAGCTGGACATGTCGTCGACCTCTTTACGGATGGTAAGGACGCTTTGGTTGCTGCGATGGGACAGGACTATGATGTCCTGGTGCTAGACCGCATGGTGCCGGGCTTAGACGGGCTGTCAGTGCTAAAGGCGTTGCGACAGGCCAAAGTGAAAGCGCCCGCGATCTTCCTTACGGCTCTTGGTGAGGTGGATGATCGCGTCGATGGGCTTCGCGCCGGTGGCGATGATTATCTTGTGAAGCCGTTTGCTTTTAGTGAGTTGTTGGCCCGGATCGAGGTTCTGGCACGGCGGGTCGGGACGGCTGAGGATCAGTCTTCCATCGTGAACGCTGGCGACATCACGATTGATCTGCACAAACGCAGCTGTACCCGACAGGGCCAACCCATCGACCTCAACCCCAAAGAGTTCTTGCTGTTGGAGGTGTTCATGCAATCCAAGGGCCGCGTACAAACCCGAACAATGCTGCTAGAGCGGGTTTGGGATATGAATTTCGACCCGACAACCAGTGTTGTCGAAACGCATATCAGCCGATTGCGCCGGAAGATTGAAAAACCTTTTGGCGACACGGTGATCCGTAACATCCGCGGGACGGGGTATATCTTTGAACCGGCTGCATAGAGTGCTGCGTCTGTCTGCCGTGCGCCAAGCACTTGGGTTCCTGCTACTGTTCACGGCGATCTCAATCATAGCTTGGGGTGGAACATTCCTTCTCGTCAGCCGGGAAATGCAGCGCAACGTTGATGCCCGACTGACCGAGGGTATGGATGCAGCCATCGCTTCCTTGGATGCGGGCCTGGATTTCTCTGTTTCGGACAGTGATGAGATGGCGGCCTTTGTGGATGAGACCATGCGCGAGGGATTTCGAACAGAAGACCTGAAGGGAAGTTCAGAGGAGGTGCGATATCTTGTTCGCACGACATCACATGGGCGACTGCAACTTGGGGAAAACACGGAGCGACAAGAAGAACTGCGCGACATACTTGCCGGTGGGATGCAGATCAGTTTGGCCGCGACGATTTTCTTAACGAGCCTCTTTGGTCTGTGGATCGCACGGCGCAGCCAAGAACGCGTCAACGCAATCAGCACTGGTTTGGCGAAAGTTGCGCAAGGTGATCTGGGCGCTCGGATTACTTTGGACGGCAATGATGATCTTAGCCTGCTCGCAAATCGAATTGATAGCACCGCAGCCCGCCTTGAAACGGCGATGACGCAAATGCGCGTACAGTCTTCCAACATCGCCCATGATCTGCGAACTCCCTTGGCCCGTTTACGTGCGCAACTCGAAAGCAACTTACTGGCATTGATTGAGCATGAGCGCCAAGTAGAGGTGCATGATCTCGAAGACGCGCTTGAGCAGATTGATCGGATTACGGGCACATTCGAGGCATTGCTGCGTCTCGCGCGGATTGAAAGTGGTGCCGGACGTAATTCATTTCAAACGGTCCGTTTGAAAGACCTGATCGCGGAGATCATCGATACATATGGCCCCGTTGTGGAAGAAGCAGGCCAGACGCTGGACGTTGCGATTCGGGATGCAACGACAATCTCGGGCGATCAAGACATGCTTGTGCAGTTGCTCGCCAACCTCATACAAAATGCTCTGCGATATGGTGCAAATAATCAAACTATCGGCATAGAGGTGCACGGTCCAAGGCTGATTATCACCGACGAGGGACCAGGTGTCCCGTTCGACCAGCGCGAAAACGTACTCCAGCCTCTTCACCAGGGGGAGGCTACGCGTCAGGGAGAGGGGTTTGGCCTAGGTCTGGCACTTGTAAGGGCGATATGTGAGCTCCATGGTGCGGAGCTGTCTTTATCTGATGGTCCAAATGGTCGTGGCCTGCGGGTCACGGTGAAATTTCCCAGACTTACAAAATTGTAAGTCTCCGGTGAGTGTCAGGTCAGTGTAGCGACCGAAAACCTTCGTAAGACATCAATTGATTTGCGAGGAGGATCGTCTCGATGGCCCACAAACATATTACTGTGGCCGCGATCTTGATCTGCTCTTGAATGGTGACCGGAGTGCATCTGAAAGGCCGCACCTTGAAGCCCTTGGTCCCAATACTTGGGCGGTGCTGCCAAACTGACAAATTTGTAAGTTTGCGGTCAGGCCAGTTTGAGATTGCCTACCTATCTCTGCCTCAACGAACAAGACAGAGAGGACTGTTCTTATGGACCGCATCATATCTATCGCCCTGACCGCACTCGGGATCATCATCGCCTTGGCAGGTTTCGGCCTTTTCGCTTCAATTGGTTTGGCAGTCATCGGCGCGTTTTTTGTCTTGGGTGCATGTGGCGCAATCGCCGCTTGCGTCGCTTCGTTTTTTGGTAGGCGCGAAGTTGAACTCGTGCGGTCGCATAACTGCAATTCTTAGCGCGCCGCATGCAATTGAACCGCACTCAAGATCCATCATTGATTAGCAAACAACATTCTGTGGCAGTCGCTAAACCCCATGAGCCGCACCAAAGCTACGATCGCAGGCGTCTGACGTATGCTGAGACCTTTGAGTCTCGCTGGAAGCGCTCCTGCATTCAGTTCATTGAGTTTCTCACGGCGAAACCGCAGATACTGCGATTGGTAAGGGAGTTTGAGCGGCGCGGTCCCGCGAAGGGGCAGGCGTTCTGGCAGCAGATGCTCGATGTGATGGGCATCACATGCGATTCATCAGAAGATGAGCTCGCCAACATCCCGGAAACAGGCGCAACGATCATTGTCGCCAATCACCCGCATGGCCTGGTGGATGGATTGCTCCTCGCACAAGTGATCGGTCAAAGGCGATCAGACTATCGTATTCTGACACGCTCGATTTTGACCGGAATTGATGAAGAAGCGTCCAAACATATGATAGCCGTGCCGTTCCCTCATGAACCGGATGCTCAGCGAAAGATGATCAGCATGCGCGCCGCAGCAATGGAGCATCTGTCGCAAGGCGGGCTGGTCGCACTTTTCCCATCAGGTGTTGTGGCCAGTTCAGACACAATGCTTGGTCCTGCGATTGAACGAGAATGGAATGTCTTCACTGCTAAGATGATCCGCAAGTCTGGCGCAACCGTCGTGCCAGTGTACTTTCCTGGATCAAACAGCCGAGCCTATCAGATCGCAAACCGGTTGTCGGCAACACTCCGTCAAGGGCTTCTTTTGCATGAAATCGTTAATGCTCTGAACAGGCCTCAGGCTCCGATAATCGGACACGCCATCTGTGCAAGTGAAATAGAAGATAGAGCGGGCGATCCTCGCAGCTTCGCAGCATGGCTGCGTGCTCAAGTCTTAGATCTTGGATCAGAAGCTGGGAGTGAATGGCGATAGTGCCAGAAGAGTCGCCCACTAACCATCCGCGACCAAGTGGCGATGCGTGATCAATGACCGCTTTGACGACACGAGCCTAAATCCAAGAGTTTTTTTCCGCAAAGGCAAATGAATGCTGCACTGGCAATAGCTGCATCTGCAAAAGTCTGCTAGGTCCCGCATTATGTGAGTTCGTCAGTCAACCACTTTCGCGTCTGCAGCGAATGTCCGGATCAGATGGGGCATGGCAGCGTCGTGCACCTGCCATCCAATGGCAAACAACCGAAATACCGGACACTAGATTGAAGTCCTAGAAATGTCTTGCGGCTTATCGACTTCAACGGAAGCTACCTTTTTACAGGCCCTGAAATCATCCAACACCAAAAAGTATTGGGGCTGGCGTTTGGACGGCGTGCACGACGATTTGGTTGCGGGTATGGGCCGCCTTAGACATGAACGTTATTGCTGCTCTCGCTGCTATCAGGAATTGAACCAAGAAGGCTGCAGCAACATGCCCGGCATGACGAAAATTCCGCCATTCCCTGTATCGCGCCTTCATTTTCAGATAACGTAGCGCCCAACGACATCCGCGCCCTTCGATCAGCCATAGGTGAACCCAATTCAGACAAACGCGACACCTCAACCTTCGATCGTACCGCTGTTGGCGGTGAACTTTGTGGGCACGTTGGGGTTCTCAATCGTCACACCATTTCTTGTGATTTTGGTCACCCAATGGGGTGGAAATGCCGTCGTCTATGGCATTCTCGCCGCCACGTATTCCTTCTTTCAGCTGTTCGGCGCACCAGTTTTGGGACGCATGTCCGACCAAGTCGGACGTCGGCGGGTCCTTTTGCTCAGCCAGCTTGGTACGTTGCTTTCTTGGGGCGTGTTCCTGATCGCATTTGCCTTACCCACAACAACGATCTTGAATGTGGAAAGCCGCTGGCTTGGCGACTTCGCCCTCACAATCCCACTTATAGTACTTTTTGTAGCGCGCGCCGCTGACGGTCTAACGGGCGGGAACGTTTCGGTCTCCAATGCCTACCTGGCCGACATCACGACCGAGGAAGACCGTTCGAAGAATTTCGGGAAAATGGCGGTGTCGAGCAACCTTGGTTTTGTCATGGGGCCGGCCCGTGCGGGCCTTCTTGGTGCTACTTTGCTTGGAGAGATCGTGCCGGTTCTCGCGGCGTTCATAATTTCCCTGATCGCCTTGGCCCTTATCCAATTCGGTCTCACCGAGGTCGCCCCATCGCCCATATCGGAAACGCTCGAGCAGTCGTCGGGATGCGATCTATACGGGCAAGAACAGAAATCTGCTTATGCCGTTCAATGCGAACAAGCCAACGGAACAGGTGCGATCCTTAGGCTGCCGAACATGACTGCTCTTTTGACGGTCAATTATCTTATCATGCTCGGGTTCAGTTTCTTCTACGTCGCCTTCCCAGTACATGCCGTCGAAGGTCTGGGCTGGAGCGTCACCGAAATTGGCACATATTTTGCCGGCCTCAGCCTTGTAATGATCATTGTACAAGGCCCAGTCCTGTCACGCGCGGCGGCTCGCTATGGAGAGCGGCAGTTGATGAGCGTCGGAGGACTCGCGCTAGCCGTCGGGTTTGCGTCGCTCTACTCAGGATCCACGTGGCTGATCTATTGTTCGGCACTCCTGATCGCCCTCGGGAACGGCTTGATGTGGCCGACTTTCATGTCAGTTCTGGCCAAGGCGTCATGGTCCCAGATTCAGGGAGCTGTGCAAGGGCTTGCGCAAAGCGCAGGCGCGGTTGCCAGTATTGTTGGATTGGTTGCAGGCGGCATGCTTTATGTTGTCCTCGGCGCCGCGCTCTTTCCGATTGCCGCAATTACCATCGCAATTTCAGCGATACTTGTAGCGACATATCGATCATCTTCTGACTGATATCCCAAGGCGCGGATGGAAGGGCAGCAGCGCAGCATCTCGGCCTCCGTCTCAAAGACGGCTTGGGCCGTCCTCATCGAGACGTGGCGGCTCACGGGTTGGCCAGAAGGGTGTCCAATTGACCCGGCGATTGCGTGCTAGGTATATAGAGGTGCCGCTTGCCAGTACCAGATTCCTGCACGATTAGACTGCCGTCGCCATTGACGATCAGCCGCGCATCCAGGTTCCCCCCCAGCCATACCCGAAGGAAAGGCTTTGGGTGGACTTGGAATTGTAGGTCCTGCTCATCGAG
>ERZ1740062.840-NODE-840-length-14017-cov-4.505730_pt1 | contig 14017 bp, 16 predicted proteins | sample MGYA00581741_ERZ1740062 | MGnify/ENA primary metagenome ERZ1740062 (study PRJEB43018, sample SAMN04849747) | marine metagenome | isolation source: floating plastic debris | place: Pacific Ocean | collected 2008-09-01 | study: EMG produced TPA metagenomics assembly...
TTTCGGGTGCATTGGACCACAAGAGGTAGTCACCACCCAACTCTACCATCTTTTCTTTCCAAAAAGCAGTAGAAGACTTTTCCAAAATACCGCTTTCGTATTCGTTGTTTACCACGACCCAAGAATTTGAACTCAATTCTTGGTCCAACTGATAAGAGGCCCATCCAGAGTATCCTAGAAAAAATTTGATGTCCTGCTCCGTAATGGTTTTGTTGTTGATGAGCTCGACGGTACGGTCAAAATTTCCGCCCCAAAAGATACCATCTGAAATCTCAATGCTCCCATCAATCAAATGCGGCACCTTATGAATAAAATAAAGATTGTCTTGTTCTACAGGTCCTCCGTTAAAGACTTGGAAAGGAATGGTGATTTCAGAAATAAGGTCATTGATGTTGTAATCTAGAGGTTTGTTCAAAATAAACCCTACCGAACCTTCTTGGTTGTGTTCTGCCAAAAGGACCACCGAGCGGTTGAAGGAAACATCACCTGTAAGAGAGGGTTCCGCAATCAGTAATTTTCCCTTTGTGGGTTTATCAAAGCTCATGACTACAAACTTGCTGTTCTTAAATGTAACATATTCTATTTGAATAACAAAAAAGCGCTCTAAAACAAAAAAGCACCTCTCAAGGAGGCGCTTTTCTGTATTTAGATAAGCAGAATCTTAGTTTACTGCAGAGCTCAATTCAGCACCTGCTTTGAACTTTACTACGTTTTTCGCAGAAATTTTAATGGTCTGTCCTGTCTGAGGATTTCTTCCGTCACGCGCTTTTCTGTGATCTACTGACCAAGAACCGAATCCTACTAGAGATACTCTGTTCCCTTTTTTAAGGGCACCTTCTACGTTCCCCAAGAAAGATTCCAATGCTTTTTTAGCTGCTGCCTTAGTGATGCCAGCATCAGCTGCCATAGCATCGATTAATTCTGTTTTGTTCATAATAGATATAAATTAATAGTTGTTAAAAAAACTTTAATGCTGGACAAATTTATATGGATTTGCATTTCACGCAAGTAAAACCGGGGGAAATGGGCACTTTTGTTAATAACTTGAAACGTTTGTTGATAAAGTAAACAAAAAATCACTCCCTCATGAGGCCAGTAATAGCAAGGCCTTAGCGAAGTCGAGCTTTTTCATCAACTGTTAGGCCACGCAAAAGGTCATCTACTTTCATTCGCTTTTTACCCGGAAATTGGACCTCTAGAATTCTTAAGTATCCTCCATCCAACTTGATGGACATTTCACTTTTGGTGGTGTTCAAAGTTCCCAATGGAACTTCATCCATAACCGGAAGCATTTCTGACGCAAAGATTTTGATGTCTTGGATTTTCCCGTTGTTTTCGAAAGCACACCAAGCACCAGGGTAGGGGCTTAAGCCTCTAATATGATTATGGATAATATTCAAAGGTTTGTCCCAATCAATCCGACACGTTTCCTTATGGATTTTGGGTGCTGAAGACTGTTCCGCATCATTTTGCGGGGTAGTGGAGAAGTTTCCTTCTGAAATACGATGGCAAGTCTCTACGACTAAATCAGCACCAAGCGCTTTTAATCGGTCGTGCAAAGTACCAACATTATCAGTTTCATATATGGGTTCGGTCTTTTGGGCGATAATATGACCCGTATCGATTTTTTCATCAATAAAAAATGTGGTTACCCCAGTCAGGTTTTCCCCTCGAATAAGGGCCCAATTGATGGGTGCCGCACCACGATACTTGGGTAGCAGCGAGGCGTGAAGATTAAAGGTTCCAAATTCGGGCATATCCCACACCACCTTGGGTAACATCCGAAAGGCCACGATTACCTGTAGATTGGCTTTTAACGCCGCTAATTCCTCTATAAATGTTGGATCTTTTAAGTTTTCGGGCTGAAGTACTGGAAGTTCATGGGCTAAGGCAAATTCTTTAACGGCCGAAAGCCTCACTTTTCTGCCTCGGCCTGCGGGACGGTCCGGTGCAGTGACCACACCAACCACATCAAACCCTGCTTCTAAAATTCCTTCCAAACTACCGACGGCAAATTCAGGGGTTCCCATAAATACAATCCGAAGTGGGCTACTAGTCTTCAATACAGTATTCGTTTTTATAGTTCAAGGATATTCTCTCATCTTCCAACAATTCGGCTAAGATATCCAAAACCTTTTGCTGATTTTCGTTACCTAATGCAATTACCAAAGCCCTAGAGGTCATATTTTTTCCTTCTAACCTTTCCAAAATGTTTTGGGTCAATTCTTCCGTTGGAGTTTGGATTCTTGACCTGCAGACATCACATATGCCACAGGGTGTGTCAGCCGCTTCTCCAAAATAATGCAACAACACAGAATTACGGCATTTTGTATTTTGCTGTACAAACTGCAACATGTGTTTGAGGTTTGTCGTCTTGGTTTCGCGAAGAGTTTCCAATTTTTTGGAAAAGGAACCCACCGTAGTTTCATCTTCGCGGGGAACCAAAAACCGAATGGCCAAATCACTATTTCCAGGTTTGAAGTCCACAATAGCATCTTTGTGCATCGTATGAAGCTGCTCAAGCAAAACCCCTTCTGGAAGATGTATTTTTTTGGTCAACAACCCAATATTTATTTTGGTTTCATAATCCATTAACCCGCCATACGTCCGCAATAGGGTTTGCAATGTTTTTCCTAATGCGGGATACCTTTCCGCGTAACTGAAGAGCGTTTCTTTGGTAGCCAAGACTTGTATGTAGGAAACCGGGCGACGCATTTCGGAAAGGTTGATGATATCATATTGGTCAAAAATCTTTAAGGCTTGATACGTTTTACCAAAAGGAAAATCATATTGGTTGCAAAACGTTTCAAAAGATAAACCGAACTCACCTTCTGGGAGTTCTCCGAACGCTACTTGAAAAAAGCTGCTCAATTTCCGGTACACCTGGTTCAAAAAAGCCACATCGGGCATGCTTTCCAAAAATTGTGACTTTGCTTTGTCAATATCTTCTGGTTGAAACAAAAGATGGGCTTCAGCCGGGGCACCATTCCTTCCTGCGCGACCTACCTCTTGAAAATAGCTTTCAAGACTATCTGGAATTTGATAGTGGATAACCATACCAACATCAGCTTTGTCGACTCCCATTCCGAATGCATTGGTGGCGACCATTACAGGAACTTTGTTTTTCATCCAATCCTTTAAGCGGCTTGTCTTTTCATGTCTTTTTAGTCCACCATGAAAAAAAGAGGATGTTATGCCTTGAGCGCTGAGATAACCTTGTAATTGCTGGGCCAATCTTCTGGACCTCACATAAATAATGGAACTGGTCGATGGTTTTGCCAATAAGGTTTTGAGGTGGTAACGTTTGTCCTCTGTTCGTTTGATGCGAAGGGCAATATTGGTCCGCGCGAAGGAATCTTTGAAAACCTTGGTGGTTTGTAATTCCAGATTTTTAATGATATCTGCGGTTACTTTTGGCGTAGCCGTCGCTGTCAGCGCTATTAAAGGCGTTTCAGGATGCAAAGTGCGCAAAATGGAACATTCCAGATAAGAAGGTCGAAAATCATTGCCCCATTGCGATATGCAGTGGGCCTCATCTATAGCGATTAAGTTGACCTTAAATGATTTGATACGCTCTAAAATAACGGGGTTCCCCAACCTTTCGGGCGATACATACAAGAATTTGTAATTCCCGTACAAGCAGTTATCCAATATTTGGGTGACTTCCTCAGCATTCAGTCCACCCATGAGTGCTACGGCCTTTATTCCTTTTCGTTTCAGCTCATCTACTTGGTCTTGCATAAGTGCTATCAAAGGCGAAACCACAATGCACAACCCTTCTTGCAATAGGGTGGGTACTTGGTAGCATACTGACTTTCCGCCACCAGTGGGGAGCAAAGCCAAAACATCATTCCCTTCAAGCAAAGCCTCGACAATGGGTTCTTGGGAACCCCTAAAACCAGAGTGTCCCCAAAAGTGGGTCAATATGTCTTTTGCTTTTGTCAGCACATTTTAGTTTTGAAGGTTGCGTACAATAAAATCAGTACGGTTTGCAACGGTATCTTTTGGCAATTCGATGGGTTCATGGCCAAACTTTTGATACGTTGCTTCCAAAGCCTTATGAATTTGGATGGCTTCTTCGAACGATTCCAAGCGTTCATTATCTGAAACATAAATCGCTTCCCATGGAGGCAACATAAATATTTTGTCATATTGATGTTGTTCGCAGGCCGAGGTAAAGTCCGCTCCGTAGGGTTGATTGAAAAAATCCATATAGGCCAAGACATCCGGGATGCCTCGGTCGAAAAAAATCACTGGACTCGATAGTTCCAAGGATTTTTGAAAATGTTGCACACGGCCTTCCAAAAGATTTTTATTGAACTGATAGGCATCTTCTACAAAAACCAACGGATTGGAAATCATTTCTTTAGTGGTGCCTGTATCTTTTTTGGCGTCTGAGGTCATCTCCCGGATAATTTCATGAAAACAGGGAAAGCCTTGGGCTTCCAATTGTTGGATGACCGAGGTTTTTCCGGTACCGGGACCACCTGTAATAACGATGCGTTTTGACTTCAAAAAAGGTAGGCTTTGAGAAACAAAGAACGGAAAACAAGAGAAGGAAAAAAAATTCATCTGAACCCCTATCTTTGTTTAAAATTGATAACATGGAGCAGGATAGCGCTGACGCATTTTACGCAAGACTAAAGGAACAACTCCTTGAAGACACGACTTGGCCTTCAAACTACCTCTATAAGTTTATAGTACCAACGGACCAAGAAAAAATTGACAGCATTACCCGTATTTTTGATAACACCGGAGCTGTGATTGATTCGAAAAAGTCTAAAAAGGGCACCTACACTAGTGTGTCTATCAACGTGAATCTTGCGGACCCAGATGCAGTCATCGAAAAATACAAAGCTGTTTCCGAAATTGAAGGGGTAATTTCACTTTAGCACGCGCGATTCCAGTAATTTTAGTATTTTGCGCCCAGTACAGTCAGCTTTCCACTTTCTTAAATCTTAAAATTTAGTTTTGAATTCAGTAGAACATCTAGAATATAATACGGAACGTGCCAAATTGTTCATACCCGAGTATGGGAGGCACTTCCAAAAAATGGTAGACCATGCGGTTTCTATCGAGAATCGCGACGAACGCAACAAGGTAGCAAAGGCTATCATCAGTGTGATGGGAAATCTTCAGCCGCATTTGCGCGATGTACCTGATTTTCAACATAAACTTTGGGATCAACTTTTTATTATGAGCAATTTTGAGTTGGATGTGGATTCCCCTTTCCCCATAACTTCGAAAGAAGTATTGCAACAGCGCCCTGAGCCGTTAGAGTATCCACAAAACCATCCGAAATACCGTTTTTATGGAAACAATATCAAACGGATGATTGATGTAGCCATTAAATGGGAACAAGGCGATATGCGTTCTGGATTGGAATACGCCATTGCCAACCACATGAAAAAGTGTTATTTGAACTGGAACAAGGACAGTGTGGAGGATTCCGCGATTTTTGCCCACTTAAAGGAATTGAGTGATGGTCAAATTGATTTGGCTCCAAAGGGAGAAAGCTTGACAGATAGCGACCAGTTTCTTAAAAATCGCCAGGCGAAATCAAATCGAAACGGTTCAAACAACAAAAAGGGCCAACGTAACACGCGTTCCAAGAAACGATATTAATTCCGATTACCATTTATGGGAGCTTTTAGGATAGAGGGTGGACACCAATTAAGTGGCGAAATTACCCCTCAAGGTGCAAAGAATGAAGCGCTACAAATTCTTTGTGCGGTACTGTTATCGTCTGAAAAAATTACCATTCATAACATCCCTGACATTATCGATGTCAATAAGTTGATTGCCCTTTTGGAAGATTTGGGTGTCAAAATCCAGAAAAAAGGTGAAGGCTCTTATACCTTCAAGGCGGATGACGTCAATTTGGAATATCTCCAATCGGATAAATTCAAGCAGGATGGTAGAGGACTAAGAGGGTCCATTATGCTGGTCGGGCCGCTTTTGGCCAGATTTGGAAAAGGATACATCCCAAAACCAGGTGGAGACAAAATTGGACGCCGTCGTTTGGATACCCACTTCGAGGGTTTCATAAAATTAGGTGCTAAGTTTCGATACAATCGAGAGGAGTACTTTTATGGGGTTGAAGCGACCAAGCTCAAAGGAACGTATATGTTATTGGACGAAGCTTCAGTAACGGGAACGGCTAACATTGTGATGGCGGCAGTACTTGCTGAGGGAACCACCACCATATATAATGCTGCCTGTGAACCTTATTTGCAGCAATTGTGCAAAATGCTCAACCGAATGGGCGCTAAAATTAGCGGAATAGGTTCCAACTTGTTGACCATCGAAGGTGTAGAACGCTTGGGTGGTACTGAACATACGATGCTTCCAGATTTGATTGAAATTGGAAGCTGGATTGGTCTGGCTGCCATGACGCGAAGCGCCTTGACCATAAAAAATGTCAGCTGGGATGATTTAGGACAAATCCCAAATGTCTTTCAGAAACTAGGGATTAAAATCGAGAAAAATTATGACGACATCTATATTACGAGCCATTATGATTGATATGAAATACTTAATTTTATTGATGGGTCAATTTTAACCATTGCCGATGCGCCTTGGCCCGGCCTTACTCCAGATTTACTGAGTATTATTTTGGTCGTGGCCACACAGGCTAGGGGAGAAGTTTTGATTCATCAAAAGATGTTCGAGAGTCGTTTGTTTTTTGTGGACAAACTAATAGATATGGGTGCTAAGATTATTTTGTGTGACCCACATCGCGCAACAGTCATTGGTCATGATTTCAAATCTACCCTGAAAGCTACAACCATGGTTTCTCCTGATATTCGAGCCGGAGTTTCTTTGTTGATTGCAGCGTTATCCGCCAAGGGGACATCGACAATCAATAATATCGAACAAATTGACCGAGGGTATCAACATATTGACAGCCGTCTTCGGGCCATAGGGGCAAAAATAGTTCGAGTTTAGTTCCAGAATACGGGACTCGCAGCCAGGACCAAAGTCCACAATAAGGTGCGAAACCAGTTACTTTGTATCAACTTCCTTAGTAATGGCGTATCAAACTTACCTGCCTGAATGTTGTTGTGGATGGGTACAAAGATTAGAAAAGTCAAAATCCAAATCAGTAAGATAAGTATTCCTCTAGTAACCGAGATTACCGTAAGTTCTTCGTATAACGCATAGAGGGCCAAAAACAACTGACCGACCATCAAAGGCATGACTATAATGGTTATGCGGACCGTATAGGTTTTGTGCCAAGCTATCAAATCAGCGGAGGGATAGAATAAAAAGCTTGGGTAAATTACCAGTTGCACTATCCAGATAAGGACAAAAGTACCGCTATCAAAAAATAGCTGAAATAAGGTCAGCACTTATTTATGTAGGGATTCTGTAAACAATACATCCTTCACGTTGGAAAAGAATTCCATGGCTAACCTACTGGGTTTGGCAAAAGCGTTGGATTGCTCGAAAAAACTATCGATTTGTTTCATTTTAACGTAAGCCGCGCTTCCATTTTGACCGTAATCATGAAATGCCATACTCCATTGATGAAAAATCCGATTTTGCAAGGGACTTTGTGACAAAATGGTCAAATCGGTATGACGTGGGTCCTTACTGATGCGTTCAAAAAGGGGAATAACTTCAGCTTCATCTCCTTCCAATAACTGAAGGAATTGTTTGTTATGGTAGAGGAGACATCCCGTAATTTGATGTGTGGCATTGTAATTTCTCGCGTCACCCAACATCTTGTAAATCTCGGGAACTGCGAAGGAATCACTAGCCGTAGAACGATACACTAGCGAATGCATGATGCAAAAATTGATAAAGGTTGCGTATCAAATATAGATTTTTTGTTCAATTTTTTACAACAAAATCGATGAAAACAGCGTAAAACGCTGAACAAAATCGATGAATTATGGATTTTTTAGTCTATCGCACTGATTTTTGTAGACTATTCTATGGGAGTTTTCATTAAAGAGTTTGAAAATTACTCTAGGTCTTTTCCTCCAAAGTTCCATCAGGGTATAAAGCAAACCTACCCTTGTCCGCTTCATGAACATTATCTGGATACGGCCAAGGCCAACCCCCGAATTGAGTAAGTTGGTACGCTTCCATGGCTTGTTGTATTTCCGCCTCGGTATTCATCACAAAAGGACCGTATTTGGCCACTGGTTCAGCTATAGGCTTGCCTTCAAGTAACAAAAGTGAGGCAGGTTTTTCTCCAACCCTGAGCGTAACCGGGACATCACTCTGTAAAGTAATTCCGAAATGGACATTGACCTTTCTTTCCCCAATATGGATAAAATCACCTTCGTAGAAATAGAGCACGCGGTTAAGCCCTGCTTTAGAAGCGGGAAGGGTGAATTCTGTTTTATCAACCACAGCAATATTCCAAATGTTTACCTGATTTTTGGATTCAGCTGCCCAAGAGTTTGGTGCTGGGTCCGGTGCTTGTCTGGAGTTATAATTTCCGGCAATGACTTTAATCTTTGCATTTTCTTCGTGGACCACTGGAATATCTTCGTGCCAGAGCATCTTAAAATGTGGGTCCACAAATTTGTCTTTGGCTGGTAAATTCAACCAGATTTGAAAAAGCTCCAACGGATTTTCGTCTTCTTGATTTAATAAGGGAAACATTTCTGAATGCTGCACGCCACTCCCGGCGGTCATCCATTGTACGTCCCCATGACCAAAACGCCCGGCAGCACCTAATGAGTCTGAATGGTCGCAGATTCCTTTGTTCACAATGGTTATCGTCTCAAAACCGCGGTGAGGGTGATACGGAAAACCTGGAATGGTTTGCCCGTGGTACATCCGCCAACCGTCTTTTACAGTGAAATCATTTCCAATACTTCTTCCCTTTAGCAATTCCTCTGCTGGGCCCAAATGGGCTTCTCCTTTCGGATAATGGTCCAAGTGGTATACACAAAACAGAAAAGGGTCCTGGGTCTGCCATGGAAATCCGAGGGGAAAGGTCTGAAGGATACTGTCGCTCATCGCTGTTTCTATAAAGTACCTCAATAATAGTCGAAATAGCGGTAGGTTATTGAGGTACAGGTCTTAAAAAGTGTTAAGAAAATGTATGGAATGATTTAAAGTAACGTCCTATTCTACATCAAATAGAATGATTATGAAACGCCTATTTCTCGTTTTGGTGTTAATGTCTTCCTCTGTTTTTGCCCAAAAGACTGTAAATGGTCTTGAATTTTCAGGGCTGAAACGAACCAAAGAGCGTTTTTTAAGGAGGCTAGTCAAAGTGAAACCCAATACTGTGGTTGATACACTTAAGATTGCTTCGGATGTGGAACGGTTAAAACGTCTACCAGGAATAGCGAGTGCTAGTTATGTTCTTTTGGAGCGGGATGGTCAAACCATCGTAAAGTATGATGTGGTTGAAAATTTTACCATTATTCCAGGATTGCGCATAGCCACGGCTAACAATGGAGATTTTGCGTTTAGGTTGTCCGCTTTCGAATTCAATTTTTTGGGCAATAACCAGCTTATAGGCGGCTTTTATTCCCGAAATGTTTTTGATTCCTATGGCTTTTTTTATGAGCACCCCTTTTTATTTAGTGATAAAGTAGGACTTGGCTTCAGTTATCAAGATAATACGACTCAAGAACCGGTTTTTTTTAATGCAGGGACCAAAGACTATCGCTTTAACAGTCGCGCTCTTGAAGGGAATGTCATTTTCTCATTTGATTTTCACAACGAAGCAGAAGTTGGCGCTAGTTTCATCAAAGAGTCCTATGATTTTATTGGGGAAAACCCTATTCCGAACACCCCGTTTTCCCTAGCAGCTGATAGACTATCCTATCGTGCCTTTTATCGCTATATAAATATTGATATCGACTATCAGTATATCCATGGAATCAACAATGAATTTACGGCGCAATACTTTACTTTTTTGGAAGGTGATGAACAAACAGAAACTTTTTTAGGTGATTTTCTATCTCTGCGAAACGACTTTATCTACTATAAAAAAGTAAAACAAAGAGGAAACTGGGCCAGCAGGCTCCGTTTTGCAGCGGCTATTGGTAATGAGGATTCCCCTTTTGCACCCTTCACTTTGGACAATCAGCTTAATATCAGAGGGGTGGGCACGACCGTTGATAGGGGTACGGCTGCCATTGTACTGAACACAGAATATCGCCATACATTATACGAAAAAGGGTGGTTTGCATTTCAAGGAAACGCTTTTTTGGATGCTGGCAGTTGGAGAAATCCGGGAGAAGACTTCTCAGAACTTTTTTCCAGTACTAATTTTCGTGTATTCCCTGGCGTTGGGATTCGGTTTATCCATAAACGGATATTCAACGCCGTTTTTAGACTGGATTATGGTATTGGGGTCTCGGAGGACGGAAGTAATGGTATTGTTTTCGGAATTGGACAATTCTTCTAGTGGGTCGCTGTATTGATTTCTATCCAGTATCCCTCTGGGTCTTGAAGGTAAATTTGTTTTACACCGTCTACCCTGTCCGTGACCGCATTCTCATTCCCGGGCCAATCATAAAAAAGCACATCATGGACCAATAAGTTCTCTATAAACTTTTCCAAATTGGTAACCGAGAGGCTGAAATGAATGCTCTTGTCTTTTGCAAATTCGTTGAATTCCTTTTTGACAAGTTGCAACTTCGAATTTCCATAAATAGTAAACCAACGAAAACCTGGTTTTTGCTCTGGATGTGGAATTTCTTCCAAACCCATCACATCGCGATAGAAATCTCCTGTTTCCATGAGATTGCTTACTACCAAGGATTGGTGGTCAAAATGATACGTTTCTGATTTTAAGGGTGTTCCCGCGAACGTGGTTTCTAAAAACACCTGTTGCCAAGTGCCATCATAAACGCCCACTTTGAAATTATAGGTGTTTGCATCAACGTATTGCCAATAATCTGTTACCGTAGTGCCTTGATAGTCATAGGTGTAAATGATGTCCTTCCCTTTTGAATGGACGGTACCTTGGGTCATGCCACCAAACACATCAAATTCGTAAAAGGTTAGTTGTTTAGCTTTAGCATCAAAGCGCCTTACTCCATGATTTCTGTTGCCGTATTCGTTTCGTCCCTGATTGGTGAACCCTTTGGAATTTACCACCACTAAAGCACTATCCAAACTATACGCTACATGAAGTTCTTGTTTGAAAAGGGACCCGTCTCCCCACTTAGCTTCCGCAGACCATTCCTTTCCCATGAGCGGCTCAAATATATCCAAAGGCTTATCTTGAGCTTGTAGAACTAAAATACTGCATAGCGAACACAGTAAGAAGCGAATGTGCATTATCGGTGTTAGGGTTGTGAAAGCGCGTCTATCTTTTTCTGAATCTCATCGGCCTGTGCATATTTGTTATCACTCTCGGTCCGATTGATTTTAGAAAGCTCAAAAGCTTCTTTCATTAGTTTTTGATACTGTTGTTGTAGTTTCTCCGCTTCAGTTTTCTTTTTGAACAATCCAAACATCTCTTTCGTTTTTTATTTTTCGATGCGTTGAAAAGCTAAAGTTGGTTTTCGTATCTACTATCTAAAAATACGAAAAACGCCTTAGCTCACCGCTTCCTTGTAAACTTTTAAACACCGCTCTCTGGCAAATTTGTGGTCTACCATTTTTTGGGGGTATGTAAGTTCTTGCAGCTCAGGAACCCAAGCATTTATATACGTTCGCTGCTTGTCAAACTTATCGACCTGAGTCATCGGATTGAAAATTCGAAAGTAAGGAGCAGCATCCACACCGCTTCCGGAGGCCCATTGCCAGTTGCCTACATTACTGGCTTGTTCGTAATCCAATAATTTTTCTGCGAAATAGGCCTCGCCCCACCGCCAATCAATGAGAAGGTGCTTACACAAAAAACTGGCCACCAACATGCGCACGCGATTGTGCATGTAGCCTGTGGTATTGAGTTCTCGCATTCCGGCGTCTACTAGAGCATAGCCCGTTTGTCCGTGTTTCCATTTTTCAAACTCCTCTTCATTATTTCGCCAAGCGATTCGGTCGTACTTCGGTTTGAAGGCTTTGTGTACTGTATGCGGATAATGCCATAGGATTTGCATGAAGAACTCTCTCCAAATCAGCTCGCTCCAGAATACCTCGTTATCTTCTGCAATAGCCTTTTGAACCATTTTTCGAATGGAAACTGTTCCGAAGCGAAGGTGAGGCCCTAACCTTGAGGTACCCTTTTCGATTCCAGGAAAGTTCCGTGTAGCTTCGTAATTCTCTATAAGTTTTGGTGTTGCCGTGTAGTCAGGAACTTTAATGCTGGCAACCTTAAATCCCATTTCATTGAGGGATATTTGCGGGTAATCACCCTTTTGGTATAGCTGGTCAAAGTGTGAAAAAGTGTCGTAGTTCAATAGATGCAGAGCAGGATTGAACAGTTCTTTCCACTTGTTCTTATAAGGGGTATAGACCACATAAGGGTTACCATCATCTTTGACTACCTCACTTTTTTCAAAAATGACATGGTCTTTGAAAGTTCGAAATGGTATTTGCTTTTGGTCTAGCAGACTTTGGATTTCCGCATCACGACTTTTGGCGTAAGGTTCATAATCATGATTGGTGAAAACCGAGGTAATATTGTACGTTTCGCAAAGTGTTTCAAAAACAGCCTTTGGCTTTCCGTGATACATCGCAATTCCACCCCCGTGTTCTGACTTAAGGGTTTGATGCATCTTTTTTAGCGCATCATAGATAAAGCTCAGCCGTGCATCATCCTCCGGCAACTCATTGAGAATATCCGTGTCAAAAATGAAAATAGGCATCACTTTGCTACCGGATTTTAGGGCTTGGTAAAAACCGACATTGTCTTCCAGCCGCAAATCACGACGGAACCAAAAAATGGAAATGGTATCCTTCATCTAAGAAACATTCAGGGTAGACATACCACCATCAATTCCAATAATTTGACCAGTAATCCAGCTATTATTCGTGTCCAATAAAAAGGTTGCCATGTTTGCGATATCGGTTTCTGTGCCAACCCTTTTTAATGGATGGCGTTGTGACATCATTTCCTTTTTCTTGTCATTGCTAAGCAAACGACCGGCTAATGGCGTGTCGACTAAAGAAGGAGCGATGACGTTCACCCGTATTTTTGGTGCGTATTCTGCCGCAAGTGATTTTGCAAAACCTTCAATGGCCCCTTTAGCCGCAGCGACACTAGTATGGAAAGGCATTCCGGTACCTACAGCTACGGTGCTGAAAAACACCATGGAACTTCCTTCTGCCATTTTGGGTAAAACTGATTTCACCGCCTTGACCATATTGAAAAAGTTTACCTGCATGTCTTTTTCAAATGCTTCCAGTCCGAGCATTTTAATGGGCTTCAGGTTAATGGAGCCAGGACAAAACACAAATCCATGAATCTCCTCGGGTAGGGCAAGGTTGGATAAGTCGTCTTGTTCAGCATCAAATGGAAAATGCTGAATATTCATTTCTGACAAACCTTCAGAGGTACGTGAAGCAACGAAAACCGAGTTTTCTGCACTCATTGTCTTTGCAATTTCATTTCCGATACCGTAGGAACCTCCTACCAACACAATATTCTTTTTCATTTAAATAGCTTTGATTTCCAACATATTTTCTGCCCCTTCCACTGTTCCAAAAACTTCTGACAGTCTTTGCTCCCTGAACGTAAAAATGGATTGGAGTTGTTTTTTAACCAATAGGGGATGGGCCAGTCGGCCCAGAATTCCAAAAGGGAGTTTGTAGTCAACAATATCCTGCATCTCCACACCGCCTTCCACTTCTTTGATGAAGTGTTTATGATGCCATAAGGCGTAAGGGCCAAATCGCTGTTCGTCTACGAAATAGTGTTCTGTTTCGACATGGGTGATTTCGGTGACCCATTTCATTTCCAGAAAAGGAAAAGGACGCACTTTATATTGTATAATTTGACCGGGAAACATGGGTTGTTCTGCGCCGTCCAAAATGTGGAATCCCATATGCTCTGGGGTAATGACCTTCAAATTTGAGGGATTGGAAAGAATATCCCAAGCCTCTTTTTTGCTTTTGGGCAAATTCTGTTTGGAACTGATTTGATACA
>ERZ1740062.841-NODE-841-length-13999-cov-4.810241_pt1 | contig 13999 bp, 15 predicted proteins | sample MGYA00581741_ERZ1740062 | MGnify/ENA primary metagenome ERZ1740062 (study PRJEB43018, sample SAMN04849747) | marine metagenome | isolation source: floating plastic debris | place: Pacific Ocean | collected 2008-09-01 | study: EMG produced TPA metagenomics assembly...
TTACCACAAGTAGAACCCGAAAGCGATTTCCGAGAAACTGATTTTGATGCCATAAAACCCGGACAACTATGGCGATTTCATCTTAATCTTGCAGATAGTACAGTACGACGGGAATTAATTGAAAGCCGGTGCAGTGAATTTCCTTGCATGCATCCGGAGAAAGTCGGACGCAACTATCGTTATTTATATATGGGTGCGGCTGATGCTGCTAGTGGTAACGCACCATTACAAGCATTTGAAAAGGTTGATTTAGAAACTGGTGAAAAACAAGTTTGGAGTGCTGCTCCTTATGGTTTTGCTAGCGAACCGATTTTTGTGCCGCGTATTCGCAACGGTGATGAAGATGATGGTTGGGTTTTGGGATTAGTTTATGATGCAAATCACCATCGTTCGGATGTGGTAATTTTAGATGCCAAGGATTTAAATAAAGCTCCTATTGCCAGGTTACATCTTAAGCATCATATTCCCTATGGATTGCATGGGAATTTTGTTAGCGATGTGTTTTTAGATTCCTAATTCAATGGTGTGTTGCACTCTAAAACAACGCACCTGATTAACTATTCTCTATTTGATTTATTCATGACTTACGCAATTGTCACAAAACCCTGGCTGGTGCGTGACACGAAAACCTGATTACTGCGTTAATAATCAAGCAAAGTGTCACAGCACCCTACAAGAAAAATGTGCCGGTTGCGTAAGTCCTATTATTATTTATCCAACTGACGCAATAAGTCGCTTCAAATTGAACGAGAGAATTTATTCTTTTGAGTAGCTTTACGAGCATCAAAAATAAAAGCAATATTTCTTACCAATAATCTACCTATTTCTGTGACACTGATTTGAGTGCTTGATAAGTTAATTAATCCATCTGCTTCCAATAATTTTAATGCCTCTAATTCTTGGCAGAAATACTCATTAAAATTAATCTGATATTTTGATTCAATATCGGAAAAAAGCAAAGTTTTGCCAGACATGATACACATAATTATATCTCTTCTGAGAATGTCATCCCAAGTTAATTTAAATCCTTTAGTAATTGGTAAAATCCCCGCATCAATTGCTTGATAATAATCTTTGAGTTTTTTGTGATTTTGAGCGTAAGTATCTCTTAGTATACTTACAGATGTTGAACCGAAACCAAATACTTCTGTTTCCGCATGAGTTGTGTAACCTTGAAAAGTGCGTCCTAAGCTACCATTATTTTGAGCGATTGCTAATTCGTCTGAAGCTTTAGCAAAGTGATCCATGCCAATAAATTGATACTGATTGGCGGTAAGTTCCTCAATTGTCAGACGTAAAATTTCTAATTTTTCTTGAGCTTGAGGAAGTGCATGTACTGGTAATTTTTTCTGTAATGGTTTCAACCAAGGTACATAAGCAAAGTTAAATACGGCAATTCTATCGGGTTCTAATTTAATAGTCTTTGTTACCGTCTTCCAAAAGCCGTGCAAAGTTTGATAAGGTAAACCATAAATTAAGTCTACATTAACACTTTTAAATCCCGCTTCTCGAATCCAACGCATAACATTAAATAGCATTTCTTCTGGTTGGACTCTATTTACAGCTACTTGTACTTGATAATTAAAATCCTGAATGCCAAAACTGATACGATTAAACCCAATTTCTCGCAGAAATAAAATGTAATCTCGATCCACAGATGTCGGATTAATTTCAATCGAAACTTCTGGAGAGGCATCAAAATTAAAGTATTGATTGATATTTCCCCACAGTTGTTTTACTTGGTGTATGCTCAAATAGTTCGGAGTACCTCCTCCCCAATGCATTTGCACAACTTTTCTATTGGAATCAATTAAACTCGCTTTTTGCTGGATTTCTCGAATCAAATGCTCTACATAAGGAATAGCAATTTCTTTTTTTTGGGAAAAAATAGTATTGCAACCACAGTAATAACAAGCATTTTCGCAAAAAGGAATATGAAAATACAAAGATAGGGGAGTTTTTCTTTGATTTGAAACGGAAATAGCTTCTTTAAAATCCTTGACACCAAAGTCTTCACTTAATTCTGTAGCGGGTGGATAACTAGTATATCGCGGTGTCGGAGTATTGTATTTTTTTATGATATCTAAGTCAAATTTAACGCCAGGAAATTGAAATACCATTGAATTTTTTGTAGATAGTAGATAGTAGATAGTTGTTAGGAGTTAGGAGTTAAGAGTTAAGAGTTAAGAGTTAGGAATTAAAATTTAGGAGTGGGGAGTTAAAAGTAAGGAATTAGAAATTGGGAGTATCCGTAGCAGGTGTAAGTTTATTTTTTTGTAGTGCGGGCTTTGGGATGCTCTCTAGAAATTAAAAATTCCCCTTCTCTCCCCATCCCCTCTAATTAGTAGCGACTTTTGTACTATCGGAATTGTGAGAGTTTATCAACTTGTGAAACATGACTTCACCGATAGACTTGATTAAAATTTCTTCTAATTCCTTAGCCATTTGCATATTGAAGTGGAATGATTTGTTGGCTTCTGCAACAATTTTATCGGCTGTTTTATCATCTACGGGTACTTTATCAAGTGCTTGACGATATTTGTTTTTGAATGATGTTTTATCGGGAATTTGCTCAAAATCATAAAAAGATGTGCCTTGATAACCTGATAATTTCAAGGCTGACTGGACTACTTTTTGCAACATCTGTCCCCCAGATAAATCGCCCATGTAACGAGTGTATGCATGCCCAATCAACAATTCTGGATATGAAGCTGATACTTCGCCTATCCTAGAAATGTAATTTTGAGCAGCATGGGAAGCTGTTATTTGATTTTGCCAATCTTCCCCGTAGTAAAACTCTAAATCTTTTTCTAAATTGGCTTTACGATTAAGCTCGGGAAAGTAAATCGCTCTAATACAAGGATGATTTTTATGATTTTCGAGTGCTGCTTCTAATTCACTGTAGACAAAATATAAGTTACTTAAAAATTTGGCAAAACAAGTTCTATCGACAACCCCTTTGACGAAACATTTCATAAAGCCAATATTTTCTGTGGCAGCATGAGAATGTTGGGTTCCAGAACGAAGTTTTATAGCTAGATTTTTGCTCATTTTTAATCCTGTATTGATGAAACGCTATCTTCAACAGGATTTACGCAGTTTAAACTATATTTGCTCTAAAAGTTAGCATTTAAGCAAGTATGCTTATCTCTATATCCCCTTAGTTCCGATTACAAGCAATAACTTGATATTGAAACGAGCTTTATCGCGAACTATGACTATAAAATTAGCATGATTTCTACAATACCTGCCGTAATCTTTATTTTTTGTATCGCGATATAGCGATAAACATTTCTTTATATATTTTTCTCCATCAACAATCGCAATTCTCAATGATTAAATCCCTTTGCCAAGGAATACAGTACTAAATTACTATAATTTATTGAAAAAGTTTATACATAACATATAAGTGAAATGATATTTAATAATTAAAATTCTTAAATCAAATATACTTGATAAGTAATTAAGATGTATAACTTTAACTTTAATAGCTAAAAAACGCTAATATTACTTTCAAGTTAATTTTAAGTTAAGAGATACATCGGTTATTGCTGGTGTAAATTATTTTAGTATAGAGATTTTTGATTGAGGGGTGTAATTGGATAGCTCAAAAGACATTCAAGTAGGAGATCAAGTTCTCATATTACGTCCGTCGTATGTAGCAGGAAAAATAGGTTTTATCCACGCCAGAGAAATAGTGACAGATGAAAAGCTTGCTAGACGCTGGATTGTCCGTATAGATTCGGAAAATATTATAGTGTCTCTAGCTCGCAGAGAGTTTGAATTGTTAGCCAAGTAATTAATAGGGTTTTCAGTGAGATCGTTATTCAGCCAAGAAAGGCTATAAAGTCTACTCAGCTTTCTGCTGAAGGCTCATCAGTAATTCCCAATTCTTTCTTACTGTGCTTCAAATTTTTCCACAGCGCTTTAATTTGCTTATAAGCTTCTTCGGAAGTTACTTTTCCCGAAGTTTGTAAGTTAACGATATAGCCTACTTTCTGAGCAAATTCTTGTAAATTAGCATTAAATACCAAATTTTCTGGCTTGAATTCTCCGTAATAGTGACTCTGAGGGTAAAGAAAATTGTCTTTATCAGCTTTCTCAAATTCTGCCATAATTTCCTATGATGATATTTTTTTGTTAAACTTATCTTAACTTTATTTTAACCTTGTGGTAATTGTTTTTACAATATATTTATTAACAATTATTGAATCATCTATCCAAAGGCTTACCTGTATAAATATTAATCGTAAAAATAAAGACTTATCAGTGCTTTTTTATACGCATACATACTTAGACATAAAATAAACTGATAGAACAATTCTTTGGTTTAATTAATATCAAATTTAATTGATATTTATCCATTGATAGCATGACAAATAAAATTTATTGAATATACTTCTCAATAATTATTAATTATCTGTAATTCTATAAATTAGCGTAACAATAAGCAAATAAACCTAATTAAAAATATTTTTTTGTAAATCAATTTAAATATTTTTGCTAAAGATGAAAATAAGCAACTATTAATGGTTATAGAGATGAAAGCGCAATATTAAAGAATTCTCATGGTAAAGTCTCCTCCAACCTCACAGTCAGAGTCGCTCAAAGAAGGCATAAAAGCGCCAGTAAAGGAAACGCTGTTAACCCCCCGGTTTTACACGACAGATTTTGATGCTGTAGCGCAAATGGATATTTCAGCGCATGAGAAAGAGTTGACAGCGATTGTAGATGAGTTAAAAGCCGACTATAATCGCCATCACTTCGTGCGCGATGATGAGTTTAAAAAGACTTGGGATAGTATTGATGGTGAAAAGCGCGAAGCTTTTATTGATTTCTTGGAACGAAGTTGTACTTCTGAGTTTTCAGGATTCTTGTTATTCAAAGAATTATCCCGCAAACTCAAAAACCGCAATCCCATCTTAGCGGATGCTTTTGGCTGTATGGCGCGGGATGAAGCACGTCATGCAGGATTTTTAAATAAAGCAATGGCGGATTTCAATCTTTCTTTAGATTTAGGTTATTTAACCAAAAACCGTACTTATACATTCTTTCCTCCAGAATGGGTTATTTATACGGTTTACCTATCTGAAAAAATTGGTTATTGGCGCTACATTATTATGTTTCGCCACTTGGAAAAGCATCCAGAAGATCAATTTTATCCTTTGTTCCGCTACTTTGAAAGCTGGTGTCAAGATGAAAATAGGCATGGAGACTTCTTCAAAGCATTGTTGAGATCCCAACCGCAACTTTTCAATAATTGGAAAGCGCGTTTATGGGTACGTTTCTTTTTATTAACAGTATTCGTAACTCACACGCTAACGGTATTTGAACGAGCAACATTTTACGAATCTCTTAATATAGATGCTCGCGAATACAACAAACAAGTGATTGAGAAAACCAATGAAACATCTGCAAGAGCGTTTCCAGCAATTCTGAATACCAAACATCCAGAATTTTTCCAGAGATTAGAAAAATGTTCCGATAGTAATTTGCGATTAATGGAGATTGCTAATAGCAATCGTCCTAAAGTTGTCAAATTATTGCAAAAAATACCTTCTTTACTCTCCATTACCGGACATATGGTGAAGCTTTTCATGATGAAGCCGATTGATGCTGAAGTAACAAGAGAAGTAATCTATTAAAACAGCGAATAGTTAATAGTTAAAAGGCTAATCGATCGCTGTTAAATAAATGTTTGTTGATTTAAATAATGGGAATTTGTGTAAATCCGATAATTGTAGAGACGTTGCAGTGCAACGTCTCCTATATTTGATGTTGCTATTTCTGTTTTATTGAGAAATTATTTTTGACAATAAAATTTGACTTTCAAGCCATCACGAGGATGAGGTGTAGGGGTTACAGTCATATTTAGATTTTGGTTTGGTAAAAGTTCCCAATCATACTCGCGTGTTAGAAGTGCCGCAAAAAGTTTCATTTCTAATTTAGCGAATTCCTTACCGATACATTCGCGCACCCCACCGCCGAATGGTATATGACTAAAGGATTTTGATTTATCCTCAGCCCGAGACGGTGCAAAACGTTCGGGATCGAATTCTGAAGGTTTAGTATATAAACTGCTATCTTGATGTGTTTTAGGTACTTGATATAATACAGTCCAACCTTGAGGAATCAAGTAACCGTTAAATTCAAAAGGTTTGATAACTTCTCGGAAACCACCACCCACGGGAGGAATCAAACGTAAAACTTCCTTGATAACTTGGTCTAAATAAGTCATTTTTTTGAGATTCTCTCTAGTTAAAGGTTGCGAGAATCCCAGTTGCTGCTGTTCGTTACGTACTTTTGCCAAAACTTCGGGATGCTGTGCTAATAAGAGACACATCGAAGCAATGGCAGATGTTAGAGTTTCATGCCCTGCGAATAGTAAAGTTAGTGTTTGGTCTTTAATTTCTTCTACACTGAGCTTATTACCATCATCATCTGTAGCTTGTAGTAAAATTCCTAAAGCATCTTTATTAGAAGCGGGTTTTTGTTGACGCTGTAATACAATTTCTTCAATCTGCTTGAGTAACAATTTGCGACAACGCATCGCTTTACCAAAATTAGTCCAAGGAAAATTAAGGGGAATGGTAAATAAACCTCCCACCCACTCCTCAAAAAGTTCTACTAAATTACTATCGCTAGCAGCTTCAGTTCCTACAAATAATTTACAAGCAACGTCAAATGTATATCTTCTAATTTCTGGATACCAAGTTAACGCATCCATTTTTTCCCATTTGTTTGCATAATTGCGGAGAATTTCCTCCATTGTGGAAGTATATTCCGCCAAAGCCCTTGGTTGAAAAGCTTGCGATAGAATTTTTCGCCGATTTATATGTTCTGCACCAGTTTGTATCGATAATGCAGCAGAACCTAATAGAATTCTAGTACTGCGTGGCCATTGATTAGAAAAATGTTTATTATCGTTTGTAAACAGAAAACGATTCGCTTCCGCACCAATCATTACTACTGTCGGGTTTGCAAAAATACTGGTTTTAAAAATAGAACCATACTTTTGATATCGTTTTTCAGTAAAATCAGCATCCCGTATAAAGCCAACTGTTTCGCCAATTACGGGTAAGCCAAGGTTCCCAGGAGGTAAAGGTAGAGTTTTGGAAGTGGTAGTTGCCATTTGATTTTAATAACGGATGCGTTTTTTAGATTTTAGATTTAAAAATAAATTATCTCTTGCTTAAAAGCCAGTAACTATAAAAATTTTTTCTACTCACTACTCACCACTCGCTACTCCCTATTCTCTACTTTCAAGCGAGCAATCTTTAATAACTATGTTAAAAGAAAAAATGTAACGAAATTTACAAAATTACGCGCGATCGCCAAAAATCAAGCTAGGGTAGGAAAATAATCGAGTTGCAATTGCTCCCTCTCTTTAGTAAGGAGAAGGTTGGGGTGAGGTAAAGCAGAAAATATTTTAATACTTATATATTATGGATAAAACATCTCCACTTTCGCCAGAGATTCCTTCTCCGGCGTATATTTGTCCGTTCGATCAAGCCTGTAGCTATTTAGACGCAGCGGGGAAAGAATTAAAGTTAGAACAAGGTTTATTAGAGATACTCAGTCACCCGCGTAAAGTGGTTACGGTATCTATTCCGGTAAAACGAGATAACGGTGAAATACAGGTTTTAGCCGGACATAGAGTCCAACACTGTGACATTTTAGGTCCCTATAAAGGTGGTATTCGTTTCCACCCAGCCGTTACCCTGCGAGAAGTTTCGGCATTAGCAATGCTGATGACTTGGAAGTGTGCGTTATTGGGTATTCCCTACGGTGGTGGCAAGGGAGGTATCGCGATAAATCCCAAAGTCTATAGCATCAGCGAATTAGAACGTATCTCTCGACGTTATATTAGCGAGTTAATTAAAGACATAGGTCCATCAGTAGATATACCCGCGCCAGACATGGGTACATCAGCCCGCGAAATGGCCTGGATGATGGATACTTATTCGGTAAATATTGGTAATGCAGTACCTGGGGTTGTCACCGGGAAGCCAATTTCTATCGGTGGTTCTTTAGGAAGAGAAATGGCGACGGGAAGAGGTGTTACGATTGTTGTTCGTGAAGCTTTAGCTGATCGAGATAAATCTTTGGAAGGTACGCGAATTGCCATTCAAGGTTTTGGTAACGTCGGTGGTGCTGCGGCTGAATTATTATATCAAGCGGGTGCAAAAATTATTGCTGTCTCCACAGGTTCCGGTGGTGTGTTTGCGGAGAATGGTTTAGATATTCCTGAATTGAAAGCTTATGCAAGGGAGAATAACAGGAAGATTGTGGGATTTCCACACGCCAAACCAGTTAGCAATACAGAGTTATTAACATTACCTTGCGATGTCCTGATTCCCGCAGCTTTGGAAAATCAAATTACCGATGAAAACGTCAATCAAATCCAAGCAAATCTTATCGTAGAAGCTGCAAATGGCCCAGTTACCCTCGAAGCCAACCTGGCTCTAGAAGGGCGAGGTATAACAGTTTTACCAGATATTTTAAGTAATGCTGGTGGTGTTGTGGTTTGTTATTTGGAGTGGTTACAGGGGCTTTCTTATTTATTTTGGGATGAAAAACGAGTCAATGGAGAAATGGAAACTTTGATGGTGCAAGCATATCGCAAAGTAATGCAACAATCGCAGACGCGGAAAATTTCTCCAAGGTTAGCAGCTTACGTACTCGGTGTCGGTAGAGTAGCGCAAGCCTTGAAAGATCGCGGTTTGTATCCTTAGTGGTTAGGGATTGTTGTTTAGTAGAAAAAATATCAACTATCAACTATCAATTTTTCTGATATTCGCTACCGCTAGCACGGAAACCTTTTTCTTTGAGAAGAATATTACCGTTGCTGGCATTACTAATAATTAAATCTACTTCACCGAAGGGGATAAACCTGACATAGTAGGCTGAATTATCCTTGATAGCAACATAACTTTTCCAATTATCCTCTTCGTCTACTTTTGGTAATCTAGCAGTTTCTACTGCATACAATTCAGTTTTCTCTTCGCGGTTGTCATAGACATTCATATAAATTTGTCCTTCTTCGGAATAAATTCTTACTGTTCTGCTATCGGTAGCAAAAAGTAATAAAGTTGAAGCAGGAGAAGGATTTGTGTAAGTTACTTCAATAACATCTTCCCGTACCCAGCCGAAATCATCCTCTTCCGCACCGAAGTTAACTTTCTACCAAGAATGGGTATCTCCAGCAGGTTTAGATTGGTCGAGAATTTTTACTTTATCGCCATTCTTTCCCTCATGAATGACGCGACGATTGAGAGAAGGTCCCGAACGGATGTTAACTGTATTAATAGTATTGCTGTTAGTTTTGAGAACACCTTGGCTGGGTGTAGTCGCTTGCATGGGAACTGGTTGATTAGCTTCTGTCATCGATTTCTCTCCAATAATTATTGCAGGGGGGTATTCAAACATAGTAGTAGTGATTATTGAGACGCTTACAAACCACAAAATAAAAAGTAACGATTATATACTTCGAGCAATCGCGAAAATTATTTAGTTTTACTACTATTATTTGCTACAAATTTCTCGGAATGGATTTTTTGCAGCATTCTACAATGTTTGAGGAGATAGGGTATAAAAACCGCAGAGAGCGATTTTTTTTGTAGGGGCACGTGACGCTATGATAAAACTTGAATGTAGCAATAAGGCTTGTAACGTCACGCACCAACCGAGTCTTGTGACAATCGCATAATTCCTAAAAATAAAGCTTGAGACGATACATCAATGTAAAATTTTCACTGCAGTAATTTACTGGGAATAAACATATGCAATCCCAATTACAAAGTCTATACATAACCCCAGAAGATTTAAAACAAATTGCCGGTATCAGCCAGCGTGATTTTAAGGCTTATGAAAAATTAAAATATCCTCGTTTACCACTTTTCATAATCACAGCAGACCATATTTTTTCAATTTGGGGATTAATTCCTTTGTTTTATTTAATCAAATGGAAATGGTTTCGCAAAGCTCAAAAAAATATTCTGCAAGAAGTTGATAAATATAATACTATAGTTAAAATTATTTATATTAATCTCCAGCTAGAAGCAGCAGGAAATAAACAAGCAAGTTTACCCGATAGAGATAAAGTTATTGCTTCACTGCAATCTATTCGAGAAAATATCATTTGCGCTTTAAAAACTGAGCGTATTTTAAGAACTAATCAAGCTTTTATTACTAGAAACCAAGATTTACTCCCCAGTTATTTAACCGCTTTACAAACATTACAACTAAATCCCCAAGCTGATGACTACGCAAAGATGCTGAATGAGGGGTTACAAATTGCACAAGAAATCGAAGCAGAAATGAAAAAACTTGAAGAAAGTTAATTCGGGTAATATTTCCATTTCCATTTTCAAAATTAATACAATACCATCAAAATATAATTTATACAGCTAGGAGAATATCTCAAAGTGCTGCCAGACTTAATCGGCTTGGAAATTACTAAAGGCGAATTACGACGCTTGACGGGAGTCGATCCAGAAGATGTTTTTCGTCCTTCAATTCTGAAAAACCGCGAAAAACGATTTGGTTTTTTTATTAACGAACTAATTGTAGCCTTAGCTTTAACTCCTATTGTTGTTGGTTTTATTTACGCTTTTATTATTTTACCTACCATTGGTTCTTCAATTCTGATTGGATTATTATTGTTAGTTTTTGTACCAATTGCACTGATATTAATACGGTGGTTTTGGCGACAAAAAACCTGTCCTAAATCCTTAACAAAACTTCTTGATGAAGTTGATGAATATCACGAAGTTATCCAAGCTATTGATATTAATGACCAATTAGCATCATCGGGAAATACTCAAAGTAATATTAGCGATCGCGATCAAGTTATTGCCGCATTACAACTGATTCGAGAAGATTTAGTACGGGCTTTGAAAACGGAACGAATTTTACGCGATAATAAAAAATTACTTGCTAACAATCAAGATTTATTTGTCAATAATTTAGCCAATCTGCAAGCTTTGCAAGTTAGTACGGAAGCTGGCGAATACGCTCAACTTCTCAATCAATCATTGCAGATTGCTGTCGATGTTCAATCTCAGATAAAAAAATTACAGTCCCCCCGATGATTTTAAGATGACTGAAAATATGATTGCAAAACCGAAAATCATTGTTCTGGATGACGATCCCACTGGTTCTCAAACCGTCCACGGTTGCTTGCTTTTAATGCAGTGGGATGTGGATACTTTGCGTTTGGGATTGCAAGATGATTCACCGATTTTTTTTGTTTTAACTAATACTAGGGCGTTAACTCCAGAAAAAGCTGCATCTGTGACTAAAGAAGTCTGTCATAACTTGAAGTTGGCTTTGGATGCCGAACAAATTAAGGATTTTCTAGTTGTTAGTCGTAGTGACTCAACTTTGCGGGGACATTATCCCATTGAAACTGATGTTATCGCCCAAGAAACTGGTCCTTTTGATGCTCATTTTTTGGTACCTGCATATTATGAAGGGGGGCGTATTACTCGCGACAGCGTACATTACTTAATCATGCAAGGTGTCCCCGTTGCAGTTCATGAAACCGAGTTCGCTCGCGATTCCGTATTTAGTTACAATCACAGTTATTTACCCAAATATGTCGAAGAAAAAACCCAAGGGCGTATTGCTGCCGAGAAAGTAGAACGATTTTTGCTTGATGATATCCGTGGTGGTAGTTTGGAGCGGTTGATGAAACTCAGCGGCAATCAATGCGCTGTGGTAGATGGTGAAACTCAAGCCGATTTAGATAAATTTGCTGAAGATGTATTAAAAGCAGCGAGTCAGGGAAAACACTTTTTATTTCGTTCCGCTGCCAGCATTTTAACCGCTTTAGCCGCATTGCCTCCCCAACCAATTCCCCCCGAAAACATGGCTGAATATGTCATTACGGGTAAACCGGGAGTGGTAATAGTTGGTTCCCATGTGAAAAAAACTACCCAACAATTAGAAGCACTTCTGCAAGCAAAAGGTATTGTCGGAATCGAAGTAGATGTAGCGCGGTTACTTGATAACGAGAATCAATCTGCTACACTGCTATCCCATATACTCAAAAATGTTAGCTCGGCACGCAATGCTGGCAATACTCCAGTAGTTTATACCAGCCGTCAAGAATTAACTTTTGAGGATATAGATACGCGGTTACAATTTGGGGCTTAGGTTTCGGGCTTATTAATGGATGTAATACGGGGTTTACCTGACGATATCGGATTTTTAATTAGTAAGGGAGGCATCACCTCTAACGATACTTTAAGTACTGGTTTGGCTTTAAAAACAGCACGTTTGCTCGGGCAAATTCTTGCCGGTGTTTCCATGGTGCGTACTCCCGAGAATCATCCCCAGTTTCCCAATTTACCAGTGGTATTATTTCCAGGTAATGTTGGTGACAGTGAGGCTTTAGCAACTGTTTATAAAAGATTAAGTAAAAATATTTAAGCGAGGTTTCATAATTTAATAAAAGTCATATTTCTATTCAGAATGGTTTAAATAACACGGGAAAGTAAAAATTAATGATTAAATATCGCACAATTATGGCGATCGCGATGGGTCAATTAACTAAAGTCTTTGAATCTAGATGGATTGTTAATGTTGATACATCTTTTCATCTTGGATATTTTTTGATTGTAATTCCTAGTGTTAAATATTTGACAATTGCTTGATGTTCGCGTTTAGGCTGGTATTGCATGACTTCTGAAGAGGCTATTCCAGATTTTAATACTCACGATGGTGATAGTAGGGCAGATTCTAAAGTTAAGCTCGATCTTAGTGAGGAATCTAGTATCACTATAGAGGAAACTTCTGTTACCGATAAAACTAATGTAGAAGATAATTCCAACCCTAATCTTTCTTTGGAGTCAGTTCCCAATCAAACTCAGTTCGGAGAAACTGCCGTTAACCTTGAGGGAGAATCACTTCCCCATCAACAAGACTTTGAGGAAAATTCTGCCCTTGAAAATGTAACTTCTGATTCTGTTGAACAACAGATTGATGATGAAATAAGTCTTGATACAACCTTATTAGAAAAAACGGCGAATCCAAAAATACAGGTAGAAATAAGAAGCGAAAAAGATAGGTTAGTACTAATTTTACCAACTGCATCTCAAGTTTCTATCTCCGAGTACAGTTGGTCTGAAATTTGGCAACAAATGAAACTGCGGCTTTTAGCCCAGCAACGCTTTTTTTCCTCTAAGATAAGCGTACATTTAATCGCCCACGACCGCTTACTTGATAGCAGACAGCTGCAAGATATTGCCGAAACCTTAAGCGAAATGTCTTTGCAACTCAAATCCGTTGGTACCAGTCGCCGTCAAACTGCGATCGCCGCTGCGGGTGCTGGTTACTCAGTGGAACAATTGCAGCTCAAAAAAGCTTTCAGCTTTGAATCGGAAAAACCTGCATTACCTCCACCAGAACCACTTTATCTGGAAATGACAGTACGCTCTGGTGTAGAAATTCGTCACAGAGGTAGTGTAATTATCTTGGGAGATGTAAATCCGGGTGGTATTGTAGTCGCAGACGGCGATATTCTCATTTGGGGTCGCCTCCGTGGGGTTGCTCATGCAGGTGCCCAGGGTAACAGCGAATGCACAATTATGGCTTTACAAATGGAACCAACCCAGTTGCGAATTGCCGATGCTTTAGCTAGGGCACCAGAGAAATCCCCTACGCAACAAACTGCTGAAGTTGCGTACATGACGACACAGGGAATCCGCATCACCAAGGCGAATGATTTTTCTAGGACTCAGTTGACTAAGTTGAATCAAGAGCCGTAAATGCTTTATTAGTTATTAGTTATTAGTTAACAGCAGCGAACGGGATTCACACCTAACGACTAACAACTAACAACTAACTCAATAATTTTTTAATGCCATCACGAGCGCGTTCGTAATCATGACTCGAATTGTTGTCATTACCTCCGGTAAGGGAGGAGTGGGCAAAACCACCACTACAGCCAATCTGGGCATGGCTTTAGCCAAAATAGGTCGTCAAGTAGCATTAG
>ERZ1740062.842-NODE-842-length-13984-cov-6.780171_pt1 | contig 13984 bp, 11 predicted proteins | sample MGYA00581741_ERZ1740062 | MGnify/ENA primary metagenome ERZ1740062 (study PRJEB43018, sample SAMN04849747) | marine metagenome | isolation source: floating plastic debris | place: Pacific Ocean | collected 2008-09-01 | study: EMG produced TPA metagenomics assembly...
GAGTGTCGGTTTGGTAGTCGGACTGGCATCTCTTTCTGATGCGTTGTGGCTTGGCCTTCCCGCGGAGGTCTATGTCTTTACCGCCATTCTGTTCTTTATCTGCTGCTTCAGCATGGCACGCTATTCGATCTATCTGGAAAAGAAGCTGCACACCGGCCACGAGCGCTAGGGAAGCTGCAAGCAGAACAAGGAGCAATTGGGATGTCAGACGCTGCTGCCCCACAGTTATCGATCTCCGATGAAGTGGCGATCCAGATCATCGGGATGCACAAGTGGTACGGGGAATTTCATGTCCTGAAGGATATCAACCTGACGGTCAACCGCGGCGAACGTATCGTCATCTGCGGCCCGTCGGGCTCCGGCAAATCGACCATGATTCGTTGCATCAACCGTCTGGAAGAACACCAGAAGGGCAAGATCATCGTCGATAATATCGAGCTGACCCACGACGTGAAGAACATCGCCGAGATCCGGCGTGAGGTCGGCATGGTGTTCCAGCACTTCAATCTCTTCCCCCATCTGACGGTGCTGGAGAACTGCACCCTGGCGCCGATCTGGGTGCGCAAGATGCCGAAGAAGGAAGCCGAAGACGCCGCCATGCACTACCTGGAGCGGGTGAAGATCCCCGAGCAGGCGGACAAGTACCCGGGCCAGCTTTCGGGCGGCCAGCAGCAGCGTGTCGCCATTGCCCGCTCGCTCTGCATGAACCCGCGCATCATGCTGTTCGATGAGCCGACTTCGGCGCTCGACCCGGAAATGATCTCCGAGGTGCTGGATGTCATGGTGAGCTTGGCTGAGAGCGGCATGACCATGATTTGCGTCACGCACGAGATGGGTTTCGCGCGCAAGGTGGCCAACCGGGTGATCTTCATGGACGGCGGCGAGATCATCGAGGAGAACGAGCCGGAAGAGTTCTTCAACAACCCGCAGTCTTCACGCACCCAGTTGTTCCTCAGCCAGATCCTGCACCACTAGGATTGGACGCAAAGTTGACGGGCCGGCGCGGCATGTCCGCCCGGCCCGTTTTGCTGCGCCGGCGGATGCGCGAACATCTGTGCCGGCAGGCCAGGCCTGTCAGTCCGGGATGACGCCGGTCAGGGCCGGGTCGATGATCTCCTGGCGCTCCTGGCGAACCGGCACGAATCCCATCTTCTGATACAGCGGCAGCGCACGCGGGTGGTCCATGGAATTGGTGTTCACCGTCAACCGCTCGGGATCGTAGCTCCAGGCCTGCTCGATGGCGCAGTAAAGCAGATAGCGCCCGAAGCCCAGGCCGACGCAGTGCGGCATGAGGCCGAAATAGGCGAGATCGATGGTCGGTTCGTCGCGCCGGTCCAATTCGAAGTAGCCGGCCGGCGCCCCGTCGACATAAAGGACGAAGACCTCGACCCTTTCGTCGGCGAGGATTCCGGCCAGTTCCGCGTCCGACATCTGGCGGCGCAGCCACCAGCGCCAGTCGCCACCCACGGTATTGTAGAGATAGCGATAAAATCCCACCGTCGGCCGCTCGGCCAGCATCAGCGCGAACTTGGTTTTAACCGGCGGGTGTACCGGCGCGATTGCCGGCCGCTCGGTCATCTCCAGGTAGGTGATGGTGAAGCGGATCTTCGGGTCGCGCCCGGCGGCCAGGGCAATGTCGGCCGGCAGTTCTTCGTCGTCGGGCGGCGGCGCCGGCAACTCCAGCCAACGCGCCATGACCGCGCGGGGAGTCACGGCATAGCCCAGGGCGGTATAGAACCCGATGATCGCGCGGTTGGTCTCGCGCACCATCAGTTCGACCTTCAGGATGCCTTGGGCGCGCAGCCAGTCCTCGGCATGGCGGACCAACCGGCGGCCCAGGCCGCCGGCGCGGCGCTTCGGATCGACGGCGACGTAGTACAGCCAGCCGCGGTGTCCGTCGTGGCCGCAGCAGACGGTGCCGATGACGGTGCCGGCATCCGCGGCGACGAAGATCTCGCTGCCGGGCGTCCGCTGCCACAACGCGATGTCGCGGGCGGGATCGTTGTACCAGACGGTGAGGCCGCAGGCTTTCCACAGCGCGGTGCAGGCGGCGAAATCATCATCGCCGTAAGGACGGATTTGTGTCACGCGTCAGGCCTGATCGACGGTGGCCGGACCACTCTCCACCGGCGTGTCGCCCGGCAGGCCCCATTCGGACCAGGAGCCGTCGTAGACCGAGACGTCGCGATGCCCCAGGCGGTGGAGGCCGAGCGCCAGCACGGCGGCGGTGACGCCCGAGCCGCAGGTGGTGATGACGGGTTTGTGCAGGTCGATGCCGGCGCCGGTGAAACGCGCTTTCAGATCGGTCTTATCCAGCATGGTCTGGCTTGCCGGGTCCATCAGTTCGACGAACGGCAGGTTGCGGCTGCCGGGAATATGGCCGCTGCGCATGCCCTCCCTCGGTTCGGGATCGCGGCCTTCGAAGCGCCCGGCGCCACGCGCGTCCAGCACCTGTTCGCTCTTGGCGCTCAGGTTATCCAGAATCTGGCCGCGGTCGCGCAGCAGGAAGCTGTTCACCCGCGGGGTGAAGTGGCGCTCGTCGGGGTGGGCTTCGCCGTCCTCGACCGGGCGTCCCTCGTCCAGCCACTTCGGCAGCCCGCCATCCAGCACGGCGACTTCCTCGTGGCCGAAGTAGCGGAAGGTCCACCAGACCCGCGGGGCGCTCCAGATGCCGCGCTGGTCGTAGATCACCAGGCGCAGCCCGTCGCCAAGCCCGAGCTTGCGCACCTTGGAGGAGAAGATGTGCGGCGGCGGCAGCATGTGGGGCAGGTCGCTCGCCGGGTCCTTGATCGCGTCGATGTCGAAGAACACGGCGCCGGGAATGTGCTGGGCCTCGAACTCCTGGCGCGGGTCCAGTCCTTCGCCGGGCAGATAGTAGCTGGCATCGACCACACGCAGGTCCGGCGCGTCGAGGTTGTCGGCCAGCCATTCGGTGGAGACCAGTGCGTCCTTGTTGAAATCGACCATGATTGCCTCTTGCGTTCTCCCAATTGTCCGGCTCGCATTTGCCCGGGCGCCGGCCTGGCGGGTCGTTGCCCGCCAGGGAATGTCTAGTCGTCGAACAGGATGTTGATGCGCCTGTTCTGGCGGCCCTTGTTCTCGATCTTGCCCACCCGCACGCGGCCGATCTCGCCGGTCCGGCTGACATGGGTGCCGCCGCAGGGTTGCAGATCGACCCCGGCGATGTCGAGCAGGCGGACGCGGCCGCCACCCGACGGCGGCTTCACCGACATGGTGCGCACCAGCTCCGGCTGCGCCGCCAGTTCGTCGTCGGCGATCCAGCGCGGCGTGACCGGATGATCCTCGGCAACCAGCCGATTGAGCGCGGCGGTGATGGCGTCCTTGTCGAGTTGGGTGTCCGGCAGGTTGAAGTCCAGGCGCCCCTTGTCGGCGCCGATCTGGCCGCCGGTTACGTCGCCGGTGACCGTGGCGCAGAGCAGGTGCAGGCAGGTGTGCATGCGCATGTGGCGGTGGCGGCGGTCCCAGTCGATCGCCGCCGTCACCTTGGTGCCGGGGGCAGGGGGCGGGGCTCCGTCTTCCAGCACGTGGACCACGTCTTCGTGGGTCTCGCCCTTCACCGCGTCGACCACGCGCAGGACGCTGCCGTCTGGCAAGGTCAGCGTGCCGCTGTCGCCCGGCTGGCCGCCGCCGGTGGGGTAGAACACCGTGCGGTCCAGGCGCACCCCCTCCGGCCCGCTCGCCGCGACGGTCGCTTCGCAGCTCTTGAGGTAGGGGTCCTCTCTGAACAGCAGTTCCATGGCGGTCCTCCTTGCGGGTTCAGCGTTTCCAGTTCAGCCAGTCCGGCACCGGCAATCCCTTTTCGCGCAGGAAGGCGGGGTTGAAAAGCTTGCTTTGGTAGCGCATTCCGCCGTCGCAGAGAATGGTGACGATGGTATGTCCGGGTCCGAGCTGCCGTGCCAGGCGCACCGCGCCGGCCACATTGACCCCGCTGGAGGCGCCGAGGCAGAGCCCCTCGTGTTCCAGCAGATCGAAGACCAGGGGGATCGCCTCTTCGTCAGGAATCTGAAAAGGGGCGTCGACGGTCAGGCCTTCCAGGTTGGCGGTGATGCGGCCCTGGCCGATGCCCTCGCTGATCGAGCTGCCTTCGGCTTTCAGCGCGCCATGGGCGTAAAAATTGTACAGCGCGGCGCCCATCGGATCGGCGAGGCCGATGACGACGTCCTTGCTGCGTTCCTTCAGGGCCTGGCTGATGCCGGCCAGGGTGCCGCCGGTGCCGACGGCACAGACGAAGCCGTCGACCTTGCCGTCGGTCTGGTCCCAGATTTCCGGCCCGGTGGTCTCGTAGTGGCCGCGCCGGTTGGCGACGTTGTCGAACTGGCGGGCCCAGATGGCCCCCTGGGGGTGGCTCTCGTTCAGTTCCTGGGCCAGGCGCTCGGAGACGTGGACGTAGTTGTTGGGGTCCTTGTAGGGGACCGCGGGGACCTCGCGCAGCTCGGCGCCGGAAATCCTCAGGATGTCCTTCTTCTCCTGGCTCTGGGTCTCGGGGATGACGATCACGGTGCGATAGCCGCGGGCCCGGGCGACCAGGGCCAGGCCGATGCCGGTGTTGCCGGCGGTGCCTTCGACGATGATGCCGCCGGGCTTCAGGGTGCCGCGTTCCTCGGCATCCTTGATGATCGCCCAGGCGGCGCGGTCCTTCACCGAGCCGCCGGGATTCTGGAATTCCGCCTTGCCGAGGATCTCACAGCCGGTTTCCTCGGAAAGCTTGCGCAGGCGGATAAGGGGGGTGTTGCCGATCGCGCCGACAAAACCGTCGCAGACATCCATGTCTTCTTCTTCCTTGCTGAGGCGCCGGGCCTGGGAGGGCGACGCCTGGCCGGCGAGACTAGCTGCCGCGGCCAAGGGGGATCAAGGTCCGGCCAATGAGAATTCCCAAAACCGAACAGTAGATTACTTCCAAATACGCATAAGTTCTGTGTGATTCAAGGCCAGCCATTGCAGGGCCACCACGGCGGTCAGGTTTGTGATCGCCCCGGCGGCCAGGCGATCCAGGGCTTCCTGCCGGCTGAGCGGCAGGACGCGGATATCCTCGTGCTCGTGATCCAGCCCATGGATGCCGCCGGCGCCTTCGCTGTCGATGCGGCCGCAGAACAGGGTCAACGTCTCGGAGGAGCCGCCGGGGGTGGCCAGGTAGCTGCCGATGGGATGCAGGGCGCTCACCGCAATACCGGCCTCTTCCTCGGTTTCCCGCCGCGCCACGGCGTCGGCCGTCTCGCCGGTCTCGATGATGCCGGCGACGATCTCGATCAGCCAGGGCTCCATGCCGGCGGCATAGGCGCCGGGGCGGAACTGTTCGATCAGCAGCACCCGGTCGCGCTCGGGATCGTAAGGCAGCACGGCGGCGGCGTGCCCGCGCTCGAAGATCTCTCGCGTCATCTCGCCGGTCCAGCCGCCATCGAACTTGCGGTGGCGCAGGCGGTAGCGGTCGATCTGGAAATAGCCTTTGAAGGGGGTGGTCTTTTCGAGAACTTCGATGCGGGGATCCGCTTTGGGGGCACGCGTTGACATCGGGACTGTCATCTTCCTGCTGCAACATCGGGAGGTCGGCAGCACCATAACCGAGGCGTCGCGGCCGGCCCAGAGGCCTTGGTGGGGGGCCTTGGCGGGCCCCTTGTGAAATCGCCCACGGCGTGGTGCCATCGGATGGGCAGAACCCGCAGCGCAGGAGCATTTCATGGCAGCAAAGAGCGAGAAGGTAAGTTTTGCCGGGGCGGACGGGGCAATGCTGGCGGCGCGCCTCGACCTGCCGCAGGGCCGGCCACGGGCCTATGCACTCTTTGCCCACTGCTTCACCTGCAACAAGGATATCTTCGCCGCGGCGCGCATCGCCGATGGTTTGGCGGCGCGCGGCATCGCGGTGCTGCGCTTCGATTTCACCGGCCTGGGGGCCAGCGAGGGTGACTTCGCCAACACCAACTTCTCCTCCAATATCGAGGACCTGCTGCGGGCCGCGGATTTCCTGCGCGACAGCTACGAAGCGCCGAAGCTGCTGATCGGTCACAGCCTGGGTGGCGCGGCGGTGCTGGCCGCCGCCGGCCGGATACCCGAGGCCAAGGCGGTGGCGACCATCGCCGCGCCGGCCGACCCGGCCCATGTGGCGGCGCATTTCACCGATGCCCGCCCGGAGATCGAGGCGGCGGGCGAGGCGGAGGTCCTGTTGGTCGGGCGGCCCTTCCGCATCAAGAAACAATTCCTTGAGGATATCGAAACACACCGCCTGGAAGCGGCCATTGGCGGCATGAAGAAGGCGCTGATGGTGTTTCACGCGCCGCGCGACGCCACCGTCGGCATCGACAACGCCAGCCGGATCTTCCTGGCCGCCAAACACCCCAAGAGCTTTGTCTCGCTTGACGATGCCGATCATCTGTTGAGCCGCAAGCCGGACGCGATCTACGTCGCCGAGGTGCTGGCCGCCTGGGCCGGGCGCTATCTCGGAACCGCGGAGGCCGAAACGGCGCTGCGCGCGCAGCCCGGCCAGGTGGTGGTCGAGGAGACCGGGGAGGGCCGGTTCACCCAGCGCATCGCCGCCGGGTCCCATGCCCTCCGGGCCGACGAGCCGGAGAGCGTCGGCGGCCGCGACACCGGACCGGGGCCCTACGACCTGCTGCTGGCGGGCCTGGGCGCCTGCACCTCGATGACGATGCGTATGTATGCGGAACGCAAGGGCCTGGCCCTGGAGAAGACCCGGGTCACCCTGTCCCACAACAAGATCCACGCGGAGGACTGTGCGACCTGCGAGACCAAGGAGGGCAAGGTCGACCGGATCGAGCGGACCATCGAGATGACCGGACAGCTGAGCGCCGAGGAGCGCCGGCGTCTGCTGGAGATCGCCGATAAATGTCCGGTACATCGTACCTTGCACAGCGAAGTCCTGATCGAGACAAGGGCGGTTGAGTAACCGGCCTTTACTTCGCCCCAGGCGACCGCAAGGTGTTGGGGCAAGTCGCTCCTGGCATACTGCCGGTCGCAAAGCTGCAACTCGCGTGTTTGAGGCAGCGATAAAGTTTGTTAGTCTTGTCGTTGAAAAGAAACAAAGAAGCCGCCGCGACGCGAGGGCAATCTGCGGGCGACAAGGTGGAGAGGCGCGTTCAATACAGGGTAAGCTGGATGAGTGCGGGTGACGGCCGGCGGGCTTGAGTCAGGGTGTGCCGCTGCCCGGCATATCGGTTGGCAATCCAGCCGATTCCCTGACGATTCCAGAGTTCAAACCATATGCGTGCGCTTTGTCTGTGATGCAGTTCGCTCCTTCGGGCGCGGCGGGATGAAGGTGCCGCAGTCGAAATCAAGAGGCTGTGCTTTCCACGGCAAAATGCCGGACCGCAGCCAGAGGTAACCTCACAGGGAGACCACCATTCATGTCAAAAAAGACCGATCTGGAAACCATCAACGGGAAGCCGTTGCATCCGGGCGTGAAGGACCTTTGCGCCCAATACGAAGGCGGCAAGATGGACCGCCGCGAATTCGTTCGCTACGCGGCCTTCCTGGGCGTATCGGCCGCGTCGGCCTATGCCTTCGCCGGCGACCCGACCGGCGGTGGCTTCATGAAGGAAGCGGCCGCTCAGACGCCCAAAAAGGGCGGTACGCTGCGCCTCGCCATGCAGGTCCAGGAAATGGTCGATCCGTCGACCTTCGACTGGACCCAGAAGTCGAACCAGACACGCCACATCATCGAGTACATGACGATCACCGGGCCCGACAACATCACGCGGCCCTACCTGGCGGAAAGCTGGGAAGCGTCCGATGACCTGAAGACCTGGACCTTCAACCTGCGCCAGGGCGTGAAGTGGAGCAACGGCGACGACTTCAACGCCGACGACGTGGTGTTCAACTTCACCCGCTGGCTCGATCCGGCGACCGGGTCGTCGAACATCGGCCTCTTCTCGGCAATGACCACGACGACGGAAACCGGCGAGAAGGACGAGAACGGCAATCCGAAGACGGTCACCAAGATGACCGACGGCGCGGTCGAGAAAGTCGACGATCACACCGTGCGCCTGCACCTCAACTCGGCGGTGCTGTCGATGCCGGAGAACCTCTACAACTATCCCACGGCCATCGTGCATCGGAATTTCGAGAAGGACGGCGGCGATTTCTCCAAGAACCCAATCGGCACCGGCCCCTTCGAGCTGGCCAAGTTTTCGGTCGGCCAGGAGTGCCTGCTGAAGCGGCGTAGCGAGCCCTATTGGGGCGGCGAGGTTTACCTCGACGAGATCCGCTACATCGATACCGGCGAAGACGATGCCGCGGCCATTGCGGCGCTGGCTTCCGGACAGGTCGACGCCATCTACCGCCTCGGCATTCCGACCCTGGAGATCGCCGAGCGGATCCCCAACGTGGTGATTTCCCAGGCGGTGACGGCGCAGACGGGCGTGATCCGAATGAATGTGAACAACGCGCCTTTCGATAACCTGAAGGTGCGCCAGGCCATGGTGCTGGCCGCCGACAACGCCGAGAACCTGAAGCTGGCCCACCGCGGCATGGGCACCGTCGGCGAAAACCACCACGTCGGCGAGGTCCATCCGGAGTATGCCAAGCTGCCGCCGCTGAAACGCGACGTCGCCAAGGCCAAGGCCCTGCTGGCCGAAGCCGGTTTCCCCGACGGTGTCACGGTCACCTGCAATGTCGGCAACACCGACGGGACCTGGGAACAGGACTCGGTTCAGGTTCTGAAGCAGCAGGTTGCCGATGCCGGCATCAACCTCACCATCAACGTGATGCCGTCGGCGCAGTACTGGGAGGTCTGGAACAAGGCGCCGTTCAGCCTGACGTCCTGGACCCACCGGCCGCTCGGCACCATGGTGCTGAGCCTGGCCTATCGCGCCGGCGTGCCGTGGAACGAGTCCGGCTACAACAATCCGGAATTCGACAAGGCGCTCGACGAGGCCGAAGCCCTGCTCGATGTCGAGGAACGCCGTAAGGCCATGGCGACGGTCGAGAAGATCCTGCAGGACGATGCCGTCATGGTGCAGCCGTTCTTCCGTTCGGTTTTCACTGCCACCACCAAGAAGGTAATGGGCTACAAGTCCCATCCAACACGCTATCACCAGTTCAACAACGTCTGGCTGGCGTAAGCTGAAAAACGAGGGCCGCAGCACGGGGGGTGCTGCGGCCCTCGACCTTTGCGGCGGCAAGCGGCCGACCGTTGCAGGCTCCTCGGCGGCGGGATTTCCGGCTGAACGAAGGGCAGAGCAGAAAATCCGCGAAAACAAGCGGGCAGGTGAAGGCTAGGTTGAGATGCTGATTTTCATGGCTCGGCGCTTCGGTACCATGGTCCTGACCATGCTCGTGGTGTCGATTCTCGTCTTCCTCTTCCTCGAGATCAACGTCGAGGGCGTGGCCATCAAGGTCCTCGGCCCTTACAGTTCGCAAGAGCAACGGCAGATCTGGCTGGAAGCCAACGGCTACAATGATGCGGCAGTCTGGCGTTACCTGCGCTGGCTCGGCAATTTCGTCATCGGCGACTTTGGACAGTCGGTTCGTTTCAAGGTTCCGGTTTCCGAGGTGCTGTGGCCACGGCTGGCCAATACCGGAATCCTGGGCGGCATTGCCCTGTTCTTCGCTTCCCTCATCGGCCTCACCCTGGGCGTCATCGCCGGCATGCGCGAAGGCGGCGGCCGCGACCGCGCCGTTTCCGTGACGTCCATCCTCACCACGTCGGTGCCCGAGTTCGCCAGCGCCACCTTCCTGATCAGCATCTTCGTTTTTCAGCTTCAGTTGCTGCCCGGAACCAGTGGCATGGCCGAAGGCTTCGACCTGGAGCAACTGATCCTGCCGGTCATGGTTCTGGTGATTTATGATTTCGGCTACATCGCCCGTATGACCCGCGCCTCGATGGCCGAGGTCATGACCACGCATTACATCCGCACCGCCATTCTAAAGGGGCTGCCTTACGGCCAGGTGATCCGCCAGCACGCTTTGCGCAATGCACTGATCGCGCCCTTTACCGTGATCATGCTGCAGATCAACTGGCTGCTGTCGGGCGTCATCGTCGTCGAATGGGCCTTCGGCTACAAAGGCTTCGGCGCCTTGCTCTACGAGGCCTCGCTGAACCAGGACATCTACCTGATCGAGGCCTGTGCCATGGTCGCGGTCTTTGTCGCGGTGATGACCCAGACCCTGGCCGACATCGGCTACACTTATCTCAACCCCCGCATCCGTTTCAGCTAGGAGGGCGCCGCATGACCGACCAAGCCGTTTCCGTGCCGCGCCGCGAGTCCTCGGTATTGCGCTTTGCCAGAGGCCTCGCCTTGATCCGTGAAAGCTGGGTCGGGTCGGTCGGCCTCGCGATCATCGTCTTCTGGGCGCTGGTGGCCATCTTTGCCGACGTGCTGGCCCCGTTTCCGCCCAACGCGACCGGCGCACCGATGACCCTGCCCGGGGGACCTTCGCTGGACGGCAGCATGATCCACTACCTGGGCACCGATCAGCTCGGCCGCGATATTCTTTCCCGTATCATCTTCGGTTCGCGCCAGGTCCTGTTCTATGCGCCGTTGGCGACATTCTGTGCGTACCTTGTCGGTATACCGATGGGTCTGGCCGCCGGTTATCGTCGGGGCCTCACCGACGACGTGCTGTCGTTCTTCGCCAACGTGATCCTCTCGTTCCCGGTGCTGGTGCTCTACATCCTGATCATCGCCACCATCGGTGCCTCCGGCTCCAACATCGTCATCGCGGTGACCTTCGCCTCGGCGCCCGGCATCATGCGCATCGTGCGCGGCCTGGTGCTGGACCTGAGGAACCGCGAATACGTCTTCGCGGCGGAGACCCGCGGCGAGACGCCCTGGCGCATCATGCTGGTGGAGATCCTGCCGAATGCCCGCGGGCCGCTCATCGTCGATGCCTGCCTGCGCCTCGGCTACGTGGTGATCACCATCGGTACGCTCGGTTTCCTCGGCCTGGGCCTGCCGCCGCCCGATCCCGACTGGGGCGGCATGGTGTCGGAGACGCGCCAGTTCGCCATGTTCATGCCGCACATGGCGATCTATCCCTGCATCGCGATTTCCTCGCTGGTGCTTGGGTTCAACCTGCTGGCCGACGGCCTGCGCGAAGTCTCTATGCGCGATTGAGGGAGATGGCTATGGGCAGTCACGGGCACGGCAGTGCGGGCAGCGACTACGATGGGCCGATCCTGGAGTGCAAGGATCTCTGCATCTCCTACTTCACCCGCGCCGGCGAGATCCCGGCGGTCATCGACTTCAACATGGTCCTGCACCAGGGCCACAGCATCGGGTTGGTCGGCGAGTCCGGCTGCGGCAAGTCGACGGTGGCCATGGCGATCATGCGCTATCTCGGCAACAACGGCGCCATCGTCGGCGGCCAGGTGCTCTACAAGGGCCGTGACATGGCGACCTTCAGCGAGGAGGAGCTGCGCCAGCTGCGCGGCAACGAGCTCGCCATGGTCTACCAGGAGCCCATGGCCTCGTTGAACCCCTCGATGACCCTCGGTCGCCAGCTTGTCGAAGTGCCGCTGTGCCACGAGGACATCTCCCACGATGAAGCCTACAAGCGGGCGGTCCAGATCCTGGCCGACGTGAACCTGCCGGAGCCGGAGCGGATCATGGCGGCTTATCCGCACCAGATCTCCGGCGGCCAGCAGCAGCGGGTCGTCATCGCCATGGCGCTGCTGTCGAACCCGTCGCTGCTGCTGCTCGACGAACCGACCACCGCGCTGGACGTGACGGTGGAGGCGGGCATCATCGAACTGATCGGGCAGATCGCGGAGAAGTACAACACCTCGATGGTCTACATCTCCCACAACCTGGGCCTCATCCTCGCGACCTGCGACCGGGTCAACGTGATGTACTCCGGCGTGGTGGTGGAGCGCGGCGCCGTGGGCGAGGTCTTCGACCGCATGCGCCATCCCTACACCAAGGGCCTGTTCGGCTGCATTCCGCTGCCCGGTGCCGACAAGACGGCAAGTCCCCTGGTCCCCATCCGCGGCCAGTTGCCGCTGCCCCATCAGCGGCCGCCGGGGTGCTACTTCGGGCCGCGCTGCGATTTCTTCGCGGAAGGAGTCTGCGACCGCGAGGGGTTGAAGATGTCGCCGGTGCCCGACGAGCCGGGCCACAGCGTGCGCTGCCGCCGTTGGCAGGAGATCGATTGGTCGGCCTACAAGCCCGAAGGCGTTGGTGCCGGGGCGACGACTGCCGGCGACGTCGTGCTCTCGCTGAAAAACATGAAGAAGTACTACGAGATCGCCGACAATTCGATCGCCGCCATGATTTCCGGCAAGCGGGTGCGCTACGTGAAGGCCAACGAGAGCATCTCGCTGGAGGCGCGTTCCAGCGAGACCGTGGCGATCGTCGGCGAGTCCGGCTGTGGCAAGTCCACCTTCGCCAAGGTGCTGATGGGGCTGGAGACGGCGACCGATGGTGAGGTCGTTTTCAACGGCAAGGACATCGCCCAGCAGGAGGTGCAGAAGCGCTCGCCGGCGCAGGTCGGCTCCATGCAGATGGTGTTCCAGAATCCCTTCGACACCCTGAACCCAAGTCACAGCGTCGGCGCGCAGCTCGCGCGCGTGATCCGCAAGTTCGGTGTTGAATCGAACAAGGACAAGATCGAGCAGCGCGTGCTGGAGCTGTTGGACCTGGTGAAGCTACCGCGGGATTTCGCGCGGCGCCGGCCCCGCCAGCTTTCCGGCGGCCAGAAGCAGCGCGTCGGTATCGCCCGGGCCTTTGCCGGCAACCCCAGCACGGTGGTGGCCGACGAGCCGGTCTCGGCGCTCGACGTCTCGGTGCAGGCGGCGGTGACCGGCTTACTGATGGACATCCAGAAAAGCTACCGGACGACTCTGATCTTCATCAGCCACGACCTCAGCCTGGTGCGTTACCTGGCCGACCGGGTGGTGGTCATGTACCTCGGCCGCATCGTCGAACAGGGCACCACCGACGAGGTCTTCGCGCCGCCCTATCACCCCTACACCGAGGCGCTGCTCTCGGCGGTGCCCATCGCCGACACCTCGGTGCAGAAGAAGCGAATCATTCTGGAAGGCAACCTGCCATCGGTGACCAACCCGCCCAGCGGCTGCGTCTTCCATACCCGCTGTCCGCGATACATCGGCGACGTCTGCAAGACCGAGTTGCCGCCCGTGGTGACGCTGGGAAGCGGCCATGAGATCGCCTGCCACCTGTCGATGGCGGAAATGGAAGACATGAAACCGGTGATCAGCATGGTCACGGCGCCCCAGTCCCCGGCCGCGGAATAACGCAGCGTAGCGGCGCCGCGTCCGGCTGTAAGTCGGGCCCTGAAAAGCCGGACTATACTCGCCGGCCTACCGCCATTGCGCCGCTGATGCGCACATTTGCCGCGCTTGCCGACAAAGCCCTGCGGTCGTACCTTCGGTGCTATGGAATCGGGGAATTCGTTAACCATATCAGCCATTCTAGCGAAGCAGCGGGCGGCGTCCGCGGCCTTGGCGATGGTCGCCGGGCTGGTGCTGGCCGGGTGCGCTATCGAGGTCGGGCCGCCGCCGGAATCCGACCCGCCGCTGGTTCCTGAATCCGCGAAAGTGCAGCCGCCCAAGCAGCCCACCGAGCCGCAGGCATGGTCGCGGGATCTCGATTTCGAGGCGGGCCCGACGAAGATCGCCCGCGGCGAGTTGGCTGAGGGCCTAGTCGCCACCGACACCGAAGTCACCTACAGCGAACAGCACCTGACCTACCAGTCAGCCTTCGACGAAGGGCAACAGATGACAGCGGCGGAACGGACCCTGAAGCGCGCCCGGGAACGGGCCGCCGCTGCCGGCCTGCCGCCACCGCCGGCCATTGCGCCGCCACCGATCGAGCCGGTCAGCGCGCAGGCCCTGCCGCCGCTTGGGACGGAGACGGCCAGCACCGCGACCCCGCGGCGCGAGTCGCGTCTGCCACCGCCGCCAAAGTTTCCGCCCCTGCCGGCAAAGACGGCTGCGGCTGAGCCGGGCCAGGTCGCCGAGGCCCCGCCGCCGGCGCCGGTGGCTTCGCCGGGC
>ERZ1740062.843-NODE-843-length-13981-cov-3.949878_pt1 | contig 13981 bp, 13 predicted proteins | sample MGYA00581741_ERZ1740062 | MGnify/ENA primary metagenome ERZ1740062 (study PRJEB43018, sample SAMN04849747) | marine metagenome | isolation source: floating plastic debris | place: Pacific Ocean | collected 2008-09-01 | study: EMG produced TPA metagenomics assembly...
AATGGGCGTGCCACTCGGTGAAGGGCAGATTGAGACCGACAAGGAGTTGGCCATTAATCCGGGTCAGGTATTCGGTGAGCTCAACGGCCTGCCAACTAAGGACCCGGCGTTCGGGCTCGATGCCATCTGGATTGACCGCGCCCAGCAGGAGGAAGCACAAATGCTGGGCTACACCGTCGTCGATGCGAGTACGGTCGTCGCCACACATATCAGTCAGGTTCTGCAGGAGCACGCGCACGAACTGATTGGTCATGAAGAGTTGCAGCAGTTGCTGGATCGTCTGGCGAAGACCGCTCCGAAATTGGTTGAAGAATTGACGCCGAAGACGTTGCCGATGGCGACAATCTTGCGGGTTGCACAGAACCTGCTGGCCGAGCAGATTCCGGTGCGCAATATTCGCAAAATCGCCGAAACATTGGCTGATCACGGCGCCAAGAGTCAAGATCCCGACGCTTTGACCAGTGCTGTGCGGGTCGCGCTGGGTCGCCAGATCGTCCAAAGCATCAGTGCTGGCGCCGAAGAACTGCCAGTTTTGACGCTTGAGCCCGAGTTGGAACAGATTTTGAATAACTCATCTCAGAACGGCAGCGTTGCTGGTCTCGAGCCCGGGCTTGTGGAGCGTATTCATCAGTCTTTGGCGGAGCAGGCCAGCAATCAGGAGTCCGCTGGTGAGTCCGCGGTGTTGTTGGTCGGCCCTGTGGTGCGGCCGTGGCTTGCCAAAATGATGAAAGGGATACGCAACTTACATGTTCTGGCTTACAACGAAGTGCCGGATGACCGGAAAATTCGAATGGTGGCGAGTGTTGGCCAATAGCTAACGCAGGATGAGCGACCCGATAGCGGCAGGGAGCTGCGACGATGAAGATTAAACGATTTCTAGCGCCAACGATGCGCGAGGCCTTAAAGGCGGTGAGGGTAGAGCAAGGCCCGGACGCCGTGATTCTATCCAACCAGCGTGTTGGTGATTATGTGGAGATCATCGCTGCGCTCGACTACGACGAGGCGCTGATCAATCAGGCACTACGCCGCAATCGTCCGGCCGATGATAATGCACCGCTGGCTGAACCAGCCGATGATGCGCCCACCAGCGAAGCACCCGCAGACAGCCCGGTAACCAGTAGTCACGATGTACGCGAACTGTTGGCGGAGGTCGATCGCGGCACCGCGCCAGCAGAATCCCATCGCATCGACGATACGCTCGGCTCTGCGTTAGAAATCGGAGCGACGACCTATATCGTCGTTGCTGACATTCGCAATGAGCTCTGTGCCTTGCGTTTTCTGTTGCAGGAAAAGATTGGCGCATTGAAATGGCAGGAACAGCTGGAAATTAGTCCCGTGGCTGCGGAGATGCGACGCAACTTGGTGCGGCTGGGAATCGCGGACGATGTTGCCGCCGACGTCTGTGATCGGATCAAGATCGACGAGACGGTTAACGGGCACACATGGCGACAACCGATAGCCGCACTATCCGCTGCGTTGCCGCTGACGGACGATACATTATTAAGTGAAGGTGGTGTGGCGGCTTTCGTTGGCCCGACCGGTGTTGGTAAGACCACGACCATTGCAAAAATCGCTTCGCAATATGTTTTGGCGAATGGCGCGCGCGACGTGGCCTTGATTTCAATGGATGCCTACCGTATCGGTGCACAGGAGCAACTTAGAACGTTCGGGCGCATCATTAACGTATCGGTTTTTGAGGCCAGTGATGCGCATGAACTCAGCGTTCTGCTCGACCAGCTACGCGATTACAAACTGATCTTGATCGATACTGAGGGTGTGAGTCAGCGCGATTCGCGTTTACTGACAACCCTGGACGGACTAGTCAACCAACAGCACGACGTTTCCGTTTACCTGACGTTGGCGGCCACCGTCGATATCGATTTACTCGACGAAGTCGTCAGCCAATACAGTCAGGTTGCTCTAGCCGGCTGCGTGCTGACCAAAATTGATGAGGCGAGCCGACTGGGCGCCGCCATTTCAGTGGCTATTCGTCGGCTACTCCCACTGACTTACTTTAGCGACGGGCAGCGCGTGCCAGAAGATCTTTGCATGGCCAGTCGCAAACGATTGTGGCTACTGAACAAGGCGCTTGAGTACGCGTCTTCTGAGCGATATCTACCGAAGGAGCGAGAGATGGCGCAACGATATATGACAATGGAGTCGGCGCATGGCTGAATCAACGCAGGCAAAGGAGTTGCGGCAGGCCGTCTCTGCCAAGCCAACGAAGGTGATTGCTGTCACCAGTGGCAAGGGTGGCGTCGGTAAGACGAATGTTTCGACCAATCTTGCGGTGTCACTCGCGCGACTCGGTAAAGACGTCATGCTGATGGATGCGGATTTGAGTCTCGCTAATATCGATGTGCTGCTCGGTTTACAGCCGACTCATAACCTCGGCCATCTGGTGCGAGGAGAGGCAGACATTGAGCAGGCGATTCTCAAAGGTCCTGAAGGCGTCAGGATTGTTCCAGCCTCGTCGGGTGATAAGACGATGGCGGATCTGCCGCAAGCGTCTCAAGCCGCGATCATCTCAGCTTTCGGTCGCATTCAGCGCCAGCCGGAAATCCTGATTATCGATACGGCTGCGGGCATTGCTGAAAATGTCGCGCGCTTCACGCAGGCAGCCCAGCACGCGCTCGTCGTGCTGTGTGATGAACCCGCGTCGATTACTGATGCCTACGCGCTGATCAAAGTGTTCAGCCGGGACTATGGTGTGCGCCGTTTTAATGTACTGAGCAACATGGCGCGTAGTCGCGTCGATGGTCGCGAACTGTTTGAAAAACTCCTGCGTGTCACGGATCGATTTCTTGATGTCGTGCTGCATCACGCCGGCACTATCCCATCGGATGGCTACTTGAAGAAAGCGGTGCAGGAGCAGCGCGCCGTTGTCGAGGCCTATCCGGACAGTTGGTCAGCGAAAGCATTCCATCAACTGGCGACTTACGTCGATGGTTGGCAGCAACGGCATGAGCCAAGCGGGGGTCTAAAGTTCTTTTTCGAACGCTTGATACAGGAACAACAAAAAACAGTCGGAAGGATCCACTAATGAGTTACCCACAGCGAAAATCAACAGTGGCGGACGCCGCTACCCAGTCACTCATCACTGATAACCTGGTCCTCGTCAAGCGAATTGCGCATCACATCATGGCAAAGCTGCCACCAAATATCGAACTCGACGACTTGATTCAGGCGGGTATGCTCGGGTTGATTGAGGCAGCGAGTCACTACGATGCCACTCGCGGTGCGAGTTTCGAGACTTACGCGGGAATTCGCATCCGTGGGTCGATACTCGATGAGGTTCGGAAATCCGATTGGACGCCGCGCTCAGTACACCGACGCTACCGCCACATCACGGACGCAATCGCCAAACTCGAAACAGAAACCGGGGAGCACCCTACCGAGCAACAGGTGGCAGACTCTCTCGATATGCCGCTGGACGAATATCAGGCGATCTTACGTGATTCGGCGAGCTGCCGGCTGTTCAGTTTGAGTCAACCCTATGCAGACTCTGATCGCACGCCAGAAGTGGCATCCGATGACCATGCGCTGCCAGATGACGCGCTGGAAGAAGACCAATTCAAGGAACGCCTTGCGGAGGCGATAGCGCGACTACCGGAAAGAGAACGTCTGGTGCTGTCGTTGTATTACCAACAAGACATGAATCTGAAGGAGGTCGGTTTGATACTGGAGGTCAGCGAATCGCGTGTCTGCCAGATTCATGGTCAGGCACTACTGCGACTACGCAGTCGCATGGGTGACTTTGTTGATTATCTGGAGCGCAAACTATGATGATAGATCCATCAAATTATCCGGCCTTGCTGGCGGTTGTATTTGCTGTGTTGTTCGTGTCGACGTTTATCACGTTGCTTGGCGTTCGGCGCCAGATCACCGTGCAAGATGGCCTGTTGTTGCGTATGTCCGACCTGCTGAAGGAGACGGACGCGCGGCTGCGTGATGTGCAGGCGAGTACCGATCAGGCCGATGACTCCGTGGTCAAGGAACTTGGCGCTCTGTGCGATCAATTGCAGCGAGTTAGCCACGAGCGAAACGCACCGCGTGCATTGCCGGTGACGCCGGCTTTCGCGGAAGCTACTACGCTGGCGCGCCAGGGTGCGGACGCGGAACAAATCGTGTCGCATTGCCAAATGGCCAAAGGTGAGGCAGAACTTCTGGTTCGCTTGCATCGACAACGCCGCGGTCTCGCGATAGAGGGTGTTTGAAATGGATCCGGTTGCAGCAATGAATTTCCTGAACGCGCTGGCGCTCGACCTCGAGCGTGGCGACGTGCAACTCCCGTCATTTCCTGACGCAGTGATGAAGATCCGCGATGCCTTGCAACGCGAGGATTGTGAGATCGCCGAAATCGTCAAGTTGGTCAACCTTGAGCCGGTGCTTACCTCACGACTTGTGCAAACAGCCAACTCTGCATTCCACAATCCAACCGGGCGCGCGATTCCTGATTTGAACGCAGCGGTCATGCGCCTCGGGTTGCAGGAAGTCAAAAACCGCGCGGTCGCATTCGCCGTTGAGCAGTTGTTTGCTGCGGAACAGAACACGACCCTCGCCGCACCGCTTGGCGTACTTTGGAAGCAAAGCGTGGGCACAGCCGCCGCGGCTGCCATCCTTGCGGAGGATTGTCATGGCGTTGATGTTGGTCAGGCATACCTTGCCGGCCTACTGCACGACATCGGCAAGTTGTACATGTTGCAAAAGTCGATTGAGTTCCCTGCCGCCGAGGTCGATCTGGCGGCTCGGTGCGACGATGATAGCTGGCATCCTCAGGTAGGCAGGAGCATCGCCGAAAGCTGGGGGTTCAGTGATGACATTCTCGACACCATGGATGCGCATGAGCATATCGGAGACAACCCTAACCAGCAGCCGGCGCTCGTCGACGTGATCATCGCGGCAGAACGTGTTGTCACACAAACTGACGCGATCGCAGAGCAGGACTGGCAGCATATATCCCTGCGACGGTTGCAGCTTGATCAGTCACGCTATCAGGAGTTGCAACCGATGATCGAGGAACGTACTCAGGAAGAATTGCGAGCGCTAGGAGGTGCAGGCTAAGTTGTCTGCACACTCTGTGTGCCGATCCGTCGCTTCAATCCACCTTTAGTCGTCGCATTCGCAGGCTCTCACTTTCGCGTTGGAATAGGTGTTTGATCAGCAGTTCTGTTTCACCTTCTCCAAGCCCGATAAACTCTACACCTACGCCGTAGGGCCGCATCGGATCATCATTGAGGGGCTTGCGCTCTGCACGCACCACGCCCGTTGTCTCGAGATAGTGCCGATCTGATATCAGCATGACCTGAATGAAGAGACTCTGCCCTTCCTCGAGCTGCTCCTCACAATCAAAACGAATCCCGGTGGCGCCGATCTCGCACTGATAGGAAGATCCCTTGACCATCTCACGCATGGCTTCCTGCCGCTCGGGCTGCTCCTCCAGCAGGAGATTGATCTTGTCGTTGAGCGCGTTCAGACAGTCTCTGACTGGTGCTGGTGCTTGACCCAATAGTGTGAACGCTTCTCGAAACTTGGCTTCCAGATTGACGAGTTGCGCATGATTGCGAAATTTGGACGGTTGGCCAATTGCCCGCGCATTCAAGAGATCGTCCATTTGTTGCTGGTTGAGCTTGCGATAGCGAATAAATGCGTTCTCACGAATCCGAAACGAGCGCCGCATTGTGCGCTCACCGTCGCTCATGGCGGTATCAGAGCTCATCGGTCACCTCCGTGCTGACTGAGTTGGTGTTGGTCGCGTTGTCACAGATGGTGACAACAATACGCGACTCCAGGTCTTTGCCAATAACGATACGAATATCAACGCGTCGATTGGCGGCGCGATTCTCCGGTGTGTCATTCGGTTGTCGCGGTTGTGTATCGGCGTGCCCGGTGACAGTAAAACGATCACCATTCAACGCATCGTTATCGAGCAGAATCAGCGCAACAGACACAGCGCGACTGGTCGATAGCTCCCAATTCGAACGGAACCGAGACGTGTAGATCGGTACATTGTCGGTATGTCCTGCGACATCGATGCGACCCTTGGACTCGGTGAGCAAGTCGGCGATCTTGGTGAGCGTTGGACGGAAACTATCGCGCACCCGATTGTCCCCGGACGAAAAAGAGGCTTTTTCAAGGATGTGAATAATGACGCGTTCCTCGTCTGTTACGACAGCCACGGAGCCCGCCTCGATTTCTTCGGTCAAGGCCTGCCGAATTCGCTCGGCCTCACGTTCGAGCTCTTCCTTGTCTTGATCATCTTCATCGAATTCGAGTGTGTTCTTGTTCGAATCGACCGTGAATTGACGGATCTCGTTGATCATCGTTGGCTGGGGTTTGCCAGGACTGAATTCACGAGCGATGACACTCGTGCCCTTCGGGATCGTGCGTGCCTCAATTTCTGATTGCACGCCGAACGCCTGCTTCACGGATCCGGACAATTCCTTGAATTTCGCAGCGTCCATTTCAGAAAATGCGAGCAGCAGTACGAAGAAACACATCAACAGTGTCATCAGGTCGGCAAAGGTCATGACCCATGCCGGGACGCCACCGCCTTCGTCGCTAGCGGGTGCTTCGTCCGACATGATGGTTAACTCTCGCCTTCTTTAGGCCGCGCAGATTTCGGCAGGTAGGCTTCGAGCATGCTGGATATGACACGCGGGTTTTGCCCTTCCTGAATAGACAGCAGCGCGTCGATGATCAGCTTTTTGCGATCTTTTTCTTCGGTACTGCGCAACGCAAGCTTATCCGCGACCGGCAGTGCGAACATGTTGGCAAGGATGGCGCCATAGAGTGTGGTCAGCAGTGCGACCGCCATGGCTGGACCGATCTGCTTCGGATCATCCATATTCGACAACATCTGTACCAGACCGATCAGCGTACCAATCATACCCATTGCAGGACCGACGTCACCGATCGCCTTGAAGATGCTCTGACCTTCGGTGTGGCGCTGTAACGTCAGCATCATGTCTTTTTTCAGCATCTCGCGAACGATGTCCGGCTGATGCCCATCGATGAGCAGGTTAACCCCGGTTTGCATGAATTCGTCATCGATGCTGGCTTCCTCGAGCGCCAGGATGCCACCTTGCCGTGCTGCTTTAGCGAGCTCGACGGATTTTTCGATCAGCTCCTGGGGTGTTGCCAGCTTAAACATGAACGCCTTCGCAGCGACCTTCGCGGCGCTCAGAAACTGCTTCAGACTGAATTTCATCATCACCACCATAAAGGTGCCGGCGAAGACGACAGCCAGCGACGGTGCATTGATGAACGTGCTGACCGACCCACCCATAAAGATGGATGCGAAAATGACGCCGAATGCACCAATCAATCCAATCAGGGTTGCGAGATCCAAGACTATCCCCTCAAGCGCTAGACAATTTCATGCGAAGGCAACGGTGACGAAAACCTTCTTCTCACCGGCATAGCGACGGCAATACCCGGATCTTTAGCCACTCTGCAGATATATGAGCCCTGGACTGCGCCGTCCGTTGCCTGACGAAGCGCGCCGCGTACACGCTCGATTGCTGAGTCGGCCGTGTCCGTGAATTGGATCGCACTAAGTCCAGCACGACACTGCACAACGGTCTGCGCACCCGCGTAGGGAACTTTGACTGATTCCGGAATAGTGCTCAGGGTGCGTTCAAGCACGGCAGCAGCTTTTGTGATGCTGACATCGCCCAACAAAACACCAAAGGTGTCGCCAGAGAATCTCGCGATGATATCGGAGCGGCGTACAAACGATCGTACGAGACAGTCCGCGAGTCCGCGCAATACATCGACAACAGCACCGAAGCCGAAGTCGCTAAAGATAAAGGCCAAAAAGTCGATGCGTACGAGCCCGATGACAGCCGTCTGACGCAGCACGAAACTCATTGACACAAGGTGCTGGATAGCAGCTTCGAAGTCAGTCCGTACGTATGTGTCGGTGACCCGATCGCGCTCAGTCGAGGGCGTTGGCGCCAACAGGTCGGACTTGATGGTCTGCATCTGACGCTGGGCCTGCGCGATTTGTGCCTCAAAGTTAGCGGCTTGCGCGGCGAACGCTTGTTCGACTTCGGCCAACGTCGATTTGACCGCGCGTCGAATTCGACCGACATCGTCCGTTTCCGCGGCTTTGTCCAAGATCACCAGACTGTCGACGACCGTAGACGAAGTGCTGTTTTCCGAAGTGCTGATCGCGCGCAGGCCATCCGTCATATCTTCGACCACGATCCGATAGTTACGAATACGCTCCTGCACGAATTCGCTCTCAATTCGTCGTCGCTGTTCAAAAAATTGTCGGACACGTGCCCATTGGCGTGTGCCGTCACTTACCGCTGCGATTCCTTCATCATCAATCGCGGCACCATGTGTAACGTGCCGGGCATAGTCTTTACATAAGTCGGCGAATCGCGGGTCGGGGTCCTCTAGCGGAATATCGAACTCACCAAATGTCCTCAACATACTGCTGATTGTGTCGAGACAGCTGTCGTCTTGAGCTGAACCGAGTTCAGGGCCGGTGTCCGACGCTACGCCTTGTGCTGCATCAGGCTCGCCGATCCATTTGCGGATTTGCTTCATCATCGGTGAGGATTTCCCTTTCGCATATGGGTGTTAGCGGCCAACAGACTCACGTCTTTATTCGAAACTTGTGTGGATTGAATGGACGCTGCCCGTCATCTTCGTATATTATTTTGTAATCGAAACAGGAGGTTTCGCACGATTGGTCGACACCACATCGACAAGCTGGACCACATAACAACGGATGTTATTCGATGACCGTCAGCAGCCCCATACTCATTATTGATGCCGATGATCAAAGCGCGGCGCGCTTGAAAGGCATGATCGAGTTTCTTGATGCGCCAACCGTGCGCGTGGCCACACCAGAGACCTGGCAGGCGGCTGCACAAGGCACCCTTCACGCAGTCTTTCTTGGTAATCACCTGACCGACAGCCAAGTAGAAACGCTGTGCGCCGATGTAGAGGCGCAATGTGCGGGCGTACCTGTGGTTGTGATTGAGCAGGAGGCATCCTGATGGCGAATGGATCAGCGTCGCGTATCGCGCTGTCGTGGCCCGTGGATTTGAATTCGCTGGGTGATGTCTTGCAACGCATCAACGAGCTGCGGCTCGTGGGTGGGCGAGACGCCGAGGCGCAAACAGCACTAGTGGGTGATAGTAAAGCGACACAGGAACTCCGCGAACTCATCGATCGCGTCGCGCCATCCACAGCATCGGTTCTCGTCCAGGGCGAGTCCGGTACAGGCAAAGAGGTTGTTGCCGGGGAAATCCACAGACAGTCCGGTCGACGCGGCGAATTCGTCGCTGTCAATTGCGGTGCTATCCCGGACGATCTCCTCGAGAGCGAGCTGTTTGGGCATGAGAAGGGTTCCTTTACCGGGGCTGCAACGCAGCGTATTGGTCGATTCGAACAAGCTGACCGCGGCACACTGATTCTGGACGAACGCGGTGACATGCCTCCGGCGATGCAGGTTAAGTGGTTGCGTGGCTTGCAGGAGCGTGTCGTAGAGCGTGTGGGTGGCGTGAAGAGTATTCCCGTCGACGTTCGAATTATTGCTGCGACCCATAGAGATCTTGAGCAACGCATTGAAAACGGACAGTTTCGGGAAGACCTTTTTTACCGACTCAATGTAGTGGATATCGAATTGCTACCATTGCGCGACCGCGCAGCGGATATCGAGCCGTTGGTCACGGAGATGCTTCGCAGGGTGCGTCAAAAACACCGCATCAGCGTGACATTTTCATCTTCGGCCATGGGCTTGTTACGCGAGTATCGGTGGCCTGGAAACGCGCGCGAACTTGGGAATGTGATAGAGCGTCTGGCGGTACTGAAGCCACACGGCTGTATCTATATTGAGGACTTACACACAGAAATCAGCGGCATTGACCCGACCACAATTGCTGCCCCAACAGCGATGGCAGCGCCCGGGCCTTTGGCGATGGTTGATTTGCCTCCCGATGGCGTTGATCTGAAAGCGCATATCGCTGGTGTCGAGCGCGAGTTGATCGCCGAGGCACTGGGTCAGAGCGATGGCGTCGTCGCACGGGCTGCCAAGCTTCTCGGACTACAGCGCACCACACTCGTCGAGAAAATCAAACGCTACGGTCTGTAAAGCGGCTTGTCATCAGGTTGGCCGAATACTGCAGTTGAATGCAATAACGATGCGTGGGCGCTCGCCAAAATATGGAAATATCTCGTGCAGCAAATAGGACGGGAACAGTGCTAACTGGCCTTCCTTATGAGTGAGGTCAAAGCACGTATGCTTGATTGAATCCTTCAGGTGCTCATTGCCCGCATCGGCGTACATGAAAATGTTGGCACGCGGATCATGGAAACGAACCACGCCACTGAGTGGATGTTCAGGGGCTGGATCGCCCGGGTCGACACAATAGATGCCGGACCAACTCGCATTCTGATGGTTGTGCGTGCCTTGAAAAGCATGCTTGCGAGAGACGTGAAACCACGCGTCATAATGAAAGCTGAGCCGCTGGAATGTGGCCCTATCTATGTGACTTACCTGTAGCAACAGGCTGCTCAGTGCTCGGTGGCAAAAATGCGCGACCTCCTGAAACGCCGGGTCTTCGAGCTTGAACAAATCGAAGTGGCTTTCAAACAAAGGGCCACCTTGGCTGTCGCGGACGGTGGTATCCCTATGCCGGTCGCCTTGCGCTTCCATATCGAGAATTTTGCGACGCAGACGCGGGTTAAGGTCGGCTGCGTTTTCGTATGCAATGGCAGCAAACGGCGTGGAAAAAAAATAATCGATATTGAGCGCTGTCATGTCGGCCTCCGGCAAGTGGCCTATTGTAGACCAGCATGTTTCCGATGGCATGAACCTTTATCGGCCGTCGCGGCGTGGGCCGTCGCTTGACCCGTCCCTGGGGCTTGTCGCTCTGGGCATGCTGCCCTTCGCGACATTGGCCCATCCTTGGGCCCTCGCCGCGCTCGACCATCCATGGTCTCCGCGGCATAAGGCCGTCCATGGGCCTCGTCGCTCCCGGACATCCTGTCCTTCGCGACATTGGCCCATCCTTGGGCCAAAAAAAAGCGGGCCCGAAGGCCCGCTTTCTTGTTGCTTAAGCAACCAACGCTTAGAAGTTTTGCTCGTAACGGATGTACGGCACTCGTTCCAGTGTGTTGTAGAGCGTGAAGTCGAATGGTTCCCAACCGTAGAAGTCGGCATTCTTCTCTGGCTCTTCGCCCATGATGTTTTGCGCACCAACAGCAACCGTTGCATCCCATGGCAGCTGATAAGCAACCTGGAAGTCGATTTCTGTGTGGCTTGCGTTTGTGAACTCGTTACCGCCCTGTGTTTCAGCCTGACCGCTGATGTAGCGTCCGAGCGTTGTCACAGTGAAGTCTCCGTAGGCCCAGGTCACACGCGGGTTAATGCGTGTATCCGGTACGCCCATCAGACCAGCCAGATCGGCGATCGGGTCGTCCGCGAAGATTTGCTGTTCGTAGTTCAGTACCTTGGCTGCTTCCAGCACGAAGGTGAACTCACCCAATGCATCGGTCGACAAAGCGTATTCGATGTTTACGTCAATACCTTCGGTGGAAATACCCTCGAAGTTATTTTGCTGCAACGAAATCGTGTTGACCGAACCATCTGCGTTACGGATGACGTTCGAGCCCGGAACGAATGCGCTGAATGGGTTACAAACCGCGTCGTCGCCAAAGCTACCGGTACAGTTGTTCACGAAGTCAGCGTTGAACTCACGACCCAATGTGTTGGTCGTAACGAGGTTCTCGAACTCGATGTGGTAGAAACCGATATCGATATCCAGACCTTCGATCGGCGAGTAAACGAAGCCGTAGGTCCAAGACTTCGAGAACTCAGGCAGCAGGCCTGGGTTACCACCCGTCAGAGCGCGATACTGGGTAGACGTTGCCGGCGAAACACCGATAACAGAACCGTAGAAGTCAGTACCGGCCGGGAAGCCTTCCGAGATGTTGCCGTACAGTTCGTCAAACGCCGGAGCACGGAAGCCTTCGCCGTAAGATGCACGCAGCAACAGACCTTCGGTCGGACGCCATGCGATACCCACCTGCGGGGTGAAGTCACCACCGATGCCCGGATCGTTGTAGGTCTCGTAACGACCAGCGACGCTAAGGTCAAGGTTGTCCAGTACCGGAATCGCGGCTTCGAACGAGGCTGAGTAGTTGATACGGCCTTCGCTGATGTTGTCACCGCCCGCCGAACCAGCAATCACACCACGGTTCGATTCAACGTCGTTCAACTGGTCGAAGTCAGTATCGTTGTACTCCAACAACCAAGCCCACGAAATCGGACCTGCCGGCAGTTCGCCAAGGTCGAAACGTGCCAGCACGTCAACGGTCAAGCGGTGCAGCTCGGCATTGTACGTACCGGTGTGGTTAGCCGTGCGTTGTACGGCTTCATCCAGACCCTGCGGTGTGACGTTGAAGACATCCAGCTGACCGGTATCGAGCAGGTTCTGCAGAACTTCTTTGTTCACCAGGTTAAATGTCTGGTTGAATGTCTGGTTGCGGTTGAACTGAACGTTGGCTTGCCATTCGAAGCTGCCGTCGAACCAGTCCGTTTCACCTTCCAGACCAACGTACGTATCGATGATCTGCTCGTCGACCGTGTTGTCACGTGTGCCGTTAGCGTTAGTACGCAACAACAGCGTGAACGTCTCCGGATCCGTCAGACCGAACAACTGATAAGGGTTAATTGGGTTGACCGTCACGCCGTCCGGCAGGAATGCCGGGATCGTCGGGAACGGACCGGTGACCGGTGTGCCCGCGAAACGCGTGTCTGAGTTCAGCTGAGATACGAGGAGCTTGCTGTTCAGACGCAAGTTTGGTGTGAGCTCGTAAGCACCTTTGACCATCGCGCTGTAGTTACGAACGCGTGGTACAGAGATGACGTCCGCCGCGAAGTTGTAAGCACAACGGACAGCTGGCGTGCCGTTCGGGCCCTGCGGACCGATGAAGATGTTGCCGCCTTCGAGGCCCCACTGGTACGAGTTCGGGAATTCCTGAGACGCGCCGATGCCTTCCGGGCATCGTGGGTCGAGGAACGTGCCGCTCGGGCCAATGGCTGTGCCCGGGAAACCGTATGAGGATACACCACCGGAATCGGGAGCGATCGCCGCGTAGTCCAGATCACGGTAATACTGCGGACGTTGGGTCAGTGCGTTTACAGAGAAGAACACGTTACCTTTCGCCGAGCTGACACCAACAGTCGCTTGCGCCTGGGTGACTTCGCCACCATCGCTGAATGTCTGCTGGTAGACACCGGTGATTCCGTCGAAGTCTTTACGCGTGATGATGTTGATCACACCCGCGATCGCGTCAGAACCGTAAATAGCAGATGCGCCATCACGCAGGACTTCGATGCGGTCAACGACCGACAAAGGAATCTGGTTCAAGTTCTGAGCAGCACCACCAGAACCACCGGTGGCTGCGATACGACGACCGTCGATCAACACCAGCGTGCGGTTAGAGCCGAGGCCGCGCAAGCTGACTTCGTTAACCGCAGCCTGGCCATTGGCGAAACCAGAGGTAGCGCGGAAAGAACCGAACGAGTTGAAAACACTCGTTTGCAGTACTTCGGCGACCGTGGTGTCCCCTGACAGGTCGATGTCTTCACGATCGATGACCGTGATCGGCTGCGCTGTCTCAATGTCGGCGCGCGGCAGACGCGAACCAGTGACCTGGGTCTGGCCCAGATCCTTAACGTCATCCTCGGATGACTGCGCAAATGCCGCCGGCGACTGAGCCAGACCGGCAACAGCGCCGGCAGCCAGAGCCGTGCGTACTGCGCGACGTAGCGTGGTGTTACTCATGAATTCCTCCTGAGGTAACAGTTTTTCTTATCGATACAAGATTGGATATGTGACTGCCGACGAGGTGGTTGTTGATGACCGTATTATTGTTGCTTTCCCCGAAAGACAGCCTTCACATTCGAAGTTCGAATGAGTGGGCCGATAATAGCACGCTGTGGTCAAACACCAAC
>ERZ1740062.844-NODE-844-length-13973-cov-4.224889_pt1 | contig 13973 bp, 12 predicted proteins | sample MGYA00581741_ERZ1740062 | MGnify/ENA primary metagenome ERZ1740062 (study PRJEB43018, sample SAMN04849747) | marine metagenome | isolation source: floating plastic debris | place: Pacific Ocean | collected 2008-09-01 | study: EMG produced TPA metagenomics assembly...
TTTTCCAATCGAAACTTTAAGAAAAGTTACAAGTATATGAAAATAAACAAGAAAGGGAGGTAGTTCGGAGCGAGTTCCGCATAAGAACCAAACTAAAGCGGGGGCAACTGCCCTACCCCTGCGGAATTCGAACGTCCGAAATGTTGTGTTGCGTTGAGACCGGCAAATTCATTTCCCGAGAGGCTCGCTAACGCCTCGCTGAAGCACAAGAGCCACTTCCTTTTCCAACGCGCTTTCGAATGTGTCATATATAGCGTGGTGAAATACATCACACTGTGTCCGTTTCGGACGCATGAATTTACGTACTCGTGTGGCACTCAATATAAAGGACGAAAGGCACCGTCAGGGCATCAGCCAGGAGGAGCTCGCACATCGCGCTGGTGTCAGCCGCGCATACCTTGGCCGCTTAGAGAACTGCAAGTTTTCAGCCACACTCGATCTTATCGAGAAGATCGCCAAAGGTCTCAAAACAGATCCCAGTACACTGACCGCAGAACGTTAAACTACGGGTCGTCACTAGTCGCGATTGGCAGACTTGACCTGATCAAGAATTTCCGTCCAGCAGAATGTTTGTTGGATTGGCCATGACCAACACGCTCACCAAAAATGGCAAGCTCTATGTTGCGCCACCGGAATGTGAACTGGATTTCAAAGAACTCTTCCAAATCCTTGCAACGGCCGGTGCCGGACGACCGATCAAATCCGATGGCTTCCCTTCCGGAGCATGGACGCCCGAGCTGCTGGCCACCGCGATTTCAGAATTGAACGACAATGAAGACGGGGTTGAGCTTCGAACCGTCCAACGTTGGTTTCAATCGAACGATCAGGGCATTGGCTATGATAACATCAGCAGGCTTGCCCGGATCGTAGGCTGTGATGACCCGCATGCCACCGTTCAATGGCAGGCCAAGATCAATGCTGCAAATGTTCGCCTAAGTGAGAAACGCCGCACCAAAAAGCGCGCCGCTCAAACCCGCGACAAACCTCTCCCAGAAGCGGATCCCGATCAAATAGAGGCGACAGCAAGGGCACAGTTTTCGTCAACGAGGACTGATCCGCAGCCCGGCTCGACCTTCTGGGATGCTACCCAAATCACCATTCATCGAGGCAGGCCGTTCAGCCTTGCGCTCAAGGCAGAAGCGATGTTTGCCGGAGCTAACGCGATTGGACTTCCAATCTCGGTTTGGTGTGGGATGGGTATCCTTTGGTTCATGGCCTACATTTTTGGGGCGCACGACATCTCCTATCCTCTTGCGAACGGGGTCCAGAAGGAGGTCGGGTTCTTTTGGTCATCTGCATGGAGCATCGGTGATCTCATTCTCCTGCCGATGTTTCTCATCGTTGTCACCGAGCTGATCAACAGATGGAAAGGCGGAAACCGTCCCACACTTTTGCCAACCAAGCCCGACGTTAGCAGTGCGCAAACATGGGCCCTGAAGGTACAGCGCTACTCTGGGTCCTTTGGGGCCGTTCTCTTCGTCTGCGTCTCCATCATCTTCCTGATCCAATGGATTGGGGTCTATTTGTCGCCGCTCCTCAGCAACAAAACCGATGTCGCGATGATCGACTGGATGCTCGCAGCGCTTGTCCGTCCGGACGTCATCACAACAGAGCAAGCAGTGATCTTGTCGTTTCTGGCATTTGCCTTCTCGGGTATGATCTATTGGTTCTTCTTCTCCGGGCTTCTTTTCCTCTACATCATTGCCAGCGACTTCTCAGAACTCTGCGCAGGTCGTCGTGAAGAGCCAGATGGCACTGACGATGATCGCGTTCTGCAGATTGCCGTTAGAACGACGTCTAGTATCTTCCATTGCTGTGTCTTGGGCTGTCTGATCGCAACGACGATCAAGCTTAACGCGGCCTATCTGGTATCCGACGCCGCAACCCTGACCAGCTGGCTATCTGGTGACGGGCACGCAGCACTGCGTTTGGCCGACGCTCGGTGGGGCTGGGCAAAGGGAAGCCCGTCACCATTCTTTACGAGCCTGCTGCTGCTTTTCTTGGTGTGTTTCATTTTTGTGGCCTGCCTCGTCAAAATTTTCAGTGCTGCAGACCAACTTGACGTTCGTGCGGATGCAAGGCGTGCAGCACAGCGCATATGGATCAAAATGGCGGTGATCATGGCGCTGTTGGCTGTCAGCTTCATTCTCATCGGGCAGTTTGTTGGATTTTCGCTTCTATTGTTGCTGAGCGTATCAGTGGGCATCAACAGCCTGTTCTGGCGGCCAGCCAATGACATGTCAGTACCTGTCACGACCCCTGGATAAGGACCCCGTAAATCGAGCCGTCAAACCACACTTGGAGGACGAACAGCTATGGAAAGTGCCCCGCTACATCTTGATATCTGCAAGGCCCCCAAAGACGGATCGGCCTTTTGGGTCACTGCCTCTGACAATGTGAAACTGCGTGTCGCCCATTGGAAAGCGCCAAATCCGTCAAAGGGCACCGTGTTCTTCTTCCCCGGCCGCGGCGACTACATTGAGCTTTATGGGCATACCATCACCGATCTTGTGGACGCCGGCATGTCCACCCTTGTGATTGATTGGCGCGGCCATGGCCTTTCAGATCGGGTCGCGAAGGATCCAAAAATCGGCCATGTCGACAGTTTTGCGGACTATCAGAAAGATGTGGCGGCGATGGTATCTGCTGCCGAGCGGTTGGATCTGCCAAAACCATGGTTTGTCGTCGCGCATTCCATGGGAGGCTGTATCGCTCTCCGGTCATTGATCGCGAACCAGCCTTTTGACGCCGCTGTCCTGTCAGCACCGATGTGGGGTATTGAGATCACGGCCCTTGAGCGCGCTGCTGCTTGGCCGGTGACCTGGCTTCTCAAAACCATTGGCAAAGGCAAGATCTACGCCCCCGGCAGCACTGCAAAGAGTTATGTCCTCAAACACGCGTTTGCAGACAACAATCTCACCCATTCTGAGGCCATGTACGATCACTGGATTGCACAAGGCACCAAAGTCCCTGACCTTCATACCGGGGGCCCAAGCATGGGGTGGCTCTATGCGGCGCTCAAGGAAACCCGTGACCTGTCCAAGCTGCCCTCCCCCAACATTCCATGTCTGACCTTCTGTGGTGACAAAGAAGCGGTTGTCCAACTGCCCGCTATTGAGACGCGCATGAAGGCATGGACAGGCGGTCAGCTTGAGATGGTACCGAATGGTCGCCACGAGTTGTTCCTCGAGGCCGATCCGGCACGCAGCCAGGTCATTACGCGTACAATCGACTTCTTGCGGTCTGTCTGATGTGGAGCTTTGAAGGCACCGAGGTTGAGCGAGCTCGTACCATCGTTGTTTCGATCCGCTGAAGGCCCCACCCCCAAAGATGAAAGACGGCCTCCCGGCCGGTGACCCAATCACCGGAAGGAGACCGACATGGCAGAGCCCAGAACAGAAACCGTCCTTAAACATCTCGGGACAGCGCTCAAAGAGCCCCCGCTGACGCCAAATGGCGTGTCGAACATCATGCAGAGGTTGTTCGGGGGCACAGATGCCGAAGGTGCGTGGTGTTGGCGCCAAGCCTATGACGCCATGCAAGCAGCAGCTGTGTAAATGGCGATATCAACGCATGCGGTTGCCTCGCTGTCTGCACTCACCGGCCTGTCGCGCGAGCTACTGACCGAAAGTCGCCGCAGCGAAGCACAAGTCCGGCTGCAGCAGTTTTCGACCCCCCTGCCTTATGCGTGGCTTGTGGGACAGGCGGCAGCGATCACAGCCCATGACCATGTTCTCGAACCATCGGCTGGTACTGGTGCATTGGCAGCGATGGCCAGTGGTCGTGCTAAGTCGATCACCCTCAATGAACTCGATACGTTTCGTGCAGAACTCCTCGGCGCTGTGTTCCAGCAGGATGTTCATATGCTGGATGCAGAGCACATAAACGATCTTCTGCCGATAGCGCGCCCAACCGTGGTGCTGATGAGCCCGCCCTTCTCAGCAAGTGCCAAACGCGACGATCCAACAATGGTGGCGCGCCATCTCGTTTCGGCAGCATTGGCGTTGGAAAATGGCGGCCGCATGGTCGCAATTGTGCCGGATCGGTTCACCGCAGATCGCATGCCTGACTGGTGGCAGCGTCTTTGCAAGCTCGTCGCCCCGCGGTTGCGGATCGACATGCCCGGTGCCGTCTACCGCAAGCTTGGAACACAGATCCCAACGTCGCTTCTGGTTTGCGACAAGACCCACGAGCTGCACCCCCTAGCCAGTCTCCAAGCCCGATCAGTCGAGGAGGCCGCGCGGCTGATCCACGAGCATTCAGTGGCGCGCTTGGAGACCACAAGATACATCATTAGAGCCCCAGCGACTGTCGCACCCTAGCCAAGTGTTGTTCTAACACGGCCAGCCGGTGCGCGTCCCGCGGCACGGATTGCCGAAGTGCAATTCAGCGAACGCGAAGAGCCATATCTTGGCAAACCTGTCTCCGATGTCTTTGCGCGATCCAAACCCCAGCGGATTATCTTCGAGGGCGCACAGGAACATCCCAGTCAGCTTGTCGAAAGCCTGGCCATGGCATCGGTGGTGCCTCCCCTGCCCTCGCGCGCGCCCAAACTGCCCGAACGTCTCGTCAGCGAAGGTCTCGTGTCCGAAGCTCAGCTCGAAGCCATCGCAATGATTGTCTCCGCCCATGATTGCGACTTGCCCGGGACGTTTCGCGTGTCCGAGGACTGGACGGAGGCGCTGCCGCATACGGAAGGCGTTCGCTATCGCCAGGGCGCATTCCTCGGCGACAATACAGGCGTTGGCAAAGGCCGGACCTGTGCTGCAACGCTCATGGATGGCTGGCTCGCAGGACACCAACGCGGCATTTGGTTGTCTCGGTCGCAGACGCTTGTTGAGGATGCCATCCGAGATTGGACAGATATCGGTGGATCACCTGCTGACATTGTACCACTTTCGAACTTCAAAACCGATCAACCCATCCCGATCACAAAGGGCATCCTCTTTGTAACCTACGCGACCCTGCGCGCTCAGGCCAAAGGTGGGGAAACACGGCTTGAGCAACTGATCGAATGGGCCGGCGAGGATTTTGAAGGCCACATCGCCTTTGACGAAGCCCATGCAATGCAAAACGCCGCTGGCAGTTCAGAAGGTCGCGGGACCAAACCGTCACAACAAGGCATCGCCGGGCTGCGATTGCAGATCGCCCTGCCCCGCGCGCGGATCACCTATATCTCCGCAACCGGCGCAACGACCGTTCAGAACCTCGCCTATGCCAGTCGCTTAGGGATCTGGGGACCAGGACAAGATTATCCGTTCCCGTCGCGTGATGCCTTTGTGTCTGCTATGGATGCAGGTGGTGTCGCCGCGATGGAAATTGTCGCCCGAGATCTGAAAGCCCTCGGCCTCTACATTTCCCGCGGTCTGTCGCTCGAAGGCGTGGAATATGATGCGCTCGAACATGCGCTGACACCTGACCAGATCGAGACCTACAACACTTACGCGCGCGCCTTCAAAGTCATCCACCAGAACCTCGATGCAGCGCTTGTAGCGACCGGTGTCGAAGATCCATCGAGCGGCACAACGGCTGGGGCTGCAAAGGCCGCAGCTAAGTCGCGGTTCTACTCAATCTCACAACGGTTCTTTAATCACCTGCTCCAAGGCTTGAAGATGCCGACGGTGCTGGCGGCGATCGAAGATGACATTGCCAATAACCTTGCACCCGTCATCCAAATCGTCTCAACGGGCGAGGCTTTGCTGGATCGCAAGATCAGCGAGACGATTGCCAGTGATGACGAACTGACCGAGGCGCATCTGACGCCCAAGGAAGCCATTATCGACTACCTAATGACCGCCTTTCCAGTTCAGGCGCAAGAGCTGGTCGAAGTGGATGGCACGATTGTTGCTCAGCCTCTGCGCGATGCAGACGGTCGCAAGGTTCTAAGCCAAGAGGCTTTGGAGATCCGCGACAGTCTCCTGCTTGATATCCAGTGTTTGGAACCGGTCGCCACGGCACTCGATCAACTGATCTGGCACTTCGGCGAAGAGAAGATTGCGGAAGTGACGGGTCGGTCTAAGCGGCCGGTTCTGGGTACAGATGGTCGTTTGAGCATCGCGAAACGCTCTGGCTCTGCCAGCTCTGCAGAGACAATGGATTTCATGTCGGGGCAAAAGCCCTGCCTTGTCTTCTCAGATGCCGGTGGGACCGGGCGCAGCTATCATGCTTCTCTCACAGCGCAGAACCAGAAGCGCCGCCGCCACTACCTTATTGAGCCGGGATGGCGTGCAGACAGTGCCATCCAAGGGCTCGGACGCACGCACCGCACGGCACAAGCCAGCGCGCCGTTTTTCCGGCTGTGTGCCACAAATGTGCATGGTGAGTCCCGCTTTCTCAGCACCATCAGTCGTCGCTTGGGAACCATGGGAGCGCTGACCCGCGGGGCGCGCCAGGCCACGTCGAATGGTATCTTCCGCGCGGAAGACAATCTCGAAAGCCCGATTGCACGCGCAGCCCTGCGCAGTTTGTACCGTGATCTCGTCAATGATGTCTCCCCGTCGATGACTTACGACACCTTCCTGGATTGGACCAATCTCAAGCTCGAATGTGATGACGGTGGATTGGTCGAGGATCTGCCGCCAATGTCGCGGTTCCTGAACAGACTGATCGCGCTGCCAATCGACATGCAGAACGCGCTCTTCAAAGACTTCACGGCCAAGATCGACGCCTTCACCGAACGTGCCATTGCTGAAGGTCGCTATGATGTTGGGCTAGAGGTGTTCAGGGCAAAGGCGATCCGTCAGACAACGACAGAGGATTTGTGGACCTGTCCCAAGACACAAGCCATCACACGCCTGATCGGCATCGAGGCAGAAGAAGACCAAAGCTATCGTTCCGCTCAAGACGCGCTCGACTTTGGCCTCACCCCAATGCGGAATGCGGCCTCTGGAAAGGTTGCCGCGATCGGTCGCCCCTCGAGCTTCATCGATGATGATAGCGAAGCGGTTTTGCGGCGCATGATGCGTCCAAAAGGCAATTCGTTCACCACGGATACAGCCTTTGAGAACTCCGCCTGGGAGCCTATGAATGAGCAGCGCTTTATCAAAGCCTGGACGCGCGAAGTCGCGGAACTGCCAAAGACCGTCACGCGGCAATTCTACCTGCTGACTGGCCTCTTACTGCCGATCTGGACACGCATTCCTTCGCTCGATGAAAAGATCTGGCGACTGACACCGGATGGCGGCGAGCCGATGATCGGACGTGTCCTGTCCGATGAAGCAGCCAACGTCCTCCGTGCGCGCTTCCAAACCGGTACGCCGAATGATGCGAAAGGTTGTCTAATTGCGGCACGCGGTCAGGGTGATCCGGTCGAACTCGGTCACGGGTTGTCGCTGCAAACCCGACGCGTCGCAGGCCGCCCGCGTTTGGAAATATCTGGTTTCCGGCGTGATCAAATCGAAACGCTGAAGGCGCAAGGTTGTTTCACGGAGATCATTGCGCATCAGCTGCGGGTCTTTGTCCCAGACACAGCCGAGGCCGATGACATCATTGCCTCTATCATGGGCGCCGATGCCAAAACGCTGGAGGTTGCGTGATGTGGCCCGGTGTCTCCGAACCCGTCCAAGATGCCAGCTTACGCGTGCTTTCCTTCGGCGCAGGCGTTCAAAGCACCACACTGGCTCTCCTCGCAGCCCATGGTCTCATCACACCCATGCCAGATGTGGCGATCTTTGCCGATACGGGCTGGGAGCCGAAAGCTGTCTACGACCATCTGGACTGGCTGGAACAGAATACCGCACTGCCCTTCCCCATTCTGCGGGTCCAAGCCATCGATCTGCGCGCACAAATCCTGGATCGATCCGCGCAGCGTGATGGCCGCTTTGTCTCGGTTCCATTCTTTTTGGAGAACGGTGGCATCAACCGCCGGCAATGTACACGCGAGGCGAAGATCGATCCCGTGCGAAAGGAAATCCGGCGCTTGCTGGGGCTGAAACCCGGGCAACACGCAACCAACTACCGGGTTGAGCAATGGATTGGCATCAGCACCGACGAGATGGTCCGCATGAAGACCGCTCGGGATGCCTGGATCATCAATCGATGGCCCCTCATCGAGCAGCGTATGTCCCGAAACGACTGTCTCACTTGGCTTAAGAAGCATGGGTATCCAGAACCGCCAAAGTCTGCCTGCATCGGGTGCCCCTATCGTTCAAACCGAAGCTGGCGGGAAATGAGAGAGCAGGACCCGACCAGTTTCGAAGATGCGGTCCATGTTGACCATGCTCTCAGACGACATGGTGGCGCGCGCAATATGCGCAAAGCAGAGTTCATGCATCGGGCTTGCCGACCGCTCGCATCAGTCGACTTCGCGCGTGCCGATGCATCGGACCAGATGAGCTTTCTGGACGAATGTGATGGTGTTTGCGGGACCTGACTACCCGGTCATGCCGATGGCCTATTCATTAGCACTGTAGCAAACAGCTTGCAGCTTGTTGCCGTCAGGATCGCGAACATAGGCAGCATAGTAGTTATCGCCATAATGCGAGCGCAGACCGGGCTTACCTTCGCAACTGCCTCCCAGTGTCAACGCGGACTCGTGGAAAGATCGCACCGCATCCCGTGTATCCGCTACAAAGGCAATATGTGTTCCATTGCCCCAGGTTGCGGGTCGCCCATCCTCTGGCTTGTAGAGATAGAGCGTAGGCATCCCACCCTTTTCGTAGGCTGGCGGCTTTCCCGGAGGCTTCGGCAATCGGTTGAAGCCTAAGATGCCCAACACCTCATCATAGAAACGTCCCGACCGCTCGGTGTCATTGGTTCCCAGCGTTATGTGACTGATGACTGACATCTTGAAACCTCCCAATCACGGATGAGAATAAAACAAGAACATCTGCTTAGCAACATCAACCAGTTCTTCTCGCGCTGGTGCTTCTGAACAGCCAAGAAAGATCAAAGGCGGCCCTCGGGGTTTGTGATCCTCACAAACCTTGGAGAACGCAGATGTCAGACCAAAACGCACGCTCTCAGACGCCAGAGCCATTCGAATTGGAGTGGTTGCGCCCAGCGGGCCGCCCCGTCCCCCGCGAAACCGCCTTTGAGCTCATCAACCGCTATAGCGCGCAGAGCCCATTTGCCGCGCAGGGCTATGAAGCGGGCCAAGTCTTTGAGACGACCGAAGACCTCTACACCCACTTCCTCGAAGCCGTTCCACCTCTGATGATGACCTCCGGCTCATTCGCATGCGGCGAGATGACAACGGACCGATTGGTCGACAGCTATCATCTTATCAACGGTCGCGCTTTCTGTGTCACGATTGAATGGGCTGGGCGCAAGTCGTTGGCACAGGCGTGGTCGGCATTGATCACGTTTCTCGAAGAGACGCGATCATGAGCGCGTTCGTGTCAGGCCACCGCACCTTCGATAAATGCGTCAATCATCCAGATCACGGTTATATCGGCCAGGGCAATGTCATGACGCCGACGCAGTTCTCGAGCTACATCCGTCCCGTGACGCGCACGGAGTGCGCGGGCATGACCTTCGCCCGCGGTCGCCTGAATACCTTCGACCTCAAGCCATTCCGCATGCACCTGCCTCGGCTGTTCGCGTCGATCGTTGACGAGATGACTGCTGAGAATGACGCGATCCTCTACCGGTTCTTCCACCGCGTCGGCCGACAGCGGGTCGAGCATGGCTGGATCCTGGCGACCATTGAACATCGCGAGATCGGCAGCATCGTCACCGGACCCACGCAGAAGAGCCGCCTGGTCATTGATGCTGCGCCAGCGTGGGTCTGCCCGCCACCGGGGACGTAAGCCCCCTGCCCCACCGAACCTAAGCCGCCCCTCTTGGAAAGAGGAAGGGCGGCTTTCGTCTTTTGTGATCACAAAAGTAAGGAAAGGGAAAACCCATGTCGATCACACTGACCCAAACCGAAATCCCCCTCGCCAAGCTCACCGTCCACCCGGAAAACGTCCGGGCAAAGACCTCGGACACGGAGCCAGAAAGCGATATCATGGGCCTCGCGACCTCAATCAAAGCGATTGGCCTCATCAATCCTCTCACTGTTCAGAAACTTGATGGTGGCAAATGGGGTGTGCTTGCAGGCAAACGACGTCTTGCGGCGCTTGGTGCGCTGGTCGACGCGAAAGCGTTGAAGAAATCCGTGAAGATCAGCTGCAATGAGCTGCCGGAAGACTTTGATGCCACAACGGCTCTGTCGTTTGCCGAGAACGACACTGTGCGCCAGATGAGCCCTATTGATGAGTTCGATGCCTTTGCGAAGATGATTGACGAGGGCATGGCACCGGAAGCGATTGCACTCGCGATCGGCCAAACTGAAGCCCGCGTGAAAGAGCGTTTGCGGTATAGCCTCGTGGCTCCTGCCCTACGCGAAGCCGCGCGGGATCGGGAAATCACACTTGATGTGATGAAGGCCTTCGCAAACCATCCAGATCACAACGTTCAGATCGAAGTCTATGACGCGCTCAAGGAAGCAGGCCAGCTGCAAACCTGGGTCATTCGCGAGAAGCTGCAAAACCGCGGTGTCAAAGTCTCTGACGGCATCGGTGCGCTCGTCAGCGAGACCTATCAGGAACGCGGTGGCGAGGTGTCTGGCGATCTCATTCCCGAACATTCCGTCCTCAATGACAATTCGCTGGTCGAAGAGATTCTGCTCGAGAAACTGCTTGAGGCGGCCGAAGCGGCTCGTGCCGAACATGGGTTCGCTTGGGCGGACGCACAGCGTAGCCTCGATTGGCAGGACATGCAGGCATTCGGACGTGTCTATCCGCAAGAGGTTGAATTGGATGAAGCTGGTCAAAAGCGGTTGGACGCGATCACCGAACGGCTCGGTGCGATTGAGGAGGCGCAGCAGTCGGAAGAGATTGATGATACCACGGCGGAAGCTTTGGACAAAGAATGGGACGATCTCAACGACGAAGCCCAAGCTCTGCAAGAGGCGTACACCGAAGATGATCTCCAACGCGCTGGTGTGATTGCGCATTGGCAGGGGTCGCGCGTGATGATCACTGTCGGCCTCGTCCGCCCTGACGACGATGAAACGGCCACAGAGACCTCATCATCAAAGACTGGCGACGCCGCCAATGGCGGGGAACTCACGTATTCGGCCAGTCTGAAATCAGACCTTGGTGTCGCACGCGCCATTGCCTTGGGCGCGGCACTTTGCACCGATCACGCCCTCGCCGATGATCTTCTGAAGTTCAAGGCAATTACCGACATCCTCACTCACACGCCGTGCACCTATCAACTTGATGTTCGCGCAAGTTCTGCTGAACGGCCGCATGCAAAACCCGACGGTATGGATCAATCCCCGCTTCAGTTAGTGGAGGACTTTAAGGCGAAGCTTGATCTCAGCTTCTTGGAGGCTGGTGCGCCCCTCGCCTGCTTCGTCGCTTTCCGCGAATTGAAGCCTGCGATGAAAGCAAAACTCGTGGCCTATGCTCTTTCGCAAACAATCCGGCCCGGTCTCGCGAGCGCGCGGATAGGTGATGTCTTCGGAGATCTTGAGAGTGCCATCATGCCCAATGTGCGCGATTTCTGGCGACCCACGGGTGAGGCCTTCTTCGGTCGCCTGAAACTCGATTGGCTGGTCTCGATCCTGAAAGACGATCTCGGCATGCCAGACGAGGCTGTGAACCTCGCAGGCGGTCGCAAAGCAGCCGCTGTTGACTTCATGGATCGTCTGTTTGCTGAGCCATATGCCACGCTCACCGATGATCAGTATGCGGCTGTTACCTCATGGGCTCCCGAGGGCATGCAGGCTGCAGGTGCCATTGCCGCTGACGATGACGATATCGAAGAGCCAGAACAGGCCATCGCAGCCGAATAGCTTCCCTGACCTGCCATTCTTACAGAAAGGAGGTGATCAAATCTGAATGGGTCCTTTGGGGCGTCCTGAGCAATCAGGGCGCCCTTTTGCATGGGTGAACGCCGCAACGGTTTCAAACGCAAGCACCAACGACAAACGCGTATCCGAGAAAGGACTTCCCGATGGCCAAACCAAAGTTCGACCTGAAGCAGCATGTCACCGACATCATCATCGAAGAAATCGAGAAGGGCACGCCGCCTTGGCAATGTCCCTGGACCGGATCAGTGCAGCAATTCGCCTTGCCCCTCCGACACAATGGCGTTCCCTATCGCGGTATCAATGTGCTGGTGCTTTGGGTGCAAGCGCATCTCGAAGGCTATGCCTCGGAGCATTGGATGACCTATCGGCAAGCGCAGGAGCTTGGTGGTCAGGTTCGCAAAGGTGAGAAATCCACACCATCGGCATTCTATGGAACCTTCGAAAAGGATGCCGACGACACCGATGCCTACGAAGAGGGCACGAAAGCACGCATCCCTTTCCTGAAAACCAACCGCCTGTTTAACGTCGCGCAGATCGATGGTTTACCTGACAGCTATTACGTGCAGCCTGATCCTCCGCTGAACCTCGGTACGAAACCAGATCAAGCGCTCGAAGACTTCTTTGATGGAACGGGTATTAGCCGTCGGACGAGCGCCCTGCCCCGCGCCTACTACGACATGCAGGCCGATGAGATTCACATGCCGCCGATTGAGACATTCCATGACGCTGGCGGCTACTATGCCGTCCTCAGTCATGAAAGTGCGCATGCATCAGGCCATTTAAGCAGATTGGATCGGATTTCTCCGAAGATGGACAAGACGGCCCGGGCTTATGAGGAGTTAGTGGCCGAGCTCACCGCAGCGATGCTGGGCGTGCACCTGAAGTTACCAGCACATTTCGACCAAAACGCAGCTTACATTGAGGGCTGGGTCGCGGCGATGCGCGAGGACAATGGGGTGATATTCAAGGCTGCGGCGGATGCACAGCGGGCGTTTGACTATCTTCTCGGTACATCTGTCTGACAGCTATATCGGCAATTAAATGAGACATCAGCCACGGCTTCTTAATTGAACAAGTTATCGAATCTCCCTCTAAGAATGTCGCTTAGGGCTATGGTCTCGGCTCAAGTGTACGCAACTTCACTGAAATCTCTGGATTCTAACTTTCAACCATTTGCTTGAACCCTCACCATTTTAGTTCGATTTTTAGCTCAGCTGCCTGTTACGCGTAAAACACAGATAATAAACACTAATTTCCGCTTTTTGACGGCAGTCAACTGAGTGAATATCCAAGTATGATAAGCTTGGAAGTCACCACTAGCAGCGATATGTTGTGTCTGTAGACATGTAGAACCCCAACTATTAGCTCTTGCTAAGTCTATGAGTTTACACATAATGGCGACAAAATAGAAGAAAGCGCGAAATTAGCGCCATTATGGTTTGGGCAGATGAGCGAAGATACGGCATTCCCTGCGTTCGAATTTGACAACAAAATTCTAGCACAAGGTGCGGAGATTTCCCGCCGGCTTGACTTGCTGCGTATGGAGACCTTTCCGCCGAACGCGACAAAGGGCTTGCGTAAGTTCTCTATGCCTGAGGTAGCGAAATTTCTCGGAGTTAGTCCAAACAACCTGAAGAGACTTAGCCTGGAAGGCAAAGGTCCGGTACCGGAGACGCGTGGCGGCGGACGACGGTACTATGACGCTGAGCAGATCCTTGAGCTACGTACATATCTCGACAAGACCGGAAAAAGTGCAGCAAAGAACTACGTTCCCCACCGCCGCGAAAATGAAAAATTGCAGGTCATTGGCGTTGTTAATTTTAAGGGTGGCAGCGGTAAGACAACAACTTCCGTACATCTCGCACAGCAATTGGCACTGGCTGGACATCGTGTGCTTGCGCTTGACCTGGATCCTCTTGCATCTTTGTCAGCGCTATTTGGGTTCCAGCCTGAGCTAGACGATAATCGTTCCGTTTACGATGCGTTGCGTTACGACGATGAACGTGTGCCGCTTTCAGAACTAATTAGCCCGACAAACTTCCCGTCATTGGACATTGTGCCGGCAAATCTCGAACTCTCAGAATACGAGTTTGAAACACCCCTTGCGGCCCAGTCCTCACGTGAAGGCAAGTTGTTCTTCACCCGCCTTAGCAAAGCACTCGAAGAGGTT
>ERZ1740062.845-NODE-845-length-13969-cov-4.276987_pt1 | contig 13969 bp, 13 predicted proteins | sample MGYA00581741_ERZ1740062 | MGnify/ENA primary metagenome ERZ1740062 (study PRJEB43018, sample SAMN04849747) | marine metagenome | isolation source: floating plastic debris | place: Pacific Ocean | collected 2008-09-01 | study: EMG produced TPA metagenomics assembly...
CCCCATGGCCAGCGCTTTCAAACTGACATCCGCGTTTCGCCGTGTCAGTGTGGACGCCATAATAACTTGCACGGCCTGATCCAGTTGGACAAGACGCGGCAACGCCGTGAGGCCGTCCATCTCCGGCATCTCAATATCCAGGATCACCAATTCCGGGCGGACGCGTTCAAATTCACGAAGAGCCGCAACGCCGTTGTTGGCGATGGCGACAACCTGAATATCCGGTTCTGCCTCAAGCCAGCGTGTTAGAAATCCGCGTATAACCGCAGAGTCATCAACAATCATTATCCGATAAGGATCTTTGTTCGTCTCGTCGGGCAGACTTGTTATCGTTTCGGCTTGCACCACTTAGAGAACCCCCACCTGTGAGAATTTCGCTTCAATAATCGCCCTATCGAACGGCTTCATAATGTATTCATTGGCGCCCGCAGAAATGGCCTCACGAATATGCGCCATGTCATTTTCTGTCGTGCAAAAAATCACGACAGGCTGTTCTCCGTTCTCGGAATTCCGCAACGTTCGCAGAAAGTCAATTCCATTCATCACCGGCATATTCCAGTCGAGCAAGATGACATCCGGCATTTTTTCAAGGCACGCGTTCAGCGCCCCCTTGCCGTCCTCTGCTTCAAGGATTCCAAAACTTAGATCCTCCAGAATGCGTCTCGCAACCATGCGGACAACTTTGGAATCATCAACAATCAAACACGATGGCATCTAATTACTCCGTTCTTTCTCAAGCTGCGATGGTCGAATTGTCTGCAAAGTTCAAAAGCTGCTCGATTTGCATAAGGACGAGCAACTTGTTTTCAAGCCGGTAAACACCGCCTGATATTTCTTTCCAGCAGGAATTCAGTGTAACAGGACTTGGCTGCAACTCATTCAGATCTAAGCTGAGTACCTCACCCACATTGTCTATCATCAGGCTATAAGGTTCGCCCTGATGCTCGACGACGATACTCATGCTGTTTTCATCATCTTCCAGCTTCGGCAATCCAAGGCGCTTGCGAACATCGATGGCCGTCACGATGCGACCGCGAAGGTTGAGGGCGCCAGCAACTTCAGGTGGTGCCAGCGGAATTTTCGTGAGGCTGAGCCCCCGAAGCACATCATGCACTTCAAGAACCGGAATACCAAAGAGCTGGTCCGCGATTAAAACGGTTACATAGTCTTGCATATTACTGGCGGTCATTTTGCACTCCCACATTCCTTGAGAGTCTGCGAAAGCGCGGACATCAATGAATCTCTGTCGAATTTTGCTATATAATCGGAGAAACCTACGGCGCGACCGCGATCAAAATCACCTGGCGTCGTATGAGAAGACAAGGCAACGATCGGCGTCCCATTCCATCTATCATCCCCCTTTATTTCTTCGGCGAACGTAAAGCCGTCCATCTCGGGCATCTCGATATCGCTGATGATGATGTCGAACGTCTCGCCCGTATCCCGTTTCTTCAGCGCCTCAGCTCCATTTTCTGCGGTCGAGACGTCATACCCCGCCGTTTTAAGGAGCGGTACGAGCATATTTCGGAAGAAGGGACTGTCATCGACAAGAAGGACTTTCTGTTTCCCACCGTTATCGCCGAAAGGTCGCGTCTCGGCGTCCCCAAACCAGCTGCCAAAGCATTTGCTCAAGCAGTAGCCAACATCTATTATATCAGTCGCCTTTTCGCGAATGACGGCGCTGCCTACATAGCCATCGATATCCGATATCATTTCTACATCGAGTTGGTCTTCGACAATATCGACAATTTCTTCGACCACTAGCCCCATCGTGCGATCCTGATCGCTGAAGACTAGGACAGGCTGTCTACCTTCTTCCTTAATCTCAATATCATCATCGATTGTTGTCAGTGGCATCAATTGGCCGCGATACTGGACAACTTTCTTACCATTGGCCTCTTCGATTGTGCCGACGTCAATCTCTTCAAGACGCGCCACCAGAGAAAGGGGCACGGCTTTCGGATCCTTGCCACCCGCGCGGAAGACAAGTAGCGCAATCTTCTCATCCTGCGTCCGCGCCTGGCTGGCTTCTTCTTTCGACGCATCGTCCGAATTGACCACGGCGTCTCCGGACATGGCGGCGATACCGTTTGGATCAAGGATCATGATAACACTGCCATCCCCGAGGATCGTATTGCCCGAGAAAATGGACAGGTTTTTCAAAATTGGAGCAATCGGCTTGACGACAATCTCTTCCGTATCGAAAACCCGGTCCACAACAATGCCAAACACAAAGCTGGCGACCTGGATAACGATGATAAATTCTTCGGAGCCTTTCACTTCGCTTCGATCCGCGACTTCATCCGCTGCTGTTTCAAGACGCATGATTTCATTGAGATGGACAAGCGGCAAAAGATGATCACGCAGTCGAAGGACCGGTGAACCATTGATCATTTCAATCGTGTGATCGCTGTTGTTGTTGGTTGAAGCGCGAACGAGCTCAACAACGCTCGTCTGCGGAACGGCAAATCTTTCGCCGCAACATTCAACAATCAGCGCAGACACGATGGCGAGAGTAAGTGGAATTTTGATGGTGAAAGTTGATCCCTCACCTTCTTCAGATGTCAGGACAATCGTTCCACCAATCTTCTCAATATTGGAGCGAACGACATCCATACCGACCCCCCGGCCGGACACATTTGTTACCTTTTCTGCAGTCGAGAAACCGGCGCGCATGATGAAATTTTGGATTTGCTGCTTGCTCATGCCCTCCAGCTCAGCTTCGCTCGCCAATCCACTTTCAACGACCTTCTTCTTGATTTTTTCGCTGTTCAGCCCGCGACCGTCATCCGTAATCTTGATGATGATATGGCCACCTTCATGAAAGGCTTCGAGAACAATCTTTCCTGTTTGCTGTTTGCCGGACGCAACACGATCTTCGGGCATTTCAAGCCCATGGTCAGCCGAGTTTCGCACCATATGAGTAAGCGGATCTTTGATCAGTTCAAGTACCTGACGATCAAGTTCCGTTTCTGCGCCATGCATGACCAGATCAATTTTCTTACCCAACTCATGGCTAAGATCGCGCACAATACGTGGCAGTTTCGACCAAGCATTTCCAATCGGCGGCAGCCGCGGTTTCATCATCCCTTCCTGCTAGTCCGTCGTTTCATGGCTAAGGCGTTGCAGCGGGACAGTAAATTCATTGTCATCCATCCCGCGAACCATCTGCAGTAGCTGGTTTCGGGTCAGAACGAGTTCACTGACCATCGTCATAAGGTTTTCGAGCATCTGCACATTCACGCGAATGCTCTGGTTAGCAAGGTTAGATTCCTTTGATGTTTTCTCGGCTGCGGGCTTCTTTTCCTCGAGCGCGACTTCTTCTTGCTTTATCTCCGCGGGCTCGACAATCTCGTCCGGACCTTCTGCTGCCTGGAATGCTGCCTCAAGTTCCGCCTCAGAAACCTCACCAGGACGCAGGCCTTCTTCCGCCAAATCTTCATCTGGTCCTTCTGCTGCCTGAAATGCCGCTTCAAGCTCTGCTTCAGAAACCTTTCCAGGCGGCAGCTCTTCCTGCTCAGAAGCCGGCTCTGCTTCCTGCTCGGGAGCCGGCGATGCTTCCTTGGGAGCCTCACCGAATGCGACGTCATTCAGACGCGTAATCAGATCCGCGTCATTTCCTGCGGGCTCTTCTTCCGTCTCCTCAATCGTGGCCAGAATGTCCTTGATGGCATCCATTGCCTCGAGAATGAGGGTCACAACATCGGCGGTAACGGTAAGTTCCTTATCCCGAATTTTCCCAAGAACATTTTCCCCGGCATGCGCAACCGCTTCCAGTCTTGGCAAACCAAGAAAGCCGCATGTTCCCTTAATGGTATGAACAAGGCGGAAAATATTATCGATTTGACTTTCGTCGCTCGGATCCTGTTCCAATACAACAATGGAAGCATCAACGATACCAATGCTTTCGTTGGTTTCCGTAAGAAATTCACTTAAAAGATCATCCATTCGCCTGCACACTTTCCGCTTCTTTACTTACTTTTCAGGAAACTGAAGTTCCCAGAAACATTCGGATACAGAATGCAGGATATAGGTTAACAAGCGGTTACGGATTAGCTCAAAAATCGCTATTTTTTGACACAAAACGACGTTCCTGAAATCCAGACGTCATTCTTTTGAAAGCTATTCGATTATGCCGAGGGTATGCTGGGAACCCGGCGATGACCGGTCAGGCTGAGCGAACGGCAAGCGTAATCAGGCCATCTTCCACGTCCATAATGTCCAAATCCACATTATTGTTTCCGCACAGCGCCATGAGATACTGAACACCCACATTTTGTGCCGTCAGTTCACTTTCATTATATCCGTTCTGCAGGATATGGGTCACATCTTCACGTAGGACGGCACGCGGCCCTTCCGCCCGATAAGCAAATGACCAGTCGCCATCGGCAACGCTGCCCGAGACCTTTACCTCTCCGCCGCGAGGTAAAGTACCTGTCGTGATGACCAGCAGGTTACAAAGGATTTTAATGACATCTTTCGGCAACAACTCCGCACCGCCCTCGCTATCCGGCCAATCCAGCCTTACTTTGCCATATGACATAAGGTCGCGGCAGAGATTACGGGCATCACGCAACGAAACCTCCTGCCCCAAGCCACCGGCAAGGCCAAAAGCAAGCCGGTAAAACTGAAGCCGCGCCGAAGCCTCTCCCGCACTCTCGCTCACAAGTTTAAGGGCCTCGGTCCGCATATCTTCGTTGCCGTCATCGCTGACAAGCTCAATTCCATTACATACCGCGCCAATGGGGCCAATGACATCATGACAGAGTTTGGAGCTCATTAAGGACGCGAGTTTCAAATCAATCATAACATCTCCAAAATCCGCAGGACGCGGAACACTATAAAATCGAACAACCTTTGTCGTCTGCACGACAATTTGATAGAGTGAATATGCAACAATCTTATCCGTCATGTTAAGAGAAAAATCATGCTCGCTCAGTTTTCACCTGGCCAATATGTCCGCCACCCGCAGGAACCAGACTGGGGGGTAGGGCAAGTACAGTCATCTGTTGCAGACCGTGTAACTGTGAATTTTGAGCATGCAGGCAAGCAATTGATCATTGTTGGGCTGGTAGAGCTCTTAGTACTGAGCGAGGAAGAAGCACAAAAAGAACAAATACGTGGGTATAAGACAGGAGGATCTTGAATTGGCGGCAGGGAAAACACTATTCGCGGTTCCGAAAGCTCCGGGCAAGGGAGGCCGGAAAGCCCGCTATCAGAAGAAGGGTCGGCAAGTCGATCCTTTAGCCGCGCGAGAAATTACTGCACTCCTTGGAGACCGTTCTCGTCAGCCGGACTTGCTCCTAGAGCATCTGCATCTGGTTCAGGACACCTATGGTTACCTCTCTGCGGATCATTTGACGGCATTGGCAGAAGAAATGCGTCTCGCCCTCGCGGAAGTCTATGAGGTCGCCACTTTTTATCATAATTTCACAGTTGTTAAGGAGGGCGATGCAATACCTTCTGCCCTCACCATCATTGTTTGCGACTGCCTCTCTTGCGAATTGGCCGTATCAATGGCGATGAAAAGGGCGCTCGCGGAGAAGTACGGTAGCAATATTCGCGTGACCCATGGCGCTTGTATGGGCCGTTGTGAAGTTGCGCCCGTCGTCCGCGTCAAGGATCGCTACGTCGGAAATGCGACAGCTGATGAAGTCGATAAATTGATTGAAGCGGAAAAGAGGAACGATCCGCCCTTCGTTCCCTCCTATACCGCGTTCACTGACTACAACGAGGTTGGCGGATTTTCGACTCTGGCACAATTGCGGGTCGGAGACCTTAAGGCAGGAGAGATTATCGAGATGTTGAGTGACAGCGGTCATCGCGGTCTCGGCGGAGCGGGCTTTCCCCATGCGTTAAAGCTCAACTCCGTGCTATCTGTTCCAGGACCGCGCTATATGGCCGTCAATGCCGATGAAAGTGAGCCCGGCACCTTCAAAGATCGACACTTCATGAATAAGAACCCTTACCAGTTTCTGGAGGGGGTGCTCATTGCTGCGGAAATTGTTGACGCGAAGAAAATCTATATTTTCCTCCGCGACGAATATCCGGAGACGGCGCAAATTCTCACAGGATGTATCAAAAAGCTGAAAGCCGAAAAACTTGATGGCGGGCGTGAGATTATTCTCCGGCGGGGTGCCGGTGCCTATATCTGCGGGGAGGAAAGCGCCATGCTGGAAAGCATTGAGGGTAAGCGTGCCCTGCCCCGGCATAAACCTCCCTTCCCGGCCCATGTCGGACTATTCGGTCAGCCGACACTCATAAATAATGTCGAAACACTCTATTGGCTACCAGACATTATCCGAAAGGGCCCTGGCTGGTTTAAAGAAGGCGGTCGTCACGGCAGCAAAGGCTTTCGCAGTTTCTCCCTCTCCGGTCACGTGAAAAAGCCAGGCGTCTATATCACCCCTGCCGGCATTACCGCCAAGGAGCTGATTGAGGAATATGGCGGGGGCATGCAGGACGGCCATGAATTTCGAGCCTATCTTCCCGGCGGCGCATCCGGCGGCCTCCTGCCTGCGTCCATGGCGGATATTCCGCTTGATTTCGGCACCCTTGAAAAGCATGGCTGCTTCATCGGATCGGCTGCCGTCATCGTGATTTCGGACAAGGATGACCTGAAGATGGTCGCGCGCAACCTCATGCGCTTTTTCGAGGATGAAAGCTGCGGCCAGTGCACCCCTTGCCGCGCCGGTACAGAAAAGGCGCTTCTGCTCATGGAGGAAGATCACTGGGATAGTGATCTACTAACCGAGTTGAGCGCAGTCATGCGCGATGCCTCTATCTGCGGGCTTGGGCAAGCGGCACCCAACGGACTGATGTCGATCCTCAAGCATTTCCCGGAGGCGGTGAAATGAGTAAAACCGTCACGTTTGAGCTTGATGGCAAGCAAGTAACAGCAAATGCGGGGCAATCCATTTGGGATGTCGCCAAGCAACAAGGTACGTCAATTCCACATCTCTGCCATGCGGACCGGATCGGCTTTGAGGCGGATGGCAACTGCCGCGCCTGTATGGTGGAGATTGAGGGGGAACGGGTTCACGCCGCAAGCTGTATCCGCAAGCCAACGGACGGGATGAAAGTTCACACCGCGACGGAACGCGCAGAAAAATCCCGCAAGATGGTCATGGAGCTGCTCATCGCGGACCAGCCGGAGCGGGAAACCACCTATGACGATGATAGCCATTTTTGGCAAATGGCCGACCAGCAGAATATTGCGACAAGCCGATTTGCCCCACGCGAGATGCCGCCGGAGGACATGTCCCACCCGGCAATGGCCGTTAATCTCGATGCCTGTATCAACTGCAATCTCTGTGTCCGGGCCTGCCGCGATGTGCAGGTGAATGACGTTATCGGCATGGCGGGGCGCGGGGTGCATTCCAAAATCGTCTTTGATTTTGACGATCCGATGGGAGACAGCACATGCGTTGGCTGCGGCGAATGTGTTCAGGCTTGCCCAACCGGCGCTCTTCTCGAAAAATCCGTCTTGCGTGACGATCATATCGATCGCGAAGTGAATAGCGTCTGCCCCTTCTGCGGCGTCGGCTGTCAGCTAACATTCAAGGTGCGGGATAACAAGATCCTCTATGCCGATGGTCGCAATGGCCCCGCTAACGAAGAACGGCTCTGTATCAAGGGGCGATTCGGCTTTGACTATATTCATAATCCTGAGCGACTCACTGTCCCCCTAATCCGGAAAGAGGGGGTGGCAAAAGGTGATGTTGCCGGGTTGGACCCTGCCAATCACTACACTCATTTCCGCGAAGCAAGCTGGGAGGAAGCTCTCGCTTTCGCGGCGAATGGCCTTCGTCAAATACGCGACAAGAATTGCTGTCACGCGCTTGCCGGGTTTGGGTCCGCCAAAGGATCGAATGAAGAGGCCTATCTCTTTCAAAAACTCGTCCGAACTGGATTTGGCACCAATAATGTCGATCATTGCACACGCCTTTGTCACGCATCATCCGTCGCAGCGCTTCTAGAAACTGTTGGGTCCGGCGCCGTATCGGCCCCGTTCAATGAGGCGGAGAATGCCGATGTGATCATGGTTATCGGGTCCAACCCGACAGTCAACCACCCAGTCGCTGCCACCTTTTTCAAGAATGCCGCCAAGAGAGGGGCAAAGCTGATCGTGATTGATCCACGTGGTCAATCCCTCTCCCGCCATGCGCGCTATATGCTGCAGGAAAAGCCGGGTACGGACGTCGCGCTTCTCAATTCGATGATGCATGTCATCGTAAAAGAGGAGCTGACAGACAAGGATTACATAAAAAATCACACAGAAAATTTCGAAGAACTGAAAGCCCATCTGGAAGACTTCAGCCCGGAAGCCATGGAAAAGGTAACCGGCATATCCCCCGACCTGATCCGAGAGGTTGCGCGAGAGTTTGCAACAGCCAAGGCCGCGATTATTTTCTGGGGAATGGGCATAAGCCAGCATATCCATGGCACCGATAATTCCCGCTGCTTGATCAGTCTTGCGCTGATGACGGGCCAGGTAGGCCGGTCGGGGACCGGCCTGCATCCTTTGCGGGGTCAAAATAACGTGCAGGGTGCTTCCGATGTGGCACTAATCCCGATGTTCCTGCCTGACTACCAGTCAGTTGAAGATCCGGCCATTCGAGAAAAGTTTGAAAGTTTCTGGGGTGCTAAGATTGATCCGGAAAAGGGCCTCACCGTCGTTGAAATAACCGAGGCCGTTCATCGCGGAGAGATCAACGCGATGTATATCATGGGCGAAAACCCGGCAATGTCTGACCCGAATGTCAATCACGCCCGCGAAGCTCTCTCCATGCTGGATCACCTAGTGGTGCAGGATCTCTTCGTAACGGAGACGGCGGCCTATGCCGATGTGATTCTCCCCGCCTCGGCCTGGCCGGAGAAGGACGGCACCGTCACCAACACCAACCGACAGGTTCAGATCGGCCGGGCTGCGGTTCCCTTGCCTGGTGACGCCCGTCAGGATCTTTGGATTATTCAGGAGATCGCTAAGCGGCTCGGGCTTGACTGGAAGTACAGTCGCCCGAAAGACGTGTTCGCAGAAATGACAAAGGTGATGAACAGCATCAAGGGTATCACTTGGGACCGGCTGGAGGCGGAAGATGCCGTCATCTACCCATGCGAAAGCCCGGACGATCCGGGCCAACCACTCATATTCACAGAGGATTTCCCAACCGCCAGCGGACTTGGAAAATTCGTTCCAGCGAACCTTATTTCCCCCGATGAAATCCCCGACGCAGACTTTCCTGTTGTCCTCACAACCGGACGATTACTAGAGCATTGGCATACCGGCTCCATGACCCGCCGGGCAGGTATTCTTGATGCGATGGAGCCCGAACCGATCGTTCATATGCCGCCTGCGATGATGGAGCAGTTGGAGACAGGTCCCGGTGACCTTGTCACTGTCCGTTCGCGCCGTGGTGAAATTGACATTCGAGTGCGCGCCGACGGCGCCGTGCAGAACGGCATGATCTTTATCCCGTTCTGCTATGCAGAAGCCGCCGTCAATTTGCTTACCAATGATGCGCTTGACCCCTTCGGCAAAATCGCAGAAGTTAAATTCTGCGCCGTGAATGTCGAAAGGAAGTCTGCCTGAAATGTCCGCCGATCTGGAGAGGAAAACAACCGTTGGAATTATCCAGACGGGCCGTCTGGGCGGCTCGCTCGGCGTTAAGTACGGCGAGTATCCCGACATGTTCAAAGCATTGTTCGAGAGCGAGCCTTTCAACTATGTGACTTATGCTGCTATCGATATGCAGCTTCCAAAGCATCCGCTGGAGTGCGATGCCTGGGTTATCACCGGCTCCAAACATGGCGTATATGAAGATTTCGACTGGATCAAGCCGCTGGAGGTATTTGCGCGCAAGCTGATTGCCAGTGGCCAGCCAACCATCGGCATCTGTTTTGGCCATCAGCTCATGGCGCAGGCAATGGGAGGCATAGTAGAAAAATTCTCAGGTGGGTGGAGCGTTGGACGCGTAATTTATTCAGATATTCTCAATAATAGAAAGGCGCGCCTTCTCTCCTTTCATCAGGATCAGGTCACACACCAACCAGATAGCGCGGAAGTTATTCTGTCGTCTGATTTTTGCCAGTACGCAGGACTAAAGTATTCACCGAACTGCTTGTCCTTGCAACCGCATCCAGAACATACCCTGCCCTTCATCGTCGATCTAATCAATCAGCGACGCGGCGTCCAGCTGGATGCCAATCTTGCGGATGACGGCCTGGCTTCTCTCGCAGAGTCCAATGATCAGCAGCAATATGGGCAATGGCTTGCCGAAATTCTGAAAGGGGAGCGACGGATATAGAAACGGCGCGTGATACACTCAAGTTTTCTTAAATCCCGACAATCGCTCTTCATCGCCCGTGGCTCTGCCCGGGCTATTTTCCCGTTCGAACGCAAGCCCGTCTTTCAGGCCATAGTCCTGCCCCTTGTTGACCAGCATTTTATCTGCACGGAGAGTGTGCCAGGAATTCTCGACAATAGTGCGAGCCATCTGCAACGCTGCGTCTGAAAGCTCAGAGTCAGGCACGCATTTATTGACCAGCCCGATTTCAAATGCCTCGGCGCCGCTCACCACGCGCCCCGTGAACATCATTTCCTTCGCGTTCAGCACACCAATCCGCCTCGGCAAACGCTGGCTCATCCCCCAAAGCGGTGTCAGGGCCCATTTCCCATGGGTGTCGGCAAATTTAGCACTTTCGCTACAAATTGTCAGATCGCTGGCGAGCGCGAGTTCCAGCGCTCCTGTATAGCAGTGACCTCGAACCTCGGCAATGACCGGTTGCGGCAGATCTTCAATCATTTCGACAGTCTCTGCCTGGAATAACGGGTGTGGCGCTTTGTCACCCGCCTGCATTGCCTTCAGGTCGTTCCCGGCCGAGAACGACCGCCCTTCCCCACGCAAGATAACGCAGCCGATGCTTTCCGATTCCTTGGCAATCACAGCAACATGGTCATGAAGCTCCACAAACAATGATGGGCTGAGTGCGTTTAGCGCCTCCGGCCGGTTCAGGCTTAATATGGCAATGCCCTCAATATCTCTTCGTGTGACCAACGCCGACATTCATCAGATCCTTTCCGCAGTTTCGGCCTGTTCATTCCCATGCCCTGCCGCATGCACACGCCGTTCACGATAAAAAGTATATACGCCACTCCCCACGATAATCAGACTGCCGATAATTGTCCAACTATCCGGAATATCGCCGAAGACGACAAAGCCAAGAATGATGGCCCAGATCAGGATCGTATAGCGGAATGGCGAAGAAAAACTGATATCACCGACGCGCATTGCCATGATGCTGAAAAGATACCCGAAGATGATAAACAGCGACGCAATGGCAAGAAGACCAATCTCACCAGCGCTAACCGGCTTCCACTCCTCCGTAAGGGACATTATCGCCCCCACGGACATAACCGAGATGGACGTCAGGAGAGAGACAAAAAGAGAGGGAACCACCGCAGACAGACGGCGCGTGGAGAGATCCCGCAGCACAATAAACACGACGGCGATGACGGCAAAGATCGAAAATTCATTAAACCCGTCCGATCCCGGTCTAACCACCATCAAGACACCAATAAATCCCGCAAAGATCGCGAGATATCGACGCCATCCCACAGCCTCCGACAGAAAGATCGCGCCCGCAAGAGTGACTGCAAGGGGTAGTGCTTGCAATATGGCCGTTGCATTCGCAATAGGCATATTAAATAGTGCCATTAGATAAAAGACCGTTCCGCCTATCTCACCCACTAGGCGAAGTACGACCGTCAGCCGATCCCCTTTCGGAATTCGATAAATCAGCACTCCCTTGAACAGGCAGAACCCCGCGATGAGCAGGCTGGTAAAAATTCCCCGAAGAAACATGGCCTGAAAGAGGTTGAGGTGCTCTGACAACACTTTCATTACCGTGTCATTGGCGACATAGCCCGCCATCGTAATAGACATGAAAGCCGCGCCGCGCATGTTGTCAGAGATAGGAATGATCATTGGCAATTGCTCAACTAAATGATGACAAACCGCAAGCGGTAATTGCAATGCTTTTGAAATTCAAGGCTGCTTCGCAGAAATAAATTCCGCAGCATATGATAAAACTTGAGCCTGTTGCTCCAGCCAGGGATTGTGTCCGCAATTATCCAAAATCAGCTTGCCGAACGGTCCGGAAACAGCGCCTTCGATAGCTTCAATCTGGGCAAGCGTACCATAGGCATCTTCCCGTCCCTGAATGGTAAGAAGAGGCGCCTTGATATTGGGCAGGAATTTCTCGATATTCCAGCTTTTAAATGCCGGGTCGAGCCACGCATCATTCCATCCCCTAAAGGCGCATTCCGTATTTATTCCATGGAATTTTTCTAGCTTGCTTTTCAAGCCCTTGTGCTTATATGCCTCTTTTGCTGCTTCAATGCCTTCAATCGAGATCTCTTCACAGAAGACATGGGGCGCGATGGCAATGACAGCTTCCGGCTTTGCAACATTGGACAGGCCCGCATATATCAGGGAAATCGACGCCCCGTCGGAATGGCCGATTAGAACGGGCTTTTTTATATTGAAATGCTCAAGAACCGCGGGAAGGAAATCGCTAGCTTCCCGCTCCATATAGTCAAGAGGCCTTGGCAGATCACATGCGTCCGAACCGCCATACCCCAATCGACTGTATATCAATCCGGCACATTCTGTGAGCGCACATAACTGATCCGGAAAGTCACGCCAAAGCGCCGTGCAGCCGAGCCCCTCATGAAGGAACACAAGGACCGGCCGCTGCGAATCTAATGTACCAATTGTTCGATACTCAATGCGCTTACCAGCAATGGTCGCAAATTCTAAATTCGCTGCCGACGTCACGACTTCCGAATCATATTGACAATGCCGGAGAAGTCAGCCGCTTTCCCCTCGCCCGAGACATAAGTTTCATAGAGATCCATTGCCGCCTTGCCAAGAGCGGTTGAGGCGCCAAACCCTTCCGCGCTTCCTGACTGAGGTGAAGGTCCTTCAGGGCTTGCCGGGACAGGCCCCGGAACCGGGCAATAACTGGTAAGCGACCAGCATTGACCTGACGCTGTAGAGACAATATCGAACATGGTCTGGTGTTCGAGGCCGAGCTTTTCAGCGAGCACAAATGCCTCGCATACCCCGACCATTGAAATTCCGAGGATCATGTTGTTGCAGATCTTCGCCGCCTGCCCGTTCCCTGGCCCACCGGTATGCACGATGTTCGCGCCCATGGCCTCAAGGATGGGTTTTGCCGCTTCAAACGCGCTCTTGCTGCCGCCAACCATGAAGGTCAATGTGCCCGCGGCCGCACCGCCAACACCGCCGCTCACCGGCGCGTCGACCATCATCATGCCGCCGGCCGTTGCTTCCTTCTCGACATCGCGGGCTGTCGCCACATCGATGGTTGAACAATCGATAAAGAGTGTGCCCGGGTCTGCCGCGGCGAGCAATCCATCGGTCCCTAAATAAACCGCCCGCACATGATCACCCTTCGGCAACATGCTGACAACAATGCCAACCCCGCTCGCGGCGGCGGCGGCACTTTCCGAAGCTTCTGCGCCTCCCTTGACGCAGGCCGCAACGGCATCCGTCGACAGATCGAAAACTTTTACTGAGTGTCCGGCTTTCAAGAGGTTGAGGGCCATCGGCCCACCCATGTTACCAACACCCACAAAACCAATTCTGGCCATGATACTTCCCCGTATAGTTAGCGCGGAGCCCGAAGGCCCCACGTCTTCTTTTAATTTTTATTTATGTGTCGGCATGATGAACTCGGCACCCGCCTTGATGCTGTCCGGCCAACGCGATGTGACCGTCTTCACCTTGGTATAGAAACGCACACCCTCAGGTCCGTGCTGGTTATGATCACCGAAGGCGGAATTCTTCCAGCCGCCAAAACTGTGGAAAGCCAGCGGAACCGGGATCGGCACATTCACACCAACCATGCCGATATCAACATTGATGGAAAAGGCCCGGGCGAC